>JACDJA010002692.1_pt1 | contig 12350 bp, 8 predicted proteins | sample 7449241 | NCBI WGS metagenome assembly JACDJA01 (sample SAMN14253289, study PRJNA609438) | sludge metagenome | isolation source: initial anaerobic sludge | collected 2018-12-20 | reverse complement strand
GGTATTGGCGTTGAACATGCGCCCGTAATTTGAATTTTGGCCCCAGCCGTCATTGCCTCTTTGGGCATTGACATGGGTGCTTGCGAATAACAATCCGGTTATCAATAACAGAATTGTTTGGAATTTTGGATTTTTCATCATAATAAGTTTTTGATTATTAAAGGTAAATGAATAAGGAACTATACAAAATGACGTAGGTCAGTTTCAACATGATAATAAGTGGTTTTTATTTAAACCAAATGGTTTCAATTTTAGCCCAAATGTTTCCGATTCAAAACATCTTGCTTGTCAATACTGTGGCTATATTATTCTCCCACACTCTTGTACCTTTTAAATACTCTGGAGAATGACATTTTATAGCCTATATGAAGGGTCGCATAAAAATTATTTTTCGTGCGCATAACAGGAATAAGGGATTCCCCGGACTTCTTTAATTTTCCACTTTTGGATAGTTGTGATAATAAACTATCCATTTTTCAAAGTCCTTTCTCTTTTGGAAATGGGGCAGCATGCTTTTCAATTCTTTATTTCCACTATCTTTTTTCCGGAGCAACAAAAAACTGTTTGGACTTCCCAATAGTGAATCGAGATAGAGTTTCTGTGATTCGTCCTCCCAATTGATAAGATTTTTTTTCCAATGGGCATTCGGTTGAAATTGGACATCGCGTTGGGTGGTACTGTGGCCATCGTTTATAGTCACAATACTGGCATTGAGGTAGAACGGGGCGGAATTCAATAGATAATTATAGACCAGCACGGATTTTTTGGAAGAAGGGTCCACTTTTTCAATAAAATTTGAGAGATCTTTAATACTGTTGATTTCGCCAGAATTGTCCTCCATAATAAACCTGCTGCATATCAAAAGGACCGTACTGAACCCAACCGCCAGGATTCCAGTGGTCAGCGGTCTTGTTTTTTTCATTTTGAAATAAATGACGAACCACAGAGCCACGAGTCCAAGTGTTGTTAGAACTTCCTTTTGCGAAATGCTGATGTATGGAATGTCAAAAAAATAAAACAAAAGACTGCCCATCAGCAGCAATAGGCTCATTAAGGCGTATGCCAAGTTTAAAGTCTTTAATGTTGATGGGGTTGTCGTTACCAGCTTTCTGGCAATCGCGATGGCCACCATCCAAAATAGGGGAAGGATATATAGGATAAGTTTGGTCCTGAAGAGGGAGAAAAGCAAAACAAGAATGGCTGCCGAAACGACCAAAACAGAAGCCCCATCTTTCCTTCCGAAGAAATCCTTCCCTTTCCAAGGAATGTTTTTGAGGGGCACAAGCACCCAGGGAAACAATAAAACGGGCAAAAAAACAATAAAATAATAGAAAGGCTTTCCCCTATTGAAGGAATTTAAAAACATCCTATCGGCCACTTGCCGGTGCAGAAAATAATCCAAAAAAGCGGAATCTCTTATCCACAGGAATGCATACCAACTTGTGGAAAGGCCAAAAAACAAAAGCAGGCCCACAATTCCGTGCAAGGAAGTTTTGATTTTCTTTTTATGCACCCGATGGCGCACAACAATAAAGGTAAGCACCAACAGCAGTGCTACCGGTCCCTTGGTAAGTATTGCCAAGCCCAAACATATATAGAAGGCATAAAGCGCCCACAATCCAAGAACATTTTTGGTCCGGGCCAACCAAAAATAAATGGCAGCCATTATAAAAGTGGTCAGATATGCATCGGTTGTAAGGTTTCTGCTGGAGATCAATACAATGGGGAATGAAAAATAAACCAGGGTGGCAAGGAGCGAAACTCTTTTTTTCTCAAAAAGCAATTGGGCTATTTTATAAACCAAGAGCAGTTGGAGCACGATGGCCACCTGTAGAAAGAAGCGTGCCCCGAACTCGTTTACCCCAAAAATTTTGTATCCCAAAGTGGTTATCCAGTAAGTAACGGGAGGTTTGTGGTAATGGTAAATTCCCAATAATGAAGGGTTTACATAATCTTTGCTCAACAGCATTTCACGGCTAATCTCTGCATATCGCGCCTCGCTGGACTCGGTAAGGCCCCAGCTGCCCAGGCCTATGCTGAGAATTATAAATGCGAAAAACAGAAATACAAACAGTCTTTTTGGCATGATGATTAGATTAGATATAAAAATTGGAAACAAATCTAGATTTTATTAAAAGTCCCGGTCTTTCCTCAAATAGTCTTGAGCCTTTGATTTCAAATTCGTAATCAATAATGATATTTCTAACTGCTGAAGAAATAATTGCTACTGATTTTTATATAGGTCAAATAGTTTTTTACCATATCGTAGGTGGTTAGCAAATAGGGGACTATTATTAAGTTGAATCTTATTTGGACTTTGTTCCCAAATTCATTTCAGCAAAAAATGAAAAATATGTTAACAATCGGTATGGTCCGGTTAAGGTCATATTTTGACCGCCGTGACGGACATTTTCTTAATTGTATTTCCTTGCATACCAATATTTGTATAATATATTTTCAGTGTTTTACGTTTAAGTCTTGGTCCATGTAGCGTCAGCGGTCTTGTTTCTTTCCTCGGACACTACTGGTTAACAATATAATCCATTACCGAAATGTTATTTTCATCGTATCAATCGTTTTAGTTTGTTTAAATTTTCCTGCTTTCCTTTTTCCAAAACCTCTTTCCCATAAGCGGTCTTGAATCGGTGCTCCTCCAAAAACGCAATGTTGTGCAGTAGCCATGCTTCATCTGTCATTACAATGCCTCGGAACAGTTCCCATTCCTTTCGCAAGAGTGTATTCCTATAAAAAAAATCGGGTGTTCCCAAGTGGAATAAATCGGCATCACAGAGTATTTCAGCATAAATATCATGAGGATTCTGGGGCATTTTTGTTGCGTCTATGCAAGAGAGGACCCTCTCAATTTCTATTTTGGTGAAATTTGCTTTTTCCATATACTGCGCGGCAAGCCTTTTGCTCGCTTCTTCGTGGCCTTCGTAATTTTCCGAGAAGCCGGTATCGTGAAAGCAGGCCGCAATAGCTATAAGATCTGCCTCTTCGGGCTGTATTCCGAGGGCATTGGAAATCAAAAAAACATTGTCGATTACCTCTTGCGTATGCGCGAAGTCGTGAAAAGGAAGATTCACGCATTTATCGCTATAAAATATGTTTGAACAATAGCCCGTAATGTTTTTAATCGTCATCATGGTCGTGATGGGAATTAAGTTCAATTAAATTGTCAGCATCGTTTCTAATTTCAGCGTGGGCTATTTCGCCTCCACTGGTCCCCACAAATTTGGACATAACAATACTGCTTATAGATAGGAGCAGTACTGCGATAAATCCGTATTTAGCAAAAGCATATTTTTTGTATTGAATAAACACGGTCACTAGGGAAGCTCCCCCTAAAACCAACATTATTGTATAAAAAAGCTCTGCTTGTTCTTCGTGCTTATGGATAAGGGTTTCACTCACTCCCGATAGATTTTCTACGATATCCTCCGCTGCTTCCCCTGTATAAAAAGCAGCAATGGCCGCTAGGGCACTAAAGATGAAAATACCCAATGCCGTTGTCTTTACCTGGGGGCTCTTTGTGATATAGCCTGTAAGCAGGACCAAAAACCCAATCAACACTCCCACAATGGGAAGATGGGTTACTACTAAATGAAAATGTATATCGTTCATAATTGTTCTATTTAAAATGTTAAATTAATTTATAGGCTTACCCATTTAGGTCGCAGAGAAAAACCGCATTTTGTTGTTTCAGGATTATCTACTTGTTTGAAAACTAAATGGGGTACCCTCCTAATTTTTTGGTAGCCGAACCTATTTCTAATAGGGTGGCAATCACTCTGTTATTAAATTGAACGCCCCTTTGGTCAAAAACCCCGTATTCGGTTCAAAATCAGACGCATTGAGGATTTGGGTAAACCCATTGTTCGATGCACCTATTTTTACCAATACCCTTTTGTAATTTGTGCTGTCTTCTTTTACAAGTACAAAAAAGTCATTGTCTATGTTGGCTACCGCTTCGGATGGCAATGCGGGATGTTTTGCTGTTGTGGTCAAGATTTCTGCTTCAATGTACATTCCGGGATTAAATAATTTTACTTCTTCTTCATTTACTAGGTCTCCGTGAATGTTTACGGTCCTATCCTGTGCGTTTATTGTCTTGTTGACCAAATGGACTACACCCTTATATACTTTGTCCGTGTCGTTTTGCAATCTCACATTGATTTGCTGACCTGTTTTGACCATGGGTAGGTCCTTTTCAAAAATCTTCAATTCTATATGGAGGTCGTCTGTATTTGTAACGGTTACAGCAATATCTGAAGGGTTTAGGTACATTCCTTTACTCGCATTTACCGAAGTGGCAAAACCCGATAATGGCGAAGTCACACTGATTATCGACCTAATGTTTTCGCCCGTTAGGGTATTCGGGTTAATGTTCATAAGGCTCAACCTCTTTTTAAGGGATTGGTATTGTGCCAAAGTCACGGTATAATCAGATTCAGCCTTTAAAAAAACCTTTTTCGAAGTCACATTATCGGTCATCAGTTCTTTCTGGCGTTCATAATCCGATTTCAAATAGCTCAAACGTCCTTGGGCTTCCAGGAAATCCTGTTGTACCTGAACGTATTCCGGATTTTCAATTGTGAACAATACCTCACCTTTTCTAACGGCGTGTCCCGGCAATAGATCGATGTCCTTTACATAGCCGGCAAAGTAGGCACTAACATCTGCTTGGTTCTGTGGCGGTACTGCGAACATGCCGTTGGCTTTCACAACAGTGTTAAACTCCTGCATCGATATTTTGCCCAATTCCATATTGCCGGATCTGAACTGATTTTCGGTTATGGTAATCACTTCTCGGTCTGTATTCTCTATTGTGGCTTCTGTATTGGCCGCTTCTGTTTTTCCTTTTGAATTGCAGGAAGCAAGTGTTAAGGTTAGCACGATAAGAATGCTTGCCAAGGTTTTCAAATGGGTAATATTGTTGACTGTGTTTTTCATCGTTAATTGATTAAATAGTTTAATTCTAAAACCGTTGCGTTATAGGCGTTCAGGTTTTGTAAATATGTGATCTCAATATTTTTGGCACTTTCCAGTAGTTGTACATATTGTAGGAAATCTATCTCTCCGTTTTGAAAGGATTTTGATGCACTTGTCGTTAATTCCTTTGCCAGTTTGCCACCGGTGGTTTCATAATAATCAACACCTTCCTGAAATTTGTTTAAATCGGATAACAGGCCTTGATACCTTGATTCCAGTTGTATCTTGTAATTTTCAGATTCATCAGCCATTATCATAGTCTCTGTTTTTGCGGCTTTGATTTTTGCTTTGTTCGCCCCAAACCATAAAGGAATCGATACGCCCGCTTGAAATCCATTATATCGCTTTGCATCCAATCCATTGTTGGTACCCTGGAATACCGATATATGCAAGTCGGGAAGCAATCTTTGCCTTTCCAAAGAGAGGGAGACTTTGCTCAATTCCTGAGCAGAATCATAGTACTGTATCCCTGGATGGTCACTAAAATTAGGGGGTTGCAATTCCAGTCTGGGCAAGCGGTCCTCCTCTATGGTAACCAACGAATCCATCTGCATCCATTGATGCAGCATCGTAGATGCTTTCAATACCCCTTCCTTTGTCTGTGCGAGCAAAATGGCTATTTCCTTTTGTTTGGTCTCTGCCGTTAGTTTCTCCAATAAATTGGTTTCGCCCACCTCATATCGCTTGTTGGCAGCTCTGGAGAATTGCCCGTACAAACTATCCAGAAAAGTGTATTGCTGCACAAGGCTGTTGTAGTAAACCACATTGTAATAGGCTTTGTAAACCTCTTTGGTCAAGATTCTTTCATTTAACCGGTACTGTTGGGTGGACAGCTCGACCTTTTGTTTTTCCACCTTTCGTTGCGCCCCGTAAATAGTTGGGAACTGTATGGATTGCGTTACCCCAAAAACATCCAACGGACGACCGTTTTCGGCTATGTTGTTTTCGTCATAACTATAGTAAATCTGGGTTTTGTCCAAATTGAAGGCACTGCCTACCAACTGTTTGGATTGGTCTATCCTTTTGGCAGAAGCCTTAAGACTGTTATTGTTCTCAATGGCTATTTGTACTGCTTGTTGGGCATTAATAGGGTTTTGTTGGGCAATGCCAAAAACGGGCAGTAACAAAAAGGCAATAAGTCCAAGAGCCTTAAAGTTCACTTTTTTCTTACTTTTTGGATGATGTCCTTTTCTGTCGAACATTGCATATAAAATTGGCAATACCACAAGGGTTAATGCAGTAGCGGTTATCAATCCGCCTACAACAACCGTTGCCAGAGGTCTTTGCACCTCCGCTCCGGCAGAGGTTGAAATTGCCATCGGCAAAAAGCCCAAGGCTGCTGCCGATGCTGTCAACAACACAGGACGTAACCTATTCCTTGTACCCATTAAAATTCGCTTGTTAATATTGATAACCCCGTGTGCCTTGAGTTCCTTAAATTCTTCAATCAATACAATCCCGTTTAGCACGGCGATTCCGAAGAGAGCGATAAAGCCCACGCCTGCAGAAATACTAAAGGGCATATCCCGTATGTAGAGCAGCATGACGCCTCCAATGGCCGATAACGGAATGGCGCTATATATCATCAGGGCTTCCTTTACGGAATTGAATGCGAAGTAGAGCAGGACGAAAATCAAAACCAATGCAATTGGTACGGCAATTTTTAATCTATCCATTGCTGTGCGAAGATTTTCAAATTGCCCTCCATAGCTTATCGAATAGCCGATAGGCAGGTGAATATCCCTTTCGATAATAGTTTGAACATCTTTCACAACCGATTCCAAATCGCGGTTGCGGACGTTCACACCTACCACTATACGTCGCTTGGTATCATCGCGCGAAATTTTTGCCGGACCCTTGGTGTACCCTATTTTGGCGAATTCATTTAATGGCATCTTCATTCCGTTTGGAAGGGCAATAGAAGCTGTTTCTATATTTTCGATATCCTTTCTATGGGCTTCGTCATAACGAAGTACCAAATCAAATTGCTTTTCGCCTTCGAAAACCGTCCCTGCAGTCATTCCTGCAAAACCGATTGTAACGACCTTGTTTAAGTCCTCAATGTTCAACCCGTATTTTGCGATTTTTCTACGGTCATACTTTACGGACATCTGGGGCAGTCCGGCTGTTTTCTCTACGATAATATCGGCAGCTCCTTCCACATTTTGTATCGCTTTTTCTATTTCCATAGCTTTTTTGTAGAGTATGTCGAGATCCTCTCCAAAAACCTTTATGGCCAAATCGGCCCGCACTCCTGTAATCAGCTCGTTGAATCGCATTTCGATGGGCTGGGTAAACTCAAAATCAACACCGGCTATCTCTTCTGATAGGGCTTCTTTAAATTTATCTGCCAGTTCGTCTTTTGTCTTGGCCGATACCCATTCGCCTTTTGGCCTCAGCTTGATGATAACATCACTTTCTTCCATGGACATTGGGTCTGTAGGTACTTCGGCAGCACCGATCCTGCTGACCACTTGCTCTACTTCCGGAAACTTTTTCAGTATTTTTTCCATTTGGGTTGTCGCTTCAATGGTTTTGCTCAAGGATGTTCCGGTTTTCAACACAGGTTGAATTACAAAATCGCCCTCGTCCAAAGTAGGTACGAATTCCCCTCCCATTCTCGTGAATAGAAATGCGGTAAACACCAAGAGTCCCACTGCAATGCCCAGGACCACTCTCTTTTTGCGCAACGCCCAGGAGATGGTAGGCCGGTATTTTCTTTCCAAAAAATTGATCAGTCTGGATGAGATAGTTCTTTTTTCGGTATTGGTAGGTTTGATGAACAGAGAGGCCATTACGGGTATATAGGTAAAACACAGCACCATAGCGCCAATAAGGGCAAAAGAGAATACCAACGCCATTGGCCGGAACATTTTACCTTCTACATTGACCAAGGATAAAATTGGTATAAATACGATGATTATGATTATCTGCCCAAAAACGGCGGAGTTCATCATTTTAGTGGCTCCTTTGTGGGTAATGTTGTCTATTAAACCTTGCCTTTGGTTTTTGGGAAGAGCCAATATCTTAGCGCGCTGACTTGTAATTTTAAAAGCAATAAATTCAACGATAATTACTGCACCGTCAATGATAATCCCAAAGTCTATCGCCCCTAAGCTCATCAGGTTGGCATCCACGCCAAAGAGGTACATCAAGGAAAGTGCAAATAGCAGCGATAAGGGAATAACCGAAGCAACCACCAAACCAGACCGTAGGTTTCCCAGGAGCAACACTACGACGAAAATCACAATTAGGCTCCCCAGGATCAGGTTTTCGGCAATTGTGAATGTAGTCTTCCCAATAAGTTCACTTCGCTCTAAAAAGGGATTAATGGAAATGCCTGGGGGCAATGATGACTGTATTTCGGCCACGCGTTCTTTAATAGCTTCGATAACAGCATTGGAGTTGGCATCTTTGAGCATCATTACCTGTCCCAATACTTTTTCTCCTTCGCCATTCCCAGTGATCGCACCAAAACGGTTGGCGTGGCCAAAGCCTACTTTGGCAATGTCTCCAACATAGACCGGCACATCTCCTTTGTTTGTTACTACAATATCTTTAATGTCCTGTAAGGAACCCACAAGACCCTCTCCCCTGATAAAGTAGCTTTCATTCGCTTTCTCTATATAACCGCCGCCAGCAACGCTATTGTTTTTTTCCAATGCGCTGAACACATCAAAGATGGATACGTCCATGGCCCGAAGCCGTTCAGGATTAATGGCCACTTCGTAGGTCTTTAGGTAACCTCCCCAAGTATTTACCTCTACCACACCCGGAATGCCCGAAAGCTGCCGTTTTACCACCCAATCCTGAATGGTGCGCACATCGGATAATGAATATCGTTCCTTGTATTTTGGATCAACGTCGATTACATATTGATAAATTTCGCCCAAACCTGTGGAAACGGGCCCCATAAAAGGTGAACCGAAGCCTGCCGGAATTTTTTCTTCAGCACTTTTTATTTTCTCCGCGATAAGCTGACGGGGCAGGTAAGTACCCATATTATCATTGAAAACAACGGTAACTACCGATAGGCCAAACTTTGATACCGAACGGATTTCCTTTACTCCCGGCAAATTTGCCATTTCCAATTCCACGGGATAGGTCAAAAACTTTTCTACATCTTCTGTAGCTAAGTTTCTGGAGGTTGTAATGACCTGGACTTGATTGTTGGTCACATCCGGAACGGCACCAATGGGAATATTGGACAGGGAATAAAGGCCAAAACCTACGATACCCGCTGTAAATAGAAGCACAATTAATTTGTGGTGGATGCTGTACTGAATAATACGTTCTAACATGTTTTTGTTTTGATACCCCAAAAGTATTCGGTGTATCTAAGAGCCATCTAAGCGGTTTCTTAAGATTCGCTTAAGAATGTATTTTCATCCATAAACCATGAATACAAAAGCCCCAAACAGTGTTCAGGGCCTTTGCCAATCAACCAATAAATGCCGACCATAACATCTAATAGTCAACAGGGGGGAATCTATTTTCCTTTTCAAGTGTAGTGTTGCTAATTCTAATATAAAAGTAGTATCGTCTTATAAAGGTTTCCTAAGGAAAATATTAAGATTGGATTAAAATTTAATCGTGAAAGTAGTTCCCAGACCAAATTCACTTTCCACGTGAATTTCCGCATTTATCGCATCGGCGGCCTTTTTGGCTATGGAAAGACCTAGGCCATTTCCCGGAATGCTTCTATGGTTTAGGGCATCGGACCTAAAAAAGTGGTTGAACAAGTTGTTCAAATCCTCTTTTTTAATACCTATCCCTTCATCCTGGACCTTGCAGACAATTTTGGAATCGGTCTTGGTAATCGTAATCTGTAGCGTCTTATTCTCCTTGGAATATTTTATGGCATTGCCGATAATGTTGTCCAAGATCAAGTTTGAATAATATTGTGGAACAACACCTTCCAAAGCAGTACCCTTGTGAAAGTCTATCGCAAGATTCTTTTCTGAAATACGCTTTTTATGCCTTGACAGAATTTCGTCTATTAGGGTGGATAAAGGAACTAAGGATTGGTCCACTGTATTTGAGTTGTCATCTAACCTTGCCAGCAGTAAAAGTTGTTCCAAGGTGTGAGTCATTCGGTCTATTTCCGTAAGACTGAATTTGATCTTATCCTCATATTCCATCTGCTCCCTTGGCTTTCGAATCAATACCTCAAGTGTACCCTTTAATGTTGCCAAAGGGGTACGCAGTTCATGGGAAGCGTCGGAAGTAAATTGCCGCTCTCGCTCAATGGCGTTTTCAATACGCTGTAATAATTGGTTGATACCCGATGACAATTCGAAGAGTTCGTCTTTATTTTGGGGCAAAGCTACCCTTTCATTCAAATTGTTTTTTGTAATCCTTTTTGTGGTTTCGGTTATAACCTTTACAGGTATGATGCCCCGTCCTGCCAGGTATCTAGACATAAAATACAATCCCACCAAAAGGAATAAATAGGAAACAATCAAAACATTCCGCAGGCTAAGCAATACCATCTTGGAGGATTCCAATGACATTGCGGCCAGTATAAAACCTTTGATTTTACCGTTTTCCTCAATAGGTACTTGTACTTGCCGAATGGCAATACTGTTCAATGTTTCGTTGAAATGGCCACCGTAGTTTTGTTGTGGGTTAAAGGTTAGGACATCTTCCTTAAGATTTGGCGATTTGTCCATAAATCTGCCGTCCTTATCCAGTATTTGGATAAAGACTGGATTTACCTGCACTTCCCGATGTTCTCTTTCCTCCCACTCTATTTTGTTTCTTACCTTTATGCTATCTCCAACAATTTTAATTTCTCCGGTGTGTTTTTCGGCTTCAAAAGACAGATCGTTATCGAGATTTTGATATACCGTTTCCTTCACCACAAAATATACGGCTATAAATGCCACAGCCATAATGACTGCAGTGGCAATCATATAGTGCAACGCAATTCTATTTCTAAAACTTAGGTTCATACTTCTTTTGCCATATAGCCCACACCGCGGACGGTTTGGATATAGTTTTCATCCTCTCCCAACTTCAATTTTTTACGAAGGGCATTGATATATACATCGATAATTCCAGTGTTGTATTCAAAGTGGATGTCCCAAACACTTTCAATGATTCGGGTCCTTCGGCACACTCTTCCTTTGTTGCGCATAAGGTATTCCAGCAATGCAAATTCTTTTTGCGTAAGACTAATTTCCTCCTCAGATTTAAAGACTTGATGTGTTGTAGTGTTCAGGGTAATATTTCCAAGTTTAAAAACGGAATGCTCCCCAGATTTAGGGCGCAATTGTACCTTAATCCGTTCCAAAAGCTCTTCAAAATGAAAAGGTTTTTTTATATAGTCGTTGGCACCGGCTTGAAGTCCGAAGATGGTTTCATCAACCGTATCTTTTGCAGTTAAAAAAATGACAGGGGTATCCTTAAATTCCTTTCTGAATTGTCGACAGATTTCAATACCACTTAACCCGGGCACCATCCAATCCAACAGCAACAAATCATATTCCCCCGAAAGGGCCAATTGAAGTCCTTTCTTTCCTTCCTCTGCAATATCTACGGCATAGGACTCCTCCTCCAACCCTTGTTTGAGGAAGTTGTATATACCGGGTTCATCTTCAACGATTAAAATTCTCATAGGGCAAAAGTTACAATTTTTAATTAAGCTATGATTTGATCAAATCAACTTTAAATTAATAGAAAAACACTTTATAGAAAGTTAACCGCTATTTAGGTTTTTCCAGACTTTTTGCTGGATATTGCGCTTCCATTTCTTTCATTGTATTTGCTACCCAGTTTTGTATCAATGATTTTTGATCGGCACTCATAACTGCATCGCGGTGCAGTAATATGTAGGAAGCCATTGGCATTTCGCCATCTTTTACTTCCTCTCCTATTTCCTTGAATTTTTTGTATTGCCTCCAGACAGGATACTCCATAAAGGTAGAAAAGTTCAATTCATCTTTCCCTTCCACAATGTGATCATCAAGCCACCAGGCAACGGGTTGAATATTGGAATACCAAGGATAGTGGGTTGTATTGCTATGGCAATCGTAACAGGAAACCTTCAGGATTTGCTCTACTTCTTGGGGGATTTGATACTTCGCTGTAATTTGGTTTGCCGCAATTTCTTCCCCTAAATTTTTTTCGGGCCTTATAAATTGAATTGCAATTAAACCAATAATTACAATTACCAGAATTACTTTTAAAACTTTTTTCATCTTTTTCATCTTCTTTTACTTTTAAGGGATTCGATATAAAACATTTAATACTAAAATGCTTCACAAAAGTTGTAATTCCAAATTAAGCTAAGGTTTGGTATTTCTTAAGATTGGCTTAAGATTTATCAAAAAGTATTCGGCCGTATTTTTGTTTTT
>JACDJA010002690.1_pt1 | contig 12353 bp, 5 predicted proteins | sample 7449241 | NCBI WGS metagenome assembly JACDJA01 (sample SAMN14253289, study PRJNA609438) | sludge metagenome | isolation source: initial anaerobic sludge | collected 2018-12-20 | reverse complement strand
AGGCGGGAACCCAGCGCCATTTGCGCCTGTTCCAGTGAACACACAAGCCACGTCGCCAGATTCCCGCCAAGAGCACGCGAGAATGACGACCCAGAGCCATTCCTCGCCAGAGTGCCGGCTGAGACACAGGGCTAATCAGGTGCGGGCATTGTCGCCGATGCGGGGCTACAGGTGGGGCGGGGCTTGGGGTGGAGACTTGTTCAGACATTCCCTAGGAGCCTGTGCGGCAGAGTCTCTCCCGGCCACCAAAACGCCGGTATGCCGCTGCCAACACCTCGAGATACCGCAGCATGTCCGCTCCGTGCATAACGATGTCCGTTCCGCGCATGGGCTGGCCGGGCAGCTGCACGCATGATGTCCGCAGGGGCGTTTCCTGCTGGCTTCCGTTTCCCTGCTGCACGATCAGCAGCACGGGGGCAGGCTGGATGCGTCCGATATTCCATGGAGATCATCATGAAGCACCCTGCCTGCTGGAACACTTCCCTTCACTGCCTGCTGTGGCTGTGCCTGTATTGCGTCTCTGCGCCGCTTCTTGCAGCGACCTTCACTGTCACCAATACGCAAGACAGCGGCCCCGGCAGCCTCCGGCAGGCGATGATCGAAGCCATGATGTCTACAGGGACGCACACCATCGACTTCGATTCGGCACCCGACGGAACGCCGATCGTGCTGGAGTCGCCGTTGCCGCCGATCCCGTCAAATGTCACCTTGACCATCACCGGGCGAGGGCCGACAAACACCATCATCGACGGCAACAACCTGCACCGGCCATTTTCCAGTGCCTGGACGACAAACATGCACCTGACCCTGCGCGACCTGACGATCCGCAATGGCCGTGCCGAAGCTTTAAATGGGGGCGCCATCGATCTGGAGGGCGGTTCCGCCTCATCCCTGACCGTGGAGCGGGTCGAATTCATTGACAACTACGCGAGATATGAAGGTGGCGCGATTCGCACCCAGGTTCCTACGCATATCAGAAACAGCGTCTTTGTCGGCAATCAATCGGTAACATTCGGTGGCGCGATCGCTGCCGGCAATACACCACTGACGGTGATCAACAGCAGCTTCGCCGGCAACACCTCGGTCCAGGGCATCATCCGTCTCGATAGCGACATTGCCCCCGCCATCAATGGGCGTTTGGTCAACGTCACGATCACGGGCAACAGCACGCATTTCAGCACCATCTATGTAACTCAGAATGCGCGGCTTTCAATAAGCAACTCCCTTATCGCGGGCAATGCCCGTGTTGATGGCGGCAACCTGGGATTTGCCGCAGGCGGCGCGATTATCGCCGAGGCTTCGCACAACAACATCATTGGTCCCTCACCCGACCCCGGCCTCGTCGATGGCGTCAATGGCAACCAGCTCGATGTCACCGATCCTTTAGTTGGCCCCTTGGGCAACTATGGCGGCACGACGCGCACCGTGCCGCTTTTGCCGGGCAGCCCCGCGATCAATGCCGGCACCACCGCCGGGGGCGACATACCCAACGTCGATCAGCGTGGAATTTCCCGCGTGGGCACAACCGATATCGGTGCGTTCGAATCCCGGGGCTTCACCCTGGCCCGCATGAGCGGAAACAACCAGTCCGCAACGGTCGACACCGCCTTTGCCGACGCCTTGGTCGTACGAGTGGATGCCAACCAGGCGATCGAGCCGGTCGAAGGTGGGCGTATACTGTTCAGCGCGCCAACCAGTGGTGCGAGCGCCGCATTGGCACCGCCAGATGCGAGCATCAACGCCAGTGGGCAGGCCCAGACCACCGCCACGGCCAATGCCACCAGCGGCGGCTACAACGTCAATGCCAACGCGTCCATCGGCACCACACCCGCCAGTGTCGATTTCTCGCTGACCAACGAGCCGGCTGGCGATCCGGCCTGCGCCAGTTTCACCTTTCCCTACACCCTGTCCGGCACCGACAACGCCGCCCGCGTCGCCGAACTGCGCCAAGCCATCGATTGCGCCAATGCCAATGCCACTGATGACGTGATTGACCTGGACAGCCACACGCTTGTGTTCTCCGATGGGCCGTATGTCCTCGGCGACGACAATGCCCTGCCACCGGTCAGCAGCAGCATCACGTTGCAAAACGGCGCACTTGAACGCGACCCGACGGCACCTGCTTTCCGCCTGATGCTGGTCGAACCCTCGGCATCGCTGACCCTGACAGCGATGCAACTTCGCTACGGCGCTGCAACCGGCGACGGTGGCGCGATCCTGTCGCACGGCATGCTGATGGCACGCGACAGCGTGTTCGAGCACAACACCGCCGGCGCGCGCGGTGGTGCGATCCGTACGTCGGTAGCGGGAACGCTCTTCGCAGTGATGAGCCGCTTCTCGTACAACCACGCGCTGGATGGTGCCGCGCTGGCCTATTCCGCTATGAGCCAATTGATCAACGTGCGCTTCGACCACAACGGTGACGCCAATACCGATTCGGTGCTGTGGAGCGAAGGCTACAGCGCGATGATCGGCGTCCTGCTGCACGACAACCAGCTGACCCGCAGCGGCAGTTCGCTGATGGTGGTTCGTCCGGGGGCAAGCGTCACGGAGATGCGCCATGCCACGATTGCCGACAACAGCGTTGAAGGCGTGTTTCTGCGAATGGAGAACAGCAGCAACGCGCAGGTGCGCAACAGCATCGTGTGGAACAACCAGTACACCAGTCTCGGCGCCGTGACGCCGGTGTACAGCATCCTGCCTGGCGTAGCCGAGGTAAACGGGAATCTGGATCGCGATCCTGGCTTCGTCGCCACACCCGGCAACTATCGGCTGGCGGCAGGCAGCCCGGCGATCGATGCCGGGGACAACACCAACAGTTTCTTCGATATGTTGGATATCGACAACGATGGCGACAGCGCGGAAATGCTTCCGGATCTGGACCTGGGCCAGCGCCCCTGGGATGACCCGGACGCGCCGGACACCGGGGTTCCTGGCGCGCCGCCGTTCGATCTGGCCATCGTTGACATGGGCGCCTTCGAACGCCAGGCGCCGGTCGCGCTGCCGTCACTGAGCATCAATGATGTCAGCGTCAACGAAGGCGACAGCGGCACCACGGATGCCGTTTTCACGATCAGCCTGAGCGCACCTGCACCACTGGGCGGTGTGGCCTTCGACATCGCCACTGCCGACGGCACGGCCACCGTGGGGGATGATGATTATGTTCCCCTCGCTATCACCGGAATGTTTATTCCGGATGGCCAATCCAGCGTAACCTTCACCGTGCAGGTCAACGGCGATACTCAGGTGGAGACGGACGAGACCTTCCTCGTCAACGTCACCAACGTGGTCAATGCGACCGTGGCCGATGGCCAAGGCGTCGGCACCATCCTCAACGACGATGTCGACCCCTGCGCCGGATTCGGCTTCCCCTACACGCTGTCTGGAAGCAACAACAGCGCGCGCGTGAGCGAACTGAAGCAGGCCATCGAATGTGCCAATGCCAACAGCACGCACGACACCATTGATCTGGGCGGGCACACCGTCTTTTTGACCAATGGGCCGTACCTCGTCAACTTCGGGGCCACTGCACTCCCGGACGTTGCCAGCGTGATCACCCTGCAGAACGGGCGTCTGGAGCGTGACCCTGCCGCGTCAGAGCAGTTCCGCTTCCTGAGCGTCGGCGACACGGGCGAGCTGACCGTACTGGACATGGCCTTTGTCGGCGCAGATTCGCGCTCCAGTGGCGGTGCCATCCGTTCCACCGGCCCGCTCTACGTGCACCGCACCTTGTTCGAGGACAACCGGACCACCACTGGGGGGGGCGGTGCCGTGGCCGCTCTACAGCTGGTCGTGACCCGCTCAGTGTTCCGTCGCAACTCAGCGTACACCTCCGGCGCGGCCATCTGGGGCGGTCGCCAGGGGCCTGTTGGCACGCTGCCCGTGACGATCCTGAACAGCCGGTTTGAAGATCATGGCGATACCGCCACACCCGCTTCACCGATTGTCTTCCTCTCCACCGACCGCGATATACGGGTGGAGAACCTCCTGTTCGTGCGCAATACGACGGAAAGGGGACTCATCAGCTCAGCCGATGAAGCGACGGTCTCCAACATCACCTTCGCGGACAACACCCTGGCGGACGAGGGCATCCTGCGGGGCATGGTGACCGCACACAACAGCATTGTATGGGGCAACCAGTTGTCAGGATGGGGCATCGGCGGGAGCTTCCACCACAGCCTGGTGCAGGGCGGCTTCCCTGCCGGCACCGGCAATATCGATCTGGACCCACGCTTCACCGACCCCGCCAATGGCGACTACACCCTGGCCAGCGGCAGCCCCGCCATCGATGCCGGAGACAACGGCGTTGTAGGACTGGACACCTATGATTTCGACGGCGACGGCGACACCACGGAAGCGCTTCCCGACCTGGCCGGCAACCCGCGGCAGCAGGACGACGCCGGCGTGGTGGATACCGGCTCCGGCAGCGCGCCCATCGTGGATATGGGTGCCTACGAGCGCCAGGCGGATTCGGCCCCGGCAGGCATCACCATCCAGCCCACCAGCGGCCTTGTCACCAACGAGGCTGGTGGCAACGCCAGCTTCACCGTGGTGCTCGACACCCAGCCGCATGCCGATGTGAGCATTGCGCTGAGCAGCAGCGACACCACCGAGGGCACTGTTGCGCCGGCCAGCCTGAGCTTCACGTCTGCGAACTGGAACAGCCCGCAGACGGTCACCGTCACCGGTGTCGACGACGCTGTCGTCGATGGCGACATCGCCTACACCATCGTCACCGCGGCGGCGGTCAGCGCCGACGTCAACTACGACGGCATCGATCCGGATGATGTGACTGTCACCAACACCGACAACGACAGTGCCGGCATTACCGTGACCCCCACCAGCGGACTGGTCACCACCGAGGGCATGGGCGCCACCGGCACGCCTGGCATGGATCAGTTCAGCGTGGTGTTGACCAGCCAGCCTGTGGCGGATGTGACGATTGCGCTTTCCAGCAGCGACACCACGGAGGGCACGGTGTCATCGGCCATCCTCACCTTCACCTCGGCCAACTGGAATACGGCCCAGCAGGTTGACGTTCTCAGCGTCGACGACACCATCGTCGACGGCGACATCACCTACACGATCGTCACTGCACCGGCTGTCAGTGCCGATGCGAACTACAACGGCATCGATCCCGCCGATGTTTCGGTAACCAACATCGACAACGACAGCGCCGGCATCATGGTCAACCCGACCAGCGGCCTGCTGACCACCGAAGCCGGTGGCACGGCGAGCTTCACCGTCGCGCTCTATACCCAGCCATCGGCAGAGGTCAGCATCGCCCTGTCCAGCAGCGACACCACCGAAGGCACCGTGGCACCGGCCAGCGTCATCTTCACCACCGCCAACTGGAACATCGCGCAGACCATCACCGTCACCGGCGTGGATGACAGCGAGGTCGATGGCGACATTGCCTACAGCATCATCACTGCCGCCGCCGTCAGTGCTGATGCCTACTACAACGGCATCGATCCCGCCGATGTGCAGGTCACCAATACCGATGATGAAATCCCCGGTGCGGCGGTGTTCGCCTACAAGTCGGTGCATCAGGTGGGCACAGCATCGCAGCCGGTGATCTATGAAATTGCATTGTCGAACGTGGGTGATGATGACCAGCCTGATGATCCAGCCAGCGACGAACTGGTGGACATCCTGCCGCCGCAACTCGCGCTGACGTTGGCATCGGCGACCAGCGGCACGGTCTCGTTCGATCTGGCCAGCAATACGGTGCGCTGGAACGGCGTGCTGGCAGCCGGCGCGGCGCCTGTGTTGATCCAGATCGAAGCCGATGTGCTGATTACGCAGCCCGCGCTCATCTCCAACCAGGCCACGGTCCATTACGACAGCGATGGCGATGGCGCCAATGACGCCACCCGCCTTTCGACCGACCCTGCGCTGGCGGGCGAGGCCGAGCCCACCGTGTTCCAGTTTGCCGGCACCGCCCCAGGCAACACCCCGATCATGATCCCGGTGAACAACAAACGCGGCCTGCTCGGTCTGGTCCTGCTGATGACGCTCGCCGCCGGGGGCACGTTGATGCGACGTCGCATCTGACCCGGCATCGTCCCGTCACTCCGGGGTTCCATCCTGTGATGGAACCCCGATGATATCCGGCACCAGCCCGCCTGATGCCGGCCAGCCCCTGCCTGCGGACAGCGCCTTGCAAGCGCTTGTCGACAAATCGGCATTCGCACAAAGGCGGTGTTTGGCGTGAACTGCGATCATCCACCCTTCCTCTGACAGGATCTGCCCGGCACTCCATGTTCCCTCTCCGGCATTCCACGCTGCTGGCAGGTATCAGCCTCATTGCGATGCTGGGGCTGTCGGGTGTGGTCGGTGGTACCGAACCCGAGTTGCCGTGGGTGCATCGCCATTACGGCTCGCTCGACGGGTTGCCGGTCAGCAGCGCCAGCTCGGCTCGGATCGACGCCGATGGCTTTCTCTGGCTGGCCACGCACGATGGGCTGGCGCGCTTCGATGGGCAGCGCTTTGATGTGCATGAGTCGATGCGCTTTCCCGCCATGTCGGGCAATCGGGTGCTGTCGCTGCATCGGGATCCACAGCAGCGTCTGTTCGCGCATACCGCGCACGGCGACTGGTTGGCGATCAGCTCAGGCCGGATCGAGCGCGTGCCGCTGGACGGCGACAGTTCGCAGAACGTGCGCCACGTCGACCCTGAAAGTCTCTGCGTAACCACACCCCGAGCGCTGCATTGCCCGGCGACGGACGGCAGCTTTCCGCAACAGACTCGATTTCCGCCGGGAGTTGAGCCGGCGTTCGTGCTGTCGGGCAAGCCCGGCACGCTCTGGATGATGACGCTGACCGGTGAGCTGTGGCTGCATCAGCGGCAGCAATGGCAGTCGCTCCATCAAGCCCACGCGCGGCGGCCCGGACAACAGTTGCCGCGGGTGGCGCTTGCCGGTGACGATGCCTTCTGGACGCAGCAGTCGGGCCGACTGCTGCGCATTACCACCGGCGGCGCGGAAACCCGATGGCTCGATGCAACCGATCCTGCCGATATCCTGCAACTGCGTCTGGATATGCGCGGCCTTGTCTGGGTTGGCGCAGCCAATGGTGTGTTCGTTGTCGATGGGGATCATAGTCGCCGCGTATTCGTGGTCGAAGGTCAATCGCAAGGTGTCGGATATCTGAGCTGGCAGGCACCCGATGGCGCGCTCTGGATCTCCCAAGAAGGCCGGCTCTGGCGCTTCGCATCGCCGGAACAGATGCGTCCTGATGCGACCCCGATCCTGACCAGCGCCGGCAGTATCCAGGACCTGCTGTTTGCCGAAGACGGCGCGGCCTGGGTCATGACACTGCACGATGGCATCCACCGCCTCAGCCGCGCGCGCGTGGACCTGCTTGACGAAGCCGCCGGCCTGAGCGGTGGCAACATCTATGGCGTCACCCGTGACCGCGACGGGACCATGTGGCTGGGCAGTCTCGGTAATGGTCTGATAGCCGTGGAACGCGACGGCAACATTGTTCGCCACGGCCGCGATGACGGCCTTCCCGGCGATCACCCGTGGCTGGTTGCCGCCGCACCGGATGGCAGTCTCCATGTCGGTACCTACGCGCCCGGGCTGTGGCGACGACAACCTGGCGAGAGCCGCTTCAGCGCGATGCCACTGCCAGTGCCATTGCGCGGCGAGCAGGTGCTGGCGATCGTTTTTGATGCATCCGACCGGCTGTGGCTGGGCACCACGGCAGGCGCCTGGCGCCGGGACAGTACACAATGGACACGGCAATGGCCGCCTGCGCCGCGACGATTGCGGGTGAGCGCACTGGCGATGTCGGGCGAGGATGTCTGGTTCGGCAGTGCAGAAGGTGTCTGGCGACAGCGCGGCGACAGCGGGCACGCGGTGGCCGAGGCGTTGCTGGCGCGGACATCGGTACGTGATCTGTACCTGGCCTCCGATGGTGCGCTGTGGATCAGCACCGACGGTCGCGGCCTGATCCGTGTTGCCAAGGACGACCCTGCCGGTCTGCACGCCATCCAACTCGGACGCGCGCAAGGGCTCCCTTCCAACAGCCCGCATACCGTACGCGAGGATGCCCACGGGCATCTGTGGGTGAACAGCAACCAAGGCATTTTCCGCATCAGTCGCCAGGGCCTGCACGCGCATCTGGCCGGAGACGAACACAGCCTGTCGCCGCTAGTGCTGGGGCTGGCCGATGGGCTCACCGAACTGGAAGGCAACGGCGGCGTGCAGCCGGCCGCGGCGTTCGATGATCGGGGCCGGCTGTGGTTCCCCTCGCAGCGCGGCGTGGTGCGCTTCAATCCATTGGAAATCCCCCTCAACCACCGCGCTCCGCGACCGGTGATCGATGGGCTCGAATCCGACGGTCGCATGCTGCACCTGCCGGATACCGGCAGTCTGCCGCGTGGCGTCCGCAGTCTGCTGATCCGCTACGGCGCCTCGGATCTCAATGCCGGCAGCCTGGTGCGATTCCGTCACCGGCTGTTGCCGGCCGAGCAGGGCTGGAGCGATGCATTCAACGGCCGCTCGGCATCCTTCGCCTCATTGCAAGCGGGCCAGTACCGCTTTGAGTTGCTCGCAGGCAACAGCGACGGGATCTGGTCCGAGACACCGGTGGTGCTGGATTTCGAGGTGCCGCCCTACTGGTACGAGACGCCCGCGTTCCGTTTCGGCGTGCTGGCCGCCGCGACCCTGCTGGTCATGGCGATCATGCGCCTGCGGCTGCGCCGCCTACGGTTGCGCGCGGCCGAACTGGACCATCAGGTGCAGCAGCGCACCGCTGAACTACAGGAGGAAAAGGGCCGGGTCGAGGCGACATTGTCGGAGTTGGCGCAGACCCATACCGAACTGGCTCGCACCCATCAAGAAATCGAGGAAAGCAACCTGCGGTTGGCCGCCCAGGCGCAGCGACTGGAGGCGATGGATCGCTTCCGCTCCCGCCTGCTGGCGGACGTCAGCCACGAACTTCGCACACCGGTGATGCTGGTTTCTTTGCCGCTGCAAGAGTTGCAGGCACGCGCCGCGACACTCTCGGCCAAGGATCGCAGCAAATTGGCGCTGTCACTGAAGCAATTGGAGCGTCTCAGCAGCTTGGTCGAACAATTGGTTGGTCTGGTGCAAGCAGAATCCGGGCAGATGCCACTGCGTGTCTACCGACTTGATCTGGTCGCCCTGCTGCACGACATCGTCAGCAGCTATGCGCCGATGGCCGAACACCAGAACGCAGAGCTGCTGCTGGTGCCAAGCCTGAAGGAATGCGTGCTGTTCGGCGACCGCGGACACCTGACCACGGTATTCGGCAACCTCATCGACAACGCCATCAAGCACACTCCTTCCGGTGGCCGCGTGACGCTAAGGCTGTACCGCGACGACGCTTACGCCAGCATTGAGGTCCGCGACCAAGGGCCGGGCTTCGATAGCGTCGTGGCCGCGCAGTTGTTCGAGCGCTTTTTTCGTGCCGAAGGCCCGCCGCGTCAGGGACGCGAAGGCCTCGGTATCGGCCTGGCTCTGGCGCGCGAGCTGGTCGAACTGCACGGCGGCCGAATCAGTGCGAACAGTGCACCGGGCACAGGTGCCACCTTCCGCGTGGATCTGCCGCTGGGTGCTGCCCACGTCGCGCTCAATGACCTGGCCTTGACAGCACCTGACCTCACCTCCATCGCACTGCCCGAGCCCATGGCGGACCGAGGTCAAGGGCGCGTGCTGCTGGTTGAGGATCATCCCGACCTGGCTGCGTATCTGGCCGAACGTCTGGGTGAACACCTGCCTGTGACCTGCGTGGGCAGTGCCGAGCAAGCCATGTCGGTGCTGAAGGAAACGCAAGGAATCGGCCTGCTCATCAGCGATGTCATGTTGCCCGGCGCCAGCGGCATCGAGTTGTGCCGCTGCCTCAGCTCCCCCAAACCTGACCAGCCTGCGCTGCCGGTGATCCTGATCTCGGCCAAAGCCTCCGATGCGGATCGCCAAGCCGGGCTGGCCGCCGGTGCTTCCGCCTATCTGGCAAAACCGTTCAGCTTCGAAACCCTGCTGCATGAGATCGCGCGCGCCTGGCCTGCCGCCAGCCCACGCGTGGCCGCACCGCCGTCGGACCCGGGCAGTGTCGAACCCTTGCTGGCCATCGCGCTGAAACATCTCGGCGAGGCCCACTTCGCCATCCCTCACTGGGCCGAGCTTGTGCACCTGTCGGAACGGCAATTGCGGCGGCGCGTCAACGAACTCACCGGCCAATCACCTCAAACCTGGCTGCGTGAACAACGCCTGCTGCGGGTGCGCCACCTGCTGCGCAGCGGCGAATGCAAAACCTTGGCAGAAGCCGGCTCACGTTGTGGACTGGATAATCCCTCCTACCTCTACCGCAGCTATCGCGCGCGGTTCGGCGAAAATTAGCCGGTCTTCTGCCGCCATCCATGGGCCAGCCGCAGTGCCCATCCAGGCCATCGCCAGTCGACCATGCTCCCGCGCCGGAAAACCGGTAGTCCGGCATGCGCGATCCGGCCGCTGAGCGAGCACCTTGACGACGCTCCTGGCGTCGAACCACATCGCGGCAAACCCTTGATTTCCCGTTGATGTCCGATTTCAACGCGAACATCGTCCGCTGCGTGCATGTTGATGTCCGCCTTGGGCATGGGTAAGGAAAGGTCTGATCAAGCCCCCTCCGCTTCGCGTCCGCACCCCTCTCTGGGCACGGTTCAAGCAATTTTTCACGATATTGATCAATCCTTGAACAAATATCGCCCGTTTTTCGCGCTGCCGGGCGATTCCTTCGCCCTTTTCGCGCCCATCAGGCGCAACTTCCCTGCAGTTTCATCAGTTTCCCTCGCGCCATCCACAGGTTCGACAGCGCGAACAGGGTCAGCACCTGACCATGGTTTTTCGCCAAACCCTTGAAGCGCACGGCGGATTCAACCGCGAAGTGCAACGCGTGAGTGGTGAAAGAATACCTTGGACGAGGCTAGGTCGGACCGGGATCGAGCACGCATCTGGCTGACCATTCCGGGACCACGAATGAAGATCCACTTCACCGTAGAAGATCACAACGGGGACCCATTTTCCGGCATTCCCGTGCAGGTGGACAACGCAATCGCTACGATGGGAACGCGCGTTCGCGCGGTCCTGGAAAACGGCAATGGCAATCGAGAATACGCTGAAGAACATCTGGAACAGCCCCGGTCAGGACAAGAAACTGACACCAGCGGAGCAGAAGGCGCTGCTGGAATCGAACCGGGAGCAACTGGAGCTGGCGGACAAGTTCGCCCAGCAGAACCGCCACCTGAGCGAGGCGGAAGTTCTGGAGCTGTACGGGATCCCGCTGAAACGGTAACCCCCCGAAACCCCGGCCAAAGCCGGGGTTTGAACCGCCCCGGCTTTCGTGGAGGCTGTTTGGTTTAAGTCACGCCGCCATCGCGACGGGACTGGCGAGTTGCCGGTAGTAGTTTGCCTCAGCTTCTGCCGGAGGGATGTAGCCGATGGGTTCGAGCAGTCTGGAGTGGTTGAACCAATGCACCCATTCCAGCGTCGCCAGCTCGACGGCCTCCCTCGTTTTCCATGGTGCGCGGCGGTGGATGAGCTCGGCCTTGTAGAGGCCGTTGATCGTCTCGGCCAGCGCGTTGTCGTAGCTGTCTCCGCGACTGCCGACCGATGGCTCGATGCCGGCTTCGGCCAAACGCTCGCTGTAGCGGATGGACAGGTATTGCGATCCACGGTCGCTGTGGTGGATCAGCGGGCTGTCGCGGGCCGGCTGGCGGGCATGCAGCGCCTGCTTCAGCGCGTCGAGTAGACGCGGTAGTTGCCATCTGAGTTGCCAGTGGAAACCGCAAAAAACGCGCGCGACGAGTTCGGGCCGGGCGCTTCGGTACAAGAAGTGTGCAAGACAAATTGCATACCCTATGCGCTCTCAGTTTTGCACGCATATCAGGCTCAGCGAGGAGAACTGCCGGCATCGATCGCCCGCGGGTGCGAGAACGGACACCGGGGCTGAGTTCCGGTCTGTCTCCGCTCTGGCGCATGGTTTCCGAATAAGGCATGGTGAGTGCAGCTCCGGCAGCAGGGGTGGCCAAACAGGGGTGTTCAGTGAACAAGATCAGCAGGGTTCTAGCGACCCTCATCGCTCTCCTCATCACCAGCACACCGGTGACAGCGCAGAAGATCTACAAATGCAAAGGCCCGGATGGCAGCACCGTGTATCAGCAAGTGCAATGTGCCCACGAGGATGGCGAGGTCGTAAAGATCCACCTGATTAGCCCTATCGCTCAGCTAGTTATTCCCGCGAAGGCGGGAACCCAGCGCCATTTGCGCCTGTTCCAGTGAACACACAAGCCACGTCGCCAGATTCCCGCCAAGAGCACGCGAGAATGACGACCCAGAGCCATT
>JACDJA010002688.1_pt1 | contig 12356 bp, 13 predicted proteins | sample 7449241 | NCBI WGS metagenome assembly JACDJA01 (sample SAMN14253289, study PRJNA609438) | sludge metagenome | isolation source: initial anaerobic sludge | collected 2018-12-20 | reverse complement strand
GATTTTTCTGCATCTCATCGAAACCAATATTTTCGAGAAAATCACGTTGGATCAACTGGTTGCGAATGCCGTGCTGAACGAAGAAAAGCCACCATCCGGCAACCAACTGATTCTGTTATGAAATCGACCGGACAGTAGTGAATAAATACAATAGATTAAGACGCACTCGCTTGCGGCTGCTTTCTCTCAATTTCCTTCATTGTCACCGTGTCGGGTGACGATTGGGTGACGGTTCTATTGGCAATTGACAAATTGGAGGGCATGCGACATGAGCGTTGACCACTATACATTCCGCGTCACCTGGTCGCCCGAGGATGGCGAGCATGTCGGCCTTGCGCCGAATTCCCGTCCCTGTCGTGGCTGGCAGGCACGCCTGAGTCCGCATCAAAGGGAATTCGACGACTTGTGGCCGAAGCGGTTGCCGATATGCAAGCCTCTGGCGAACCGGTTCCGGCGCCGTTTGCGGAGAAGCATTACAGTGGCGAGTTTCGGGTACGCATTCCGCCCGAAGTGCATCGCGCCCTTGCCATCCAGGCGGCAGAACAAGGCGTGAGCCTTAACCGCCTGGTGAGCGCAAAGCTGGCCGCCTGATGGATAGAAGGTTTATCTCTTTGCGTACCGTATCCCCCGACAGGCCTGATGCGAGGCGTTTCTTGCGGTAGTCCGTGACGATTTTGCTGGATAGCGCCGCAAGCGAATATGCGCCAAGCTCGGTCTCAAGCGTCTTGAGCGCGGGCTTGAAGCCTTTGCCAAGCTTTTTGGGTAACTCGTCCTCGCGGTAGCGCTCTATCAGATCGCCGACATCGGTTCGACCATCGAACGCGCTTTTCTTCCCGGCCGCTCAGCCCAGTGCAGACGCCGGCATGTGAACCTCGCCGGTACCCAGCTGTCCCGCTTCGATCGGCCCCAGTGGATCGGCACCCAGGGTGCCGATGTAGGTAAGCCAGGCGTCGGGTGTTTCCAGCCTGGCGAGCTGCGCACGGGTGTAGGCGATGCGGGTGTCGAGATCGAGGCGTCGTGCCTCTTCGACGTTGTGCGGGTTCTGCTGGAAACGCAGAAGTTCGTCGAGGTTGCGCCGCCACAGGGCAAGCTCGCGTTCGAGCTTGACTTGCAGGCGCTGGCGGTACCAGTCCGAGGCGAGCAGTGCTTCGCGGGTGAACAGCGCACGAATCTCCGGCGCATGCACGTCCAGTCCCTGATAGTGTCCGTAGGCCATGATGGAGAGCAGCGCCTTCAGCGGCGGGCAGGCTTCGTTGATGCTGCCGTCCTCGAAGTAGCGGCGCGCGACGCGTTCCTGCGCTTCGACGATGTTGTGCACGCCGTCGATGAAGCCGGACAGATCCTGTGTTTCCGGCTTGAGGATGGCTTGGTTGAAAACGGCGCACGGGTTGTCGAAGATCTTGCCCATGAAGTGGGCGACGAAGCGTTCGGTGATGCGATAGCCCAACCGACTGGCCAGCACGCGGGTGCCGTCATGGTCGAAGTCGGACAGCGGCTCGAGATAACCCTGCTCGATGAGCCAGGCGGCGCGGCGTTGTTCGGGTTGCAGGCGGGCCCAGATTTCCGGCACCAGCAGGCTGATGTCGTGGTCTACGCGCACGTGCGAGCCGACATGCCCGGCCGCTGTGGAAAAGCCGTCGTGGCCGGTAAGGATCATCGACACCAGCGCGTTGTTGAGGTCGGCGGTGGGGTGCAGGGCATTGAACGGCCCCTTGGTGAGCGCGCCTTCCGAGCCCGCGCCGGTGGTCGAGGGCGACTTGCCGGTCAGCGAACAGACATAGTCCATGAACAGTTCCGGCAGGTCCTGGTAATGGAGCGGGCTGTATACCGCGAGTGAACGGATGCCGGGTTCGGGCGGGTTGTTGCGCCGTCCCGACAGCACGGCGTCGACGCTCACGCACACGGGCGTGTCCGCAGCCAGCTTGCGGTGGAAGCGCATGCCCATTTCGGCGGCGTATTTGCGGATCGGGTTGGCGATGTCGGGACGCAGTTGCAGATAACGCGGATTCTTCGACGGCTTGCCGTCGATGAGACGCGGGCAGGCGGACGACACCACCGCTTCGCCCGCCCGGGCTGCCGCGCCGAGCAGTTCGCGCATCGGCGGCGTGTAGGCGTGCAGACGCATGACGTTGTCGACTTCGGCCGCCAGGGCTTCGCCGGAGAGGGGCTCGAAATTGGCCATGAAATTGCCGGGCAACGCCATGTCGGCCTCGGTCTGCTTGTCGTAGCCGGGCGTGATGGCGTCGTCCGGCCGCTGGAACAAACGCATTTCGCAGTTATGCGTGAGCTTGACGCTGCGCGCCGGGTCGAGTCCCGGCTTGCACCCGGTGAGAGCGGCGACGGGCGCCACCACCGAGGCGGTGATGTCGTCCTCCATCTGCACCTTCTCGGCGGGAATGAAGTCCTGGCGCAGCTTGAAGGTGCGCCACTGGGCGTCGCGATCGAACCCCACGCGCAGGTAGCTGGCGACGATGCGGCGGCCGAACATCTTGAGTTCGTGGCCCGGCGCGCCGTCCACCACGTCGACCGCGACTTGCTGGTCCCATTCGTTGCCCCATTCCGGGCGGTGGAAGCGCTTGATCAGGAACACCAGCGCGAGGATGCGCGGCGGGATGCTGTCGAGCCAGGCGTTGTATTCGTCGGTGTGGCTGGCCGACGGCGTCAGGAGCTTGATCACCGAGCCCAGGCTGCGTTCCATGCTGAGCGGCTTGCGCGCGGGGGCGCGGTCCTCGTGCTCGAAGCCGGGGCGGAAGCGGTGGGTGTAGTCGCGCTCCAGAATGCCGTGCACCCAATCGAGGTCGCGGTCGAGATTGTCAATGAACAGCGGGCCGTAGATGACCGCGTCCTCGAGCGATTTGGAAATTTCCGACTTGCCGCCACCGGACACCGTGCACGGCTTGTGGCAGAAGGTGCCTTCCGGCTCGATGCCCACCAGCCGCCACGACGGAGCGCCGGGATGGCGGCGCATCTCTACCTTGTAGCCGTTCGGCTGCATGTAGATCTTGCCCGGCGTGAGGCGGATCTGGTGCGTTCCGCCGGTATTTTCCCAGGTGATGGTCTGCGCGTTGAGATCGAAGCGCACGTCCTGCGGCACATAGACGATGTCCGCATAATTGACGTCGATCGCGTGGCCTTCCGGCATGCGCCGCATGAAGCTGCCGTAGCGGGCCAGCATGTCCTCGAACGCGTAACCCGGCGCGCGTGCCCGGCTGTCGACGCCGTACTCCTCGCCATGGTTGCGGCACTGGAACAACAGCGCACCGCCGGCGTGTTCCTCCTCGGCCAGGCCGTATAGATTGGCGGCGAAGCTGATCTGTGTCTTGACCTCTTTCTTGCAGTAGCCGAAGTAGTTGTCGGCGATGATGGTGACCATCACGCCGCTGGCGTCGCGCGCGGTGAGCTTGAACGCCTGGCCGTCGTTGTACGGCTCGTCGGGTGCCTTCCAGCACATGCCTTCGCGGCGCTGGCGCTCGTTCGCGTCGTCCCAGCGCGGCAGGCCCAGTTCGCGCTTGCTGAGCCCGACCAGATGCGGCGCGAGGATCACGCATCCAGTGTGCCCGCTCCAGTGCTCGACGTCGAGCGCGGCGTCGAGCTCTGGCAGATACGGATTGCCGCCGTTGCCGAAAATGCTTTCGATGAAGTCGAGGTTGCTGACCAGGTTGCCCGGTGCGAAGAAACGGATTTCCATGCTCTTCTCCGGGGCCACGCCGGGAATCGCGGGACAGACCACCGGCCGCAGCAGCAGCGAGACGAACATGCGCGCGGGATCGGGCTGGTTGACGGCGTAGGGCAGCGTCAGCAGATTGTCTGGCGGAGTGAGTGCGTGTGCGAGCATGCGCGCGAAGGTTTCGCGCGGCACCGCTTTCTTGTCACCGGGGATTGGCAGGCCGCCTTCGCTCACATGGAACAGACCCTTGGTAGTGCGGCGGTCGCTTGCCGGGTTGTGCAACACGCCCTGGCGCACCCGATAGCTCGAAACGATGTCCGAGCGGAACACGTCCGTATCCACCGGCAGCGACAGCTCGCGCGCCAGGCCCTGATGGTCGAGGATGAACGTCTGCCCGGGTAGCTGCGGGATCGCGTCCACTCCGGCAAGGTAGCGGTCGAGGAAGGCCTGGATGCGGCGGTCGGGCGGGCACAGATAACCCGACAGCAGCCAGTTCTTGGCGCGGTAGGCCATCAGCAGATCGTGCGCCACATCCATGAAGCCGTCGCTCCCCTGCCCGCGCACGGCGGGCTGGCCCGATGATGCGAGCTTGAGGTTGATGTACAGGCGCAGGTTGTCCTGTTCGCGCCGGGCGTCACTCGCCGCAGCGGCACCCGAAAGTCCGGTTCTGTTCATGCATGTTTTCCGATTACGGCATCCGCGATCGCGGATGCAAACCACAGACCGATGCCTGGCGCCATCGACCAAATCTTCTTATTTTAAACCCAGATCGTTCATTAGGGAGGGGCTGATATTCAGCATTGTCGTCCCTGCGTACGCCGGAACCCAGTCAAATCAAGCATCTGGACCCCGGTATTCGCCGGGTGATGATATTCAGCACTTCGTTTGCGTGAAACTCGCGCAGCGAGACTTTATCCCGCTCTCACCCTCTCGGGATAAGCGGCGACCTGCCCGCTTGCGGGCTTAATCGATCGTTTGGTGGCTGCATCAAAGCGCAGAGAGAGGTCGGGGAGGCGGAGACGTTCAGGCATTGCAAAATCAACGCGTTGGCATCGACCACCGATGAGAGGTAATCCGATTGGCTGGCGTTGGAGGGCGCGGTATCCAGTAAGGTCTGGAGCTCGTCCAGCATCATGGTACGGCTCGGGTGGCGTGCTCGATCTGCCGGCATTGCGATGAACTGCTGCAGGGAGACGACGGTTTGCCTGTAGATGAACGGGATGCCAAGGTCGAACCGATGCTCGCGCAAGGAACAACAGCGGCGTAGAAGTCCAGGGGGCAGACGGCAGAAAAATGCCGTCCGATCGGGCTCGGATGGCCGCGACAGGCTGCCGGGGGGGGCGGGCACCGTGATCGCGGGCCGAAGTGAAAAAGGCTCTGCGCCAGCAAGGGGCATACGCGATGAGCGAGGTGTCGCCACCTCAGGTCACGATGTGGAGTAATGGGCCGAGAAAATGCCGAACACGAGGAATACTCGGCTGACATTTGGCTGACATGGTGTGATTTCTTGCCAACGATACCAAGCTAAGTGCCTGGTTTGGTTGGCGTCCCCACGGGGATTCGAACCCCGGTTATCGCCGTGAAAGGGCGGTGTCCTAGGCCTCTAGACGATGGGGACCCGGACGACGGCACGAGCCGTCAACAACATTGCTGCTACTGCTTTCTGGAAAGCTGGGTGAGGGTGACGCCGAGCAGCAAACCGACGAACCCGAATGGTACCAGCATCAGCCACGCTTCGCCTTCTTCGGCACCATTCGCCATTTCCCAGAATCCGACGATCAGTCCGGTGACACTGAGGGCCAGGCCCAGCAGCGTGAAAATCACGCCCAGTTTGTGCATCGGACATCCTGTTGGTTGGTGGAGGTAAGCGGGATCGAACCGCTGACCTCTTGCATGCCATGCAAGCGCTCTCCCAGCTGAGCTATACCCCCAACGAAGCCGCGCATTCTATAGATGCCTTGCGAGCTTGTAAAGCCTTTGCGGCAATTTCAATCGGGCAGGAGCTTGCCCGGGTTGAGCAGGCCGTGAGGATCGAACTCCCGCTTGATCGCGCGCATGAGATCGAGGGTCACGGGGTCGATTTCCTGCGGCACGAAATGGCGTTTCTCGGTGCCGATGCCGTGTTCGCCGGAGAGTGTGCCGCCGAGTGCGATGACACGCTGCATCATGCCATCCAGCGCGGCGCGGGCGCGCGCCATTTCGTCGGCGTCGTCCGGATGCACCATGATGTTGACGTGCAGGTTGCCGTTGCCGGCATGGCCGAAGGAGACGACGGACAGGCGCTGCGTGTGCGCGGTGGCGTCGATGTGCTCGACGAAGTCGGCGAGGCGCGACACCGGCACGACCATGTCTTCGTTGAGCTTCAACGGCGCGATGCGCTTGACGGCGAGCGACAGTGACTTGCGCGCGGACCACAGGCGGGCGATGGTCGCGGCGTCGAAGCCGCTTTGCACGTCGAGCAGGCCGGGACCGGCCAGCGCAGCGCGCAGCGCGTCGATCTGGCGCGGCAGGTCCTGCGCCGCGCCATCGGCTTCGACCATCAGCAGCGCCTGGGTTGCTGGCGGCAGATGGTCCGCCGCACCGGTTGGGCGGATCGCGTCGATGGAGCGGCGGTCCATGAATTCCAGCGCGCACGGCACCACCGCCTGCCGCATGACGCGGCCGACGGCGTCGAGTGCGGCGCGGTTGCTGTCGAAGCACACGCGCAGGGTGGCGACTGCTTCCGGTGCAGGCAGGAGCTTCAATGTGGCTTCGGTGATGAGCGCGAGCGTGCCGCCGGAGCCGACCAGGAGGCGGGTGAGGTCGTAACCGGTGACGCCCTTGGTGGTGCGGCAGCCGGTGCGGATTTCACGGCCGTCGCCGGTGACCGCGCGCAGGCCGAGAACGTAGTCGCGGGTGACGCCGTATTTGACGGCACGCGGGCCCGCGGCGTTCATCGCGAGGTTGCCGCCAATGCGGCAGTAGGCGCTGCTGCCGGGGTCGGGCGGATAGAAGAGTCCCGCACGGCGCGCGAGACGATCGATGTCGTCGGTGACCACGCCGGGCTCGACGACGACGATGCGGTTGTTTGGGTCGAATTCGAGCACGCGGCGCATGCACTCGAAGCTGACGACGACGCTGCCGGGTGCGGGCAGGGCGCCGCCGACGTTGCTGGACCCTGCCGCGCGCGGCGTGAGCGCGATGCAGTGGGTGCAGGCGATGCGCACCAGTGCGGCAACGTCGTCATGCGAGGCGGGAAACAGCACCGCAACGGGCTCGACCTGGCGCGGCGTTTCGTCACTGGCGTAAAGGGTGCGGGTGGCCGGGTCATCGAAGACCCGCTCGGTGCCCAGCGCGGCGCGAAAGTCGGCGAGCGCGCGATCGCTCAGCATGGCGTCAGACCGCGTGCTCGGGCGGCAGTTGGGCGACGAGATGGCCGATCATGTCGGCGTCGAAATCCATGCCGATGTCCCAGCCGGGATTGAGCGCGATGGGCACGCCGCCGCCGATGCGGCGCAGCAGCCAGGAGAATTCCACGAGCAACCCGCCCTTGAAATCGGGGAAGTGTTCGACGAAGGGCTTGGCGCGGTCGGGGCTGGCAAATACCACCAGCACGCGCGCGCCCTCCTCGTCCTCGATGATCAGCGGCTCGGCCTGGGTGGAGCGCTGGAAGCCCTGGATGGCGTTCTTTTCGTCGCGCACCGGCATGAAGATCTGCTGGTCGAGCAACCCGCGGACGAAATCCTCGGGATCGAGTTCGCCGGCGTGCACGGCGACGAGCTGGTGTTCGAGCGTGTTGTGGGGGACGAAGGACATGGCAGGGCGCGTCGGGTGAGGTCTTGGAGAGTCATTCGCGGGTGAGGCGTCGGGGCAGCGAGTCGGCAGCCGGACGGCTGCTGCGCGAACACATCGCTTTTTTTAGTTTAACACCAGACGACAGGCGCCCTGCTGCGGCGTGGGCGTTTTCTCGCTACGCTGCGATGAACAAGCCGCCGGCAGGGGGAACGCAGAGCGCGCGGAATGCCGGCCGTCAGCGCGGGCGTGGCACCCGTACCAAGCGCGTGCCGGCGATGCGGTCGTGGAGAAACTGCCGGTCGCGGTCGGCCAGCGCCCACCATAGTCCCGCGCCGCCCGCCAGGATGCCGGCCAGCGCGAGCGCGAAGCGCAGCGCCGCCTGCCGCAGGCCGATGCGCCCGCCATCGCGGTCGACCAGACGGATGCGCCAGGTCTTCATTGCCAGCGTCTGTCCGCTGCGCAGCCAGAACGCCGCGAAATAGCCGAACATTACTGCGACGAGCCAGGCCTGGTACAGATGGCGCTGCCACGGGACGTGCAGATCGCCGACCAGCGGCAGCACGACGAAGGAGGCCACGAACACCACGGCGGCGACCAGCAGGGATTCATAGATCATCGCGGCCAGCCGGACGCGCAGCGAGGCCGCCTCCGCGGAGGCAGCCTTGTCTTGCAGGGAGACGGGTTCTATAGTGGATTTTGACACAGCGTTGCAGGTTTCATCTTCTCGCGGGAGGAGCGATGCATATCGTAAAGCAAATCGGCGCGATTCCCGGCGTCATTGCTGCGGGGGAGTATGCCTACCACGGGGACGGGGACGACTTTTCCTTCGAAGGGGCACTCACCGCGGAATTTGTCCGCATCATCTCGATCATGTGCCGGGTGAACACGCTGACCGCTCACATGCAATCCAGGATTCTGGATACCTTTGCCGAACAAGCGGGCCTGCGTCCGGTACAGGGCTGGATCGTACGAGGTGCGCACATGAGCTTCTGCGCCGTCGGCAACTATTTTGCCATGGTCGACAATCGCGACGGCGCCCTCGACGAGGTGGTGCGCACCCTGCGGGCGCGGGTCGGCGACCTGCGCGGCGAGGTGCTGCCGGGTCTCTATGCGCGCATCGGGGGTGACGTGCATGAAGCCCTGTATTGACGGCTTGCCGCGAAAGGAAGCGTACCCATGAGTCTTGCAACCCTGCTCGACCTGCCGGGGGCACTGGCGGCTTTCCGCTTCAGTGAAGGCGGCGAACTCACGGCGCATGCCGTGCGCGAAGGCACGGGCATCACGCCGCTGACGCTGGAGCTGCTGGCACGTTCCTGCGTCGCCAACCTGGCGATCGCCGGCATGGAGGCGCGCGGTTGGGAAGCACTCACCGGCCAGGCGGGTTTCCAGCCCCTGACGGGATTGTCGGTGATCGGGCTGGAATGGTCGGTGGTTGCCGGTCGCGGCGCTGCGGTGGTGGTGCGCAATCGCGACGCCGGCTACGAGGCCGCGTTCGCAGCCCTGCAGCGGGTCGAGGGCGGCGCGTGATGCTGGGGGCCCTCGCCGCGCTCCCGGGCGTCGTCGCGGTGTGCCGTTTCCGTGACGATGGCAGCCTCATCGAGGCGGAAGGACGACTCTCTGCCGAGCGCATGGCCCATCTCGCCGGCTTCGCGCAATGGTACCGGCGCATCGTGGCGGGCAATGTAGATCTGGTGTCGCTGCTGGGTGGCGCGCAGGGCTGGTCGCCTGCGCAGGGCTGGATCATGCGCGGCGCGGTGTTGAGCGCATGCGGCGTGGGCAATCTTTTGTGTGCATTCGAGTCGGCCGAGGGCAGTCTTGACGCCATCATGCGTGCGCTCGACGCCGCCGCGGGGGATTGATCAGGGCTCTTCCTGCGCGGCTCCCGCGAGCAGGGCCAAGGCAGCGGCGCGGATCGCGTCGCGGCGCGCCTCACATTGCAGTTCGGCGTGAAAGCGCCCGTCGCGATAGAGATGGATCGTCGGCAAATGGAAAATGTCGTAGCCGCGCGCCACACCGGTGGCTTCGACGATATCGACCTCGTACAGGTGGCCGGCGATGCCGGCGAGCGCATCCGGCAGGATCCGTTTCCATGCCCGGCACGCGCCGCAGTGCGGTGCCGTGAACAGCACCGCGGCCACGCCGGATGTAGCGGCCAGACGGCGGTGGAAGTCTCCCTCGGTCAGTTGCACGAGGTCGTGGACCGCCGGGATAGAATCGCGTTTTTCCTGCCGGCCGATCGCCATGTTGTTTCTCGAACTCTTCGGATTTCTGCTGCTCATCCTGGTGGCGGCGGAAGTCTTTGTCAACGCACTGGAACACCTCGGCGAGCGCCTGCACATTTCCGACGGGGTGACCGGCTCGCTGTTCGCCGCCGTCGGTACGGCCATGCCGGAAACCCTGGTGCCCCTCCTGGCGATCTTCGCCGGTACCGGCAATGCGCAAACCAGCGCTGAAATCGGCGTCGGTGCGATCCTCGGTGCGCCGCTCATGCTGTCGACGCTGTCGCTGTTCCTCATGAGCGTCGCGGTGGTCCGGCGGCGCGGCCTGAAGGGATATCTCGCGCCGGAGAAGAGCGGCCTCAAGCGCGACCTCGACTTCTTCCTGCTCGCGTTCCTGCTCGCCTTGGTCGCCATGTTCGTCCCGCACGGTGAAGGCTGGGTGCGCGGCACGCTCGCCTTCGTCATGGTGATGATCTATTTCTTCTACGTCTTGCTGACACTGCGCGCATCGAGCAAGCTAGTGGAGGAAGGACACGGCACCGAGGCCGGGTCGCCCATGCTACTCGCCCGCCTGGGCCTGCCGCAGAATCTGGCGGTCATCGTGGTGCAACTGGCGCTGGGCCTGGGGCTGCTCGTCGCGGGCGCCAAGGGCTTCATTCACGGCGTCGAGGCGGCTGCGCCGATCATCGGCATTTCCGCGCTGCTCTTGTCCCTGATGATCATCCCGATCGCCACCGAGCTGCCGGAGAAGGTCAACTCGATCCTGTGGATCCGCAAGCACAAGGACACGCTCGCGTTCGGCAACATCACCGGCGCCATGGTGTTCCAGGGCACGCTGCTGCCTGCCATCGGCATTTCGCTCACGCCGTGGGCGCCGCAGAAGGAAGTCCTGCTGGGAGTATTGGTGACCCTGGTCGCCGCATTCTGGGTGCGCTGGATGGCGGCGAGCGGCGGCCTGCGCGTGTGGCACCTGTTTGTCAACGGCGCGCTGTATGTGACGTATCTGGCGGCGGTGTTGCTGTAGACGAGCGGCCGCACGCACAAAAAACGCCGCGGGCCGCGGCCCGCCGTTCCCGTGCGTTGATCCCAAAAACGCATTGGAACACCCGTACGCGATAAATCAACGGGATGTAGGTCGGGTTTCAACCCGACATGTCGGGCTGAAGCCCGACCTACGGTCTATTGGATCATCCGGGTTGGCGCGACGCCGTCACGCAACGTTCAGCCCATGCGACGGCGCGCGGCGAAACCCACCAGCCCGAGACCGGCAAGCATCATGGCCCAGGTTTCGGCTTCGGGAACCGGCGTCACTTCCCAGCCGATGTCCTTCATCGCCGCGTAGTCGAGGTCGGTGAAGCGCTTGCGGTCGCCGATATAGACCGTGGGATCCATGGCGGCTTCCTGTGGCACGCCGTTCACCACGCTCATCGTGCCTTCGGCCCAGTGGGCTTCATCGCCGTAGAGCATGACCGGTCCGGTGGTCACCCCATGGAACACCCCGCCCGCAACCAGGTTGCTGAACGAGTCGGCAATGCCGAAACCCAGTACGTGCGCGAGTTCATGTACCGCCACCGAGTAGAAATCCGCTTCGTAGGTGTCGAGTCCGGTGGTGGTGGTGCCGAAGTGCCAGGTCTCCGTGCTGTTGAAGCTGATGCTGCCGCCCCACAGGGCGAAGTCGGTGGCGGTGGTTCCGCTGACGGTGCCCTGGCCGCGGCTCGCGGCGTCGGCGCAGAACGTGGCAATGCCGGAACAGCTGTAGCCGCCCGCGCCACCCAGGCCCAGTGTTCCGGAACCCAGATTGGCCGCGCCGACGTAGACGCGGATGACGTCCGTGGCGAAATCCTGCTTGGCGAGGGAGACGTCAGCGCCGAAGGGGTCGCCTGGATTGAAGAAAATGGCACTGAAGTTGTTCGCGCCCGACGAATCGATGGCCGACAGGCTGTCGGCGAAGCGGGTTTCGAATGCTGCGGCGGCCGCTTCCAGCGCAGTCATGCTGCCGGCGTTGGACGAGAAAAAGCCCGCGGTGTCGTAGCTGTAGTCGAACTGGATATCGATGTTGGCGTGGGCCTGGCTGCTCACGGCGAGCATCAGGCCGGTCGCCAGCGTGCGTGGGTGCATGGTGTTCCTCCTTGGTCTTGGGTGGACAGGGTTGTTGTTCTGGAGAACCCGCGTTGTGCGGGAATTGTACTACGCCGTGGCTGGCGTCACGTCGTGCGGCGGAAGGGTTCGGCAAGTTCATCCATATAGTGGGTGACGGCTGCGGATTCGCGTTCCAGGAAGCGTTCGACGGCACCGCGGAATTCCGCGTGTTCGAGCCAGTGCCACGAATGCGTCGCAGTGGGGACGAGGCCGCGTGCGAGCTTGTGTTCGCCCTGCGCACCACCCTCGAAGACTTGCAGCGCGTGTGCGATCGCGTACTCGATGCCCTGCTGGTAGCAGGTTTCGAAATGCAGTCCCGGCAGGTATTCCAGCGTGCCCCAGTGGCGCCCATACAGGCGCGCGCCGTCCTTCATGCAGAACGAGCTGGCGGTCGGCTCGCCATTGCGGTCGGCGATGATCAGCAGCACATTGTCCGGCATCGTTGCGCGCAGCGCCGCGAAGAATGCCGGGTTCAAATGAGGCGTGCTGCGATGACGGGCGTAGGTGTCGGCGTAGCAGTGGTAGAAGAAATCCCAGTCGGCGTCGGTGCTGTCGCG
>JACDJA010002685.1_pt1 | contig 12364 bp, 9 predicted proteins | sample 7449241 | NCBI WGS metagenome assembly JACDJA01 (sample SAMN14253289, study PRJNA609438) | sludge metagenome | isolation source: initial anaerobic sludge | collected 2018-12-20 | reverse complement strand
GTGTGTTCTGGTGCTACTCGGTGCCAGCCGATGCCAGACGCCCAATCACTCCCACTCGATAGTCGCCGGCGGCTTGCCGCTGATGTCGTAGACGACGCGGTTGATGCCGCGCACTTCGTTGATGATGCGGTTGGAGACCTTAGAGATGCGGCAATAATCATTGCCTATCAATAGGTTAAGCGTCATTCACTCCTCTCCCTGCCCTGCTTGGCCAAGCTCTGTCCAAGGAGCATATCAGCATGGCAAACATTCGGGAGCGTAACGGGCGTTGGCAAGCCCGCGTCACACTTGGTGGTCAGACCATCGCGAAGACGTTCACAAGCAGGGCCGACGCCCTGCGCTGGGCGAGGCAACAGCAGGTAGACCTTGAACGCGGCTTGATCGCGCCGCCCCGCCCCGCCGTCACCTTGGGCGACGTGATCGCGCGATATCTGATAGAGGTCACCCCACAGCACCGCGGAGCCCAGCAGGAGCAGTACATCCTGAAGGGATGGCGCCTTCACCCTCTGGCGAACTTGCCAATCGACAAGATCAGACCGAGCGATATCGCCGCTGCCAGGGATGCCCGGTTGAAGGTAGTGTCCAGCGGGTCGGCGCGTCGGGAGATTGATGCCCTGTCCGCGGTCTTCAGCCACGCGTGCAGGGAGTGGCAACTGTGTGACGCGAACCCGATAAGCGGCATAAGAAAGCCCGCCCCTGGCCGCGCCCGGGACAGACGGCTATTGGCCGGCGAGCTGGAGCGCGTCGTCGCCGCAGGAAGTAAGTCACCGGACCTGGATGCCATCGTCTACCTTGCCCTGGAAACAGGAATGCGGCGGTCAGAACTGCTCTGCCTCAATTGGCGCAACATCAATTTGAAGGACCGTGTCGCTCACTTGCCGATAACAAAGAACGGCGATCCAAGGAACGTGCCGCTGAGCCGCGAAGCAGTCACCGTGCTTGAACGTCTGCCCCGCAATATCGACGGACGAGTCTTCTGCAAGAACGGCACCAGCCTGTCGGATGCTTTCACACGGGCGGTGCAGAGGGCGCGTCGCGAGTACGAGGCCGAATGCCGAGAGAGCGGTCTGGACCCCGATCCGGGGTTCCTCATTGGCCTGCGCCTCCACGACCTGCGCCACGAGTTTGCGAGTCGGCTGATTGAGGGCGGCTTCAACCTGATCGAGGCCGCCGCCGTCACCGGGCATCGGACATTGGCGATGCTGAAACGTTACAGCCACGTGCGACACGCACACCTGCTGACGAAGTTGGACGCCATTTCCGGAACAGGCCCGGCGCGCAGCGTTGCTTGACGCGTCCCAGCCCTATACATCAATTAATTTTATCCAAGAAGACGGCGAAGACACGCCCAGTCGGGGCGTGTCTTCTTCTGCAAAAACGTCAATTGCTTTTTATTTACAATAGGTTGTTGTTGACAAACTCGCAAAGCATCAACTACAATAAAAAATCCTTATGGGCACATAAGTTTCACGACCCGGAAGACTTGGAAGATGACGGCGATGACACCATCGATTTGATCGCCGTGCGCTTCCGCACGCGTGGGGTGCACGGTTTCTTGAACCGCGGCAAAAGGAGCCCCCATGCCCGACTTAAGTACCAAGCAAGTTGCGACGCTGCTTTGCGTGCGTCCGCAGACCCTGCGGCAAGACCGCTGCCGCCGCCAGCCTCAAATCCCCTTCTTCAAGACCCCTTCTGGCCGGGTGTTCTACGACAGTGATGTCGTGAAGGCTTGGCTCAGCAATCACCTGACGGGTGGGCCGGCCAAATGATCTACCGAGCCACTTGTCCCATCAAGACCAAGGGGGGCTGGAAACGCTGGCAGGCCATCCTGGATGCCCTGAACGACACCGTTGCCGACGCCGAAAACCTCAAGCCATGCATTGCCGAACTTGTGGCCAACTGCCCGTGCGATCTGTCGGACATATTCCTCACAGAGGCCGACAACCTGCGTCGTGTTGCCAACTTCCTGGAACAACAAGCACAAAAAACCAAGGAGAAGAAAAATGCTGACTTTTGAAGACAGCTTTGGAGGGCGCGCCAACGCCCCCCACGCCAAGACAAACTCCCACGACGAAATTATCAATGCCGGAGTACCTTCGCACAATGATTATCCGGACGGTGTTCCTGAATCTTCCAAGGTACGCAACGCCGCAATTCTTCTGGCCGCTCTACGACGCGGACCAGTAACGACGCTGATGGCGAGAGAGGAACTGGGTGTCCAGGCAGTCGCGCAACGAATCATGGAATTGCGCATGAAGGGTTACCACATCGTCACGCGTCGCGTGTGGCAGGGGGATTCCGCCGGGCGGCAGCACCGAATCGGCCAGTACGTGCTGATCGGGGGTGCGGCATGATTTCGTACAGCAAGTACACTTCGGCGGGCGCCACGCTGACAAAGCAATACTCGCTGGACGACGACGGCCAGCTCCGCAAAAAGACAAGAGCGCTGCTGGTTTCAGGCGCGGTCGAGACAAGGACCGCCGAGAATCTGGCTAAGTTTATCGCCGACCTGGACACCCTCAGCAGCCAGCAGGCGGTCGGCTTTGGCGTGTGCGGACGGGACCGTGCTCGCGTTGTCCGACAGAGCGATCTTTCCGTCAATTCCAATGCCGTTGCGCGCACCAAAGAGTATTTCCGCTGGCCAGATGGTCCCGCCATTTTGATGCTGGACTACGATCCCCGCCCGGATGAAGCAGCGCTGTCGCCTGAGCAGTTACGCAACGCTCTGCTGGCTGCGATCCCCGAACTCGCAAGCGCCTCCATGGCGTGGCGCCCAAGCAGCAGCAGCTACATCTATGACACCGAGACAGGAGACGAGCGCCGAGGGCTGCGCGGGCAGCGCTTGTACCTGATCGCAGCCAAGGGCAACGACGTCCCGCGCGCGGGGCAACTTATCTCCGAGCGCCTGTGGCTGAGCGGCTTTGGCTACTTTGCCGTGTCGCAGGCCGGATCGTTGCTGGAACGCTGTCTGTTCGATACTGCAGTGTGGAGCCCGGAACGTTTGGATTTTGCAGCAGGAGCACACTGCTTGGGCAGTCTGGTTCAGCGATTGCCCGCTCCCCTCCTGTTCAACCCCGACGCGCCGCCGTTCGACGTGTCAAGCCTGCCCGATCTGACGGCCGTCGAGAAGGAAACGCTGCGGGGACTGAAATCCGAAGCCCGCAAGGATGCGGAGCCGGAACGCCAGCGGGTATGTGATTCATACATCGCGACGCGTTCTGCCGAACTCGTCACCGAACGCGGCGTATCGCTGGATTCAGCGCAGGCCACAGTCCGCCGCGCAGCGGAGTCTTCTCAGTTGTTCCCCGATTTCGTGCTCGTTTCCGAGTCAGGCAAAACAGTCACCGTTGGCGAGGTACTGACTAGTCCCGGGAAATGGCACGGGACGCGATTCGCCGATCCCGTTGAGCCGGAATACCGGAATGACAGGCGCATTGCCTGGGTCAATTTGTTGTCTGGTGGCCGGCCATATTTGCACAGCCACGCCCACGGCGGACGCCGGTTCGAACTGGTGAGCCAGCCGTCGGTGTTGACCGTACAGCCCGGATCACTCTCGGCGCTGGCGGATAGCGTGCTCGCGGTTCTGCGGCTGCGCGGTGGCCTGTACGAGCAGGGAAAACTTGTCCGCGTCGCCGAGGATGGCCGCGTCTACGTTGCCAGCCCTCAGTGGCTTGAGGACTGGATCGGCCGCTGCATCCGTTTCGAAGTCTATGACCGCGACAAAGAGCGCCCCAAACCCGTGGCCGTTCCGCACAAACTCGCAAACATCATTTGCGAGCGCCACGGCGAGCGTGAGTTGCCTGTGCTTCACGGCGTGGTAACCGCCCCCACGTTGCGCCGGGACGGGAGTGTCCTGGACCGTCCCGGGTATGACGAAGGAACAGGCCTGCTCTACGTATGCAACCAACCCGAGCACATCCGCATCCCCACCCAACCGACACCTGCCGAATTGGCGCGGGCACTGAAAAAACTCTGGCAGCCGTTCGCTGCCTTTCCCCTGGACGGGGCTGTCTCGCGTGGCGTGCTGTTGGCGGGGCTGCTGACGGCGGCGGTCCGGCGCACTCTCCCGACCGCCCCGGGCTTCGCCTTTGACGCACCAACCGCTGGCAGCGGCAAGACGAAGCTGGCGGTCTGCCTGAGCCTCCTTGCCGGAGGCGACGGGACGGTGCACGCGCCACCGAACAGCGACGAAGAAGCCCGCAAGGCGCTGTTCTCCTGCCTTCGCGGGGGAGAGCCCGTCATCATCTGGGACAACGTCACGGGCCACCTCGACGGCGCAGCGCTGAATGCCTTTCTCACCAGCCCTGTCTTCAGCGACCGTGTACTCGGCATTTCTTCCATCGAGGCGCTGCCGAACACGACCTTATTCGCGGTATCGGGCAACAACCTCACCATTGCAGGTGATGCGGCGCGGCGTGTCCTTGTCTGCCGCATCGATTCCCAGACAGAAAATCCGCACCTCCGCAGCTTCGGTTTTGATCCCGTCGAGATAACACGGGCCAACCGCCAAGAGATGGTGGCTGCCGCCCTGACTCTCCTTCGCGGCTACTTGGCGGCGGGTGCACCGGCCTTGGCCGAGGGCGAGGTCGGGTCGTTTGAGGCTTGGGGCAGCCTGGTCCGCAACGCCGTCCTCTGGGTCGGCTCGCAGGACTGGGGGCTGACGGTTGAAGATCCCGTGCGCAGCATCGAGCGCAACAGGCGCGCCGATCCCGTCAAGGAAACGCTGGGCGAGGTGTTACATGCATGGGAGGCCACCTTGGGCTCTAACCCGGTACTGGCATCCGATGCACTCAAGGCCGGCGAGGCCACGGGCTCCCCGCTTTACGAAGCCTTCGATGGCCTCAAATCAGACTGGGGCGGGCGCGAGCCCGTTACGGCAAGGCGCCTTGGCAAATACCTCGCCAAGCACGATGGCCACATCGTCGACGGGCTGTATTTCCACGGGGAGCATGGGCGGGCGAGGCAAACATTCTGGCGGGTGCTCTCGGCCGGGAAGCCGGACGCTCGCGGCTGAGACCGTGACTGGCGCGGGGCTGCGTCGCGGCGTGGTCCCGCTTGCTGGTGAATAAGGGTGAATGTTGGTGTATTCCAGCACCTTACTGGAGTAATAGCCAGTCGGAATTATTAACAGCAAAAGAAAACACACCAAAACTCACCGATATTCACCACCCTTCCCTGATCCCATATTTTCGAGACGCCCCGAATGCAAACGTCCCTCCCAGCGCAACAACCCGAACAAACTATAAACATCGACGAGCTAACGGCACGCGTGGCCCTGCGCCTTCTGAACCCTCAGCTCGACCCAGCCGGTAGCGTCATCAAATCCCTGGCCGCAACCAATAGAGAACTCGCCACATCCGGCAACGCAGGCGCCATCCGATGCGCCCTCGCCCGCCAAGCCGGTCTGCTTGAACTTGCCGCTATCGGTTTTCTGAATAAGGCTGCGGCTGCACCCGACGCATCAAGTGCCGAAGCGCTCGGGCGGCTGGCCACCCGCGCGGCCGATGCCCACTTGCGAACCCTCTCTGCTCTCCACTCGATGAACCGCGATGAACACACAGCGTGAGCGTCTAAAGGAATGGAAACCTTGGCGCCATGCCACCGGCCCCGTCACCCTGGAAGGCAAGAAGCGCAGCGCGCAAAACGCCCTGCGCCACGGCGCCCGTAGCCGTCACAGTGAGGCGCTGTCGGCATGGCTAACCTCAGTAAGCTCGCTCTTGCAGCGACTGGGGGCACTCACGGGGCAAGACTGATCCCCATGGCTGCGCATCAGATATCGAGGCTTGGCAACGAATGAACTATCCTCATCGTTTCCAGGCTCACCGTCACCACGCGCTGAAACAGTTCCAGCGGATAGCGCGGGTTGTGCATGGTTTCGATGGCCCAGTCGTTGGCGTCGTTGACGATGCCACTGTCCTTGTCAGTCTTCACGCACTGGCGCTCCACCACCCAGTCCAGGGCGGGCTTGCCGTTGACGACATACTCATAGGCTTCCAGAGGTATGCCGGTGAGTGTGATCTTGTCGTTGTAGATCAGCGTGGTGAGGTCTTTGTTCTTGCCGCTCTTGCCATAGCGCATCTTCTCCACACGGTAGTCGGCGTCGGCCAGCTTGCCGCTGCTCTCGATCTTCAGGGGATAAGGCGTCACTGTCTCATAGTTCAGATGCAACTCGGCCAATTCGCGCCCGGCCTTGGAAAAGGCCCAGAAGCCGGTGGGGGTTTTCACGCAGGGGATGCGGGGCAGTTCCTTGGCCAGATTGTCCGCATAGCGTTCGCGGTAGTCGGGTGCATGCAGCAGGCCATAGACGTAATAGAACACGTCTTCCTTGCTGATGGCCTCGCCTGGGTAGGCCGCCCGAAAATGCGCCAGTCCCTCGTTGGTGATGGCATCGCGACGCTTGCGTTGAGGGTGAGGGGTACCGTCAAACAAGCCGGCTTGCGAGCCCTCGCTTGCGTCCGCTGCTTCGTCGTAAAGGTAAAGAGGAAAGCATTGACCTTTCTCGATGTTGTCTAAGCACGGAAGGGCATCTGCCATAAGCACCGAAAAATTCCTCGCCCCGACCCCTGAAACACAAATCACACGGTTTGCCGCTGCCGCGTCCGGGAAAATGCGGGGCATTTGCAGCACCATTTCGTTGAAACTTCGGTTGAAATAGAGCCGCTGCCTGGTAAAGGGGCGATAAAGGCTGGTCGTTATGCAATCGGGGACAAAATTAAATGTTCGGCCTTTGGCTAATTCCTGCTTTAAACCTCGAGTCCAGCTAATCCGAGTTGCGTCAGTGTCGATGAAGGCGTCCACCTTGGCTTCGCGGGCTCTGTTGTCCAGCCCGGCATGTGCCCCGTCAAAACGAGCCACCTCGGCATTGTAGAAACCGATCATGCGGGTCATGTTGACCGTCACTGCCTGCCTACTGGAGTTAAAGCACCATGCGTCGCGATTGGTAGCAACTCCCAGCGAGAAATTATCAAACAGCTTAGCCGCGTCGCCCTTCTTGTCGCCTAGTACGATGAAGTCAGCAAAACCGTCATCGCGCTGATTCAGCCAGTCACCATGTGTGTCGGGAGTGATAGTCTTCCAGCCATCCGCGGCCGTTATGCCCGCGATGCTGCCGTAGCGGCTGATCTTCTCCAGCTTGTCCTCGCGACTGAGATAATCGCCGATGTCGTGGAAGTGAATCTGGCCATGATCTTGGGCATTCGGGTTCTTCACGAGGAGGGAGATGGCAATAGGGGCGCGGCTGCCACTGCCGAAAATCTTGCCCCCCTCCTTGCGGGACAGTTCACCGGAGGTGCGCTGATTGCCACGCAAATGGAACACATAGAGGCTGGAAAATTCTTCTACCAGACATTGCCGAAGGCCATCCGCGGCGTTGGCTTCCAACCAACCCGCATTGGTGACAAATCCGATTACCCCGCTGTCTCCAATGCGATCTGAGGCCCAGCGAATGGCGCGGATATAGCTATCGTAGAGGCCTTTTGAGAGTGCTGCTTTTGAACGTGCGGCGTAGGTGGATTCGATACGGCTGTCTAGTTGCTGATATGCCACGTTCTGATTGTTATCGTTCTGGCTACCCTGCCCAATCGAATACGGCGGGTTGCCCAGGATGACCCGGATATCCAGCGTCTTCTGCCGCTTGCGGCGATTGCTATTCTTTTCCAACAGAGCATCCACCATGTCTTCCTTTTCATACATCTGAAATGTGTCGGTCAGGCAGATGCCCTCGAAGGGCTGGTAATCGCCGCCGACCAGGCCGTGGTAAACCGCTTCGATGTTGATGGCTGCGATGTAGTAGGCCAGCAAGACGATTTCGTTGGCGTGGATTTCGTTCTGGTACTTGTAGGGCAGTTGTTCGGGGGTGATGAGGCCGCTTTGCAGCAGGCGTGTGATGAAGGTGCCCGTGCCGGTGAAGGGGTCGATAATATGCACGCCTTTGCTGCCCAGCGTCTGGCAGAACTCGGTTTGCAGGATATGGGCCACGCTGTGGATGATGAAGTCCACCACCTCCATCGGTGTGTAGACGATGCCCAGCCGCTCCGTCATCTTGGGGAAGGCGTTGCGGAAGAACTTGTCGTAGAGCTCGACCACGATCTTCTGCTTGCCTGCAGCATTATCGATGCCTTCGGCGCGCATTTTCACGCTGTCGTAGAAGGATTGCAGCGTATCGGCCTCTTTGCTCAGGTGGTGTTCCTGGAGCACGTCCAGCACGCCTTGCATGGCCTGTGACATGGGGTTGTGGCTGGCGAAGCTGTAGCCCTCGAACAGCGCATCGAATACTGGCTTGGTAATCAGGTGCTGGGCCAGCATTTCGATGATCTCGCCATCGGTGATGCTGTCGTTGAGGTCATCCCGCAGTTCGTGGGCGAAGGCGGCGAAAGCCGCGCGCTCCTGGGTATTGGCCTCGTTTTCGAGAATGCCGGTGATGCGGTCGATGTGGGTGCGGGCGATCTTGGCGATGTCGTTGGCCCAGTCTTCCCAGTGGTGGCGGTTGCCCACCTTCTGAACCAGCTTGGCGTAGATGGCCCGCTCGATTTCACCGATCTCGAATTGCAGGTCTTGCTGGGCCTCCTTGCCGTAAGGCTTGGCCGGCGGCTCGCCGATGACGAAACCGCCCTTGCCGGCATCCTTGTTCTTGGCGCCCTTGTTGTTTTCCTGCTTCTTCTGAATTTTGTCGGTGATGGCAATGACTTCCATCTTGCTGGTGTCCTTGCCGATCAGGTCCAGCTTGTTGACCATGGCATCGAAGCGGTCGTCGTGCGAGCGCAGGGCTTGCAGCACCTGCCACACCACGGCGTAGGTCTTGTTGTCGTTGAGTGCCTCGTGCGGCTCCACTCCCGCCGGGATTACCACCGGCAGGATGACGTAGCCCCGCTTCTTGCCCTCGGCATTGCGCATCACCCGCCCCACCGACTGCACCACGTCCACCTGCGAATTGCGCGGGGTGAGGAAAAGCACGGCATCCAGTGCGGGTACGTCCACCCCCTCGGACAGGCAGCGGACATTGCTCAGGATGCGGCAGGTGTTCTCCGGCGGTTGAGCCTTGAGCCAGTCGATCTTGGCCTCCTTCTCGCTGGCGTTCATGCTGCCATCCACATGCTCGGCCTCACACGCGAGCGGGGCGGCCTGCTCAAATTCCTCTTCTTCCTGGTACGCCTCGACGACGGCCTGAAACAGGCCGGCGATCTGCTTCGAGCTGACCTTGTGGGTCTTGCCGGCCTTGGCGACCTCGATCACCTGACAAAACGCCACGGCACGCTGCATGGCCTGCCCGTCGCCCACCAGCTCATCCGTCAAACCCTGCTTGGAAAGCGCCTTCCAACAGCCGATGATCTTGGCAGCGTCATCCACCTTGAGCTGGTTGTTTTCGTCTTTCAGCAGCGTTTGCAAGCGGCGGCTGACGTGGGCCTCTTCCACCGCCAGAACGATCACCTTGTAATCCACCAGCAGGCCCCGTTTGACTGCCTCCGAGAAGGTGATGACGTGCAGTTCCTTGCCGTACAGGGATTCGTCATCCATCGAGCACAGCGCCACGTTGTCCTTTTCGGCCGTGGCCTTGGCGCTATCACCGTAGATGCGGGGCGTGGCAGTCATGTACAGCCGCTTCGCAGCGCAGATGTAATCGGCATCGTGCACCTTGACGAAGGCACTTTCGTCGTCGTCGCCGAAAGTCGCGCCCGTGGTGCGGTGCGCCTCGTCGCAGACGATCAGGTCAAAACCCGCCAGCCCATGCTTGTGCTGGGCCTCGCTGATGACCTCAATGGAATGATACGTGGAGTACACCACGCTCATATGCAGGTCATCGTGGCGCTTGGCCATCTCCACCGCCAGCCGCGCCGGCTCGGTCGTCGCCGGATAGCGCAATTCGTGGGTGAAGGTCTGCACGGTATCGTCGTCCTTCTTGCGCTTCTTGCCCACGTCGCTATCGGAACAGACGGCAAAGCTATGCAGCGGGGTGTCGCTCTCCTGCGTCCATTCGGTGAGGGTCTGCGACAACAGGGCAAGGCTGGGAACCAGAAACAGCACGCGCCCCCCGGCCCCGGCGATTTCCTCGGCAATCTTCAGGGCGGTGAAAGTCTTGCCCGTGCCGCAGGCCATGATGAGCTTGCCCCGGTCGGCTTCGGCGAGCCCCAGCTTGACGGCATTCAGGGCGGTTTTCTGATGGTCGCGCAGCTGCTTTTTTGCCTTCAGGACTGGAGCGGCCTTGGGCTGGTATCGGCTCCAGTCGATCTGGCTGTTCTCGAGGTCGTGCAGGTCGATCTTGCTGACCGGCGGCTGCTGGTCGCGCAACGCATCTTCCGCGTGCTCGCTCCAATGGTTGGTGCTGCTGACGATGATGCGGTGGGTGAAGGGTTTCTTGCCGGAAGCGGTGAAGAAGCTGTCTATGTCGTTCTTCTGCAGGCGGTAGTCCTCTGCATACAGCTTGCACTGGATGGCGTGATACTCCCCGGTCCCGCTGGTCCGGGCAACCAGGTCAATGCCCGTGTCCCGGCCATCCAACCCCTGCGCCTTTGCCCAGTCCGCATAGGTCCACACATCGCTGTAAAGGTCGCGGTAGCTGGCCTCATTGCGCAGGTAGCTCAGGATCAGCTCTTCGAAATAGGTACCCTTTTCACGTTCGGTGACGGCAGCTTGCCGGTAGGTATTGAGCAGCGTTTCCAGTGCAGTCATTTTTGTTTCTTGTCGTAGCGTTCGGTAGGCCCCGATGGGAGGTAATGCATTATGCATCGCCATACCTTGGGAAACGCCTTAGTAGCATACTTACCATCCAGTACGCGCCGCAGCAAAGCTGGCTGACGAGACAACCCAAGCGGTTAGACCCCTTCGTCACCCCGAACCCTGCCCTTTGCCCGCTCCAGTAGATTCCCATCCCAGAACACCTCTCCGGTCGGATCGGCATACAGGAACTCCTTGTGACGAGAAAACACCTTCCCATAGGAGTGCAACATCATGTGCGTGTTTACACCCGCAATGAAGGGCTGATTAGCCGCCTGGGTGTCCCCGCCGCGGTCCCAGCGACCTACGATCGCTGCTCGCCGGGTCAACGGGAAAAAAACCTCAGTCTCTTTAAGGGCAAAGCCGGGGCTATGGCGATAGAGCGGCGGCACCTTGCTCGGATCAACGAACGAAAGCGTTACCGGGCAATTCGTGGTGATGAACTCACCATGTTTTTCATCAACGATGTACACAGTCCACAGACGTTTCCCGAGCTGTTCGAGTACCGCCGGCATTAGCTTGAACTCGGTCGCCATTTGGTACTCACGCCGGACTGTAACCTTATACTGTCCGCCCTCGTGGAAGGACTTAATGTCCTCGTACGGGACGCGATCGCTTGTCCCCATCCCCGCCACCTGACTCTCCCAGCGCTCCTTCGTCGCAAGCGACAAATCAAGCACCCGCCTCGCTACGCGTTCATGGAAGTTGCGTACGTTTTCGCGCATCTCCGGCGACCGTACGGCAAGAAGAGCCATGAGGTTAAGTGTTAGATTGGCGTCCTCGCCTTCGAATTTTCCAGTTTCGGCGACGCGACGAACCGCTTCAATGCACTTCGTCTCGAAGTTCGACATTTCCTTTTCGATTCTGTCCGGCTCGAAACCGTCGAGCTCGATGCGCATAAAGTCCCGCTCACCGCACACGTTCCGGATATTCGTCGAATAGGTTCTTCCGTTTGCGAAATCCGTCACGTGCGTGTACCACTGCCTCGCACTTCGTTGTTGCGCAAACCCCCGGAGGTATGCCTGCGGGATGTAGTGATGATGGCGCGGCTCTTCGCTCATCAGATAATTTTACCTATACCCCTTCTGATGATCGCCTCTTGGCCCCCCAACTCGTACCAGACCCACCCGCGCGCACGGACGAAGCACTGTGAACGGAAGGCACAATAAATTTGCGCGGGTGGACCGAATTTTGAAAATGTGAAATTTTTGTCGGAGCGACGTGGGGGAACGCTTGCCCCCCCGCGCGACAGAAAACCTACCCCGTCATCGAGACATTTGATTGGACAGGCACGCCTCTACAGTGGATGCTGCCGACTGGATCAGAGCAAGGAGGTTGTCCAAGCTCTGTCCAATTTGTGTCCAACCCGCTTGGCCAGCACGCGGGTATGGAGAGAAGTCAACGAAACGCGCGCTACGACACCCCGGGCGAGTGGATCACGCTAACCAATTGATTTGGCGCGGAATCACTCCCACTCGATCGTCGCCGGCGGCTTGCCGCTGATATCGTAGACAACGCGGTTGATGCCGCGCACTTCGTTGATGATGCGGTTGGAGACCTTGCCGAGCAGGGTGTAGGGCAGTTCGGCCCAGTGCGCGGTCATGAAGTCCTGGGTCTGCACGGCGCGCACGGCGACGACGTAGTCGTAGGTGCG
>JACDJA010002683.1_pt1 | contig 12368 bp, 11 predicted proteins | sample 7449241 | NCBI WGS metagenome assembly JACDJA01 (sample SAMN14253289, study PRJNA609438) | sludge metagenome | isolation source: initial anaerobic sludge | collected 2018-12-20 | reverse complement strand
CAACTCCGATACGCATTGGCTGGTTTGCGATAAACTGCCCGCCGTAGCCTACTCTGTCTGATGGATCAAGCTGTTGTACGGCGATGATCTGGCTGGTCAGTGTCATGACAGGCCGTAACCCCAGTTCAATACCTGTTTTGTCTGGCAGGGGCGATGCTCCGTAGAGGACTATACCAGGACGTACCCAGTCCGCGTGTGTTCCGGGGTAACGTAAAATTGCTGCAGAATTAGCTAGCGTTTGGGGTGGATTATTTTCTTTTACATCGCGAAGTGCTGCAAACTGATCCAGTTGCTGATTAACTTGATCTGCTTCCAGAGCGTCATCCGCACAGGAAAAATGTGTCATCAGTGTAATGCTGGCATCTGAACGCCATTGCCTGATTCTGTTGAATACGGAACTTTCTTCTTCAGGCCTGAAACCGAGGCGATTCATGCCAGTATTGATCTTGAGGTAGATATCCGGTTTTCCTGTCTTTCTGTGCGCCAGCAGTAGCGATAGCTGCTCATGGCTGTGAATAACCGTACTGAGCTGATAATGATCGATTGCCTCAAGCTCCTCTGCCGAGAAAAATCCTTCCAGAAGTAAAACAGGTTGATTAAATCCGGCTTCTCTTAGCTGGATCGCTGCTTCCAGCTCAAGTACAGCAAATCCATCCGCTGTATTTAATGCTTGTGTGGTACGGAGCAAGCCATGGCCGTAGGCATCGGCTTTGACAACAGCCATGATGCGGGCCTGGCGAGCGTGGCTGCGGACAACAGAAAGGTTGTGTTGTAAAGCAGTACAGTCAATGAGAGCACGAATCGGGCGATACATTTGTACAATTGAGGTTAGGGAATCAAAAAAGAATCAACAGTTTACAGATGGTGCCGCCCTGGAAATAGTAATGAGCAACTGCTAGCACAGCTACCTTTCCTTTGTCTTTCGAGAAGATAGGCAAGGTTAGTGTTTTAGTTCAATGTTGCTGTTCCGGGAGGAAGAGGTTTCTGATAAAGGTTGCGGATCCAGTACGGCCACAGTCAGCGAATCATCTATCAGATATTTCTCAGCGACATTCCTGACCTGCTCTGCCGTAACTGCCTGTAGTCGTTCCAGAATAATATCTGCATCCCGGTGGGACAGTCCGATGCTTTCCAGTCTGCCAATCTGCATCGCCTGCGCAAAAGTGGAGTCAAGTTGATAAATACGACTTGCCACTACTTGTGCCTTGACGCGAGCAAGTTCTTCCTGGGTGATTCCGGACTGTATAATTTTGTCAATTTCAGTACGAATCGACTGTTCCAGTTCATCTGCTGTTCTGCCTTCACTGGGAGTCCCATCAATATAAAAAGTACCAGGGCCACGCTCAATAGCGCTATAGCCGGCATCAGCCGAGATGGCAACGCGTGTTTCACGTACCAGGGCTTTGTTAAGTCTTGCTGCGGCGTTGCCATCCAGTACTTCAGCCAGAATGGTCAGTGCGTAGGGCTCCCAGTCATTTTTGGGATCTTTGAGTACAGGAACTTTGTATCCCATGATCAGATGCGGGAGTTTTGCAGGTGCCTTTACTACCAGTCGCTTGATTCCTATTTGAGGCGGTTCAATTTGTGGCTTGCGTTCGGACAGAGATGGAATTTTACCGGCGCTGAATCTTCCGTAATATTTTTTTGCCAGTGCGAGTACGCTTTCCGGATCAACGTCACCTACCACTACCAGTACCGCATTATTGGGCGCATACCAGCGCTTATACCAATCCTGGGCATCACTTACCTGCATATGCTCCAGATCATTCATCCAGCCAATAATCGGGCGACGATAGGGATGTGCCTGAAAGGCTGTCGCCATTAGTTTTTCGTACAGTAACGCGTGTGCCTGATCATCCGTGCGCAGCCTTCTTTCTTCCATTACAACCTGTATTTCCTTGGCAAATTCTTCTTGTGTCAGCCGCAGATTGTGCATGCGGTCGGATTCAAGTTCCATTGCCATTGGCAAGTGGCGCTGGTGCAGCTGCTGATAATAAGCAGTGTAGTCACTACTGGTAAAAGCATTTTCCTTACCGCCAACGGCTGCAATTCTTCTGGAAAATTCTCCGGTAGGCACACTGTCAGTTCCCTTGAACATCATGTGTTCCAGTGCATGTGCCACGCCGGTTGTCCCGTTGACTTCATCCATACTGCCGGCCTTGTACCAGACCTGCTGAATGACCACTGGCGAACGATGATCTTCCTTGATAACCAGTTTAAGGCCATTATCAAGCAGATATTCGTGTGGATTGGCTGAAGCTGGTAGTGGCGATACCAATAATGTAACGCAAAGAAAAATAATGAGACGACTGGGGCAAAAACTGATTTTCATATTGTGCTGAAAGTTGAACTGGCCTGGGGCGGATGACTGACATTACCTCGGCAATTGGTTGATGGTATGATGTTTGTTTCCCCGAAACAGAAACAGCCTACCAGAATGTTTAGCATTTTTAAATCCAAAAAGAACTCTGACGAAAAAAATCCTGCTCGGATTGAAGTCGAGTCAGTCAGTTTCGCCGATAAGATCAGGCAGGGCCTGACACGCACACGACAGCAGTTTGGCAAGCAGTTGTCCGGGTTGTTTGGGGGCAGGAAAATCGATGAAGATCTGTATGAGGAACTTGAGACCGCTTTATTGACAGCAGATACTGGAATCCAGGCGACAAACCGGTTGCTGGAATCACTGCGTACCCGCGTTAAGCGTGATGCACTGGACGATTCAAAACAACTTAAAACAGCCTTACAGGATGCACTGACTGAACTACTGCAGCCGTTGGAGCGACCACTGGTTACAACTGGGCATAAACCCTTCGTGATCATGATTGCTGGCGTAAACGGTGTTGGTAAAACTACCACCATCGGTAAGCTTGCTCATTATTTCCAGTCACAGGGACATTCGGTGTTGCTGGCGGCTGGCGATACTTTTCGCGCGGCAGCACAGGAGCAACTTAAAATATGGGGCGAGCGCAACCAGATCACAGTTATTTCCCAGGAAAGTGATCCGGGCAAAAAAGGTGATCCGGCCGCTGTGATTTTCGATGCAGTCAATGCAGCTATTGCAAGAAAAATAGATATCGTTCTGGCCGATACCGCTGGGCGCCTAACTACCCAGCTCCATTTGATGGAAGAAATCAAGAAAATCAAGCGCGTCGTTGCCAAAGCCATACCTGATGCACCGCACGAGGTACTGCTGGTGCTGGATGCGAATACTGGTCAAAACGCTGTCAGTCAGTTAAAGGCCTTCAATGATGCTCTGGGTGTTACTGGATTGGTCATGACTAAGCTGGATGGAACTGCCAAGGGCGGAGTAATTGCTGCCATTGCTGCACAATTTGTCGATAATCCGCTCGCCCTACGTTTTATAGGGATGGGGGAAGGGCTGGATGATTTAAGGCCTTTCAATGCCCGGGAATTTGCAGAAGCACTGTTCGATTAATCCTCTGTTTTGTTTGAGTGTCTGGTATGGCTGCAATGATCAACTTCAACAATGTCAGCAAGTTTTATCCAGGAGGGTATGAGGCACTCAAAAGTATTACCCTGTCGATTAGCCAGGGAGAGCTGATTTTCTTTTCCGGGCACTCTGGTGCTGGTAAAAGTACACTTCTGAAGTTGATGGCCGCGATAGAACGTCCAACTTCCGGGAGTATTGTGGTAGGGCAGCAAAATATTGATTCACTCAGACGAAGTGCCATTCCTTACTTGCGCCGGAATATAGGAATGATCTTTCAGGAACAAAAAATCCTGTATGATCGTAATGTTTTTGCTAACGTCATGTTGCCGTTGCAGGTGACGGCCTTTGATACGAGAGCTAGTGCTTCGCGTGTGCGTGCGGCGCTAGATAAAGTTGGTCTGCTGAATAAGGAGAAGGCAGATCCAGTTACTTTGTCGGGAGGAGAAAAACAACGGCTGTGTATTGCGCGCGCTGTTGTTCATCGCCCGACCATTCTGATCGCGGATGAACCTACTGCCAATCTTGATAGCGGTTACGCACGAGACATCATGGCTGTTTTCGAATCATTCAATCAGGTGGGCGTTACCGTTCTTATCTCGACACACGACAGAATGTTGCTTGATATGACACAACATCGTGTACTTGAGCTGCGCCACGGAAAGCTGGTCACATGAGCAGCTGGCTGTCTCAACATGGGTATGCGCTGTTGCGTGCACTCAGACAACTTGCGGCTGCTCCCGTTGCCAGTCTGCTGAGTATCATCGTTTTCAGTATTGTTCTGAGCTTGCCCACGGGTATTTTTATACTGCTGGAAAACTTGCGCGAGGTATCAGGGCAGGCAACAGACATGCAACAAATGACCATTATGTTGGATACGGCAGCTAGCCAGGCCGACGTTGAGCTGATCAATGCTCGGCTGGAAAAGATGCCCACAATTGAAGGTTTTCAGTTTATTTCAAAGGAAATTGCGTTACAGGAACTGAAACAGGAAAGTGGGATGGTGGAGGTGATGCATAATCTCGAACAAAATCCATTGCCTGATGCGTTTGTAATCAACCTTGGCCATATGTCTGCCAATGAAATAGAAGAAATACAAGCCATGGTACAGACCTGGCCCAGGGTAGCGCATGTATTGGTAGATACTGACTGGGCCAGAAAACTGGATGCCATGCTTGATGTAGGAAGACTGGTCGTCATTATGCTGGCATCACTGTTCGGCGCGGCGCTTGTGATCGTTATATTCAATACCATCCGTCTGCAGATATTGACGCGGCGTGACGAGATTGAGCTATCCAAACTGATTGGTGCCACAGATAGCTATATCCGTCGACCATTTCTCTATTTTGGTGCGCTACAGGGGGTGGCGGGCGCTGTACTGGCCTGGTTGCTGCTTTATTTTGCAATCCTCAAACTGAATGAAGCTCTGTCCGAACTGGCCCGGCTATATGCCACCACATTTACGCTCAATTATCTTTCCTGGCGGGATAGTCTGATTTTACTGCTATTCTCCGGTGCACTAGGGTGGATTGGGGCGCGCTGGTCAGTTGCCCGGCATCTGTCACAAATCGATCATGAAAACTCCATCTCCTGATATCTCAGGATTCAATTTTTTATTTCTCTGAGATGAGGATTAAACCTAAAAGTGTTAAATTTCCCGCGCGTCATAAATGTATTGTATAAGCTGTTGAATAACAAATTCATGTTGTGAGATGATATCTTTTACCAAGTCACCTATCGAAAGAATTCCGACAATATTTCCATCATCCAAGACGGGAAGATGGCGAACGCATATTTCAGTCATCAGTGCCATACAATCTTCATTCGTGTAATCCAGTCCAACATAAGCCACCTGACGGGTCATAATTTCCTCTACTCGCATATCTTTTACCGATCTATTCAGTAAGCAGTATTTTCTGGAAAAATCCCGCTCAGTTAGAATACCGATTAGTTTTTTGTCTTTAACAACCAGCAGCGCACCGATGTTGTTGGTTGTCATCTTTTGCATTGCGTCGGATACGGAATCACTCGGTCCAATAACGACAACATCGTGTCCTTTTTCCTGTAACAAAGATCTGACAGTTTTCATAATAACCCTCCCGTTGATAAAATAACCGTATTTGATAATAAACAGGCCCATTTTACAGGATTCTTGCATGGTTAAATTTATTGCGCTGATTACAGCTGCCGGTTCCGGTTCGCGTATGGGAGAAGACATCCCCAAACAGTACCGGCCACTAGCAGGTAAACCTATGATTTACCACGCACTGCGTACCTTGTGTAGCATTGCCCGTATTTCCACAGTCTGCATTGTGCTGGCACCTGAAGATACTGAATGGATTCGGCATAACTGGCGTGAATTTGCCGGCAAGATCCAGATATTTAACTGCGGTGGGGCAACTCGTGCGGAAAGCGTTACCAATGGACTAAAGGCATTGCGTGCTGCAAATCATGTACAGGATCAGGACTGGATACTAGTACACGATGCAGCGCGCCCGGGATTAAGTACAACCCTGGTTGAGCGGTTGCTTGACCAGCTTGCGGATGACGAAGTCGGTGGTTTGCTGGCGGTGCCACTGGCGGATACTTTAAAACGTGCGGATGATGCTGGTCGGGTAATTCGTACGGAACCGAGAGAGCGGCTGTGGCAGGCGCAGACTCCACAAATGTTTCGCATGAAGCTGCTGCTTGAAGCGCTGGAAAAGGCCCCAGCGGGTATCACGGATGATGCCAGTGCAGTAGAGGCATTGGGACTCTCTCCTAAGCTAGTAGTAGGAAATGCCTATAACTTCAAAGTGACTTACCCGCGGGATTTGAAGCTGGCTGAGCTGATCCTGCGAGAACGTGCCATAACCTAAAACCGATTCTGATCTGCGTTTGACATACTGGTAAAACGGTGTGTCAACAGGTCTGATTACCCCTCTTCTTAGAACCTGTTTATGCTCTTCTGGGTATGCTCTTCTGGGTAATAGTATTAAAAGTGCCAGGTGGACAAATTGCAGGCTGGTATTGAGTTTTCGCTCGCCATTCTTTCATAATCGCCGGTATTTTTCCAGCCATGAAAAAGTTTATTCCACAATCCAGCGCCTGGAAATGACCACAAAAGTGTGCATTTCACTTTTCCTTGTGATCTGCACCGTGATCACCTCACCCAAACATAACCTGACTGCTTCGGTAAATGGTTGAGCTGTGTAGCCAGAATCCGTAAGCATGCTCAATACGTAGAACAGTCGGAATGCTTGGCGTTAATGCAGCAATAGTTCCCTTGCAGCCGGTAACCTCTGCGGTTGTCGCAGCAATGGCGTGAGGCAATCCCAAGGTGTCAACAACAATATGTCGTTTGATTTCGGACATTTTCTTGTCTGCATCGTAGCCCTTTTCCTCGGTAGTATCCGTATTTTTTACATTTTTTACACTCTGAGCATCAACAATCACCCGCTTGGGTATGCGTTTGCAGCCAGCCTGAATACGAGCCTCCGATATCTGATTTTTTAATGCGCACCCCATCATGCCATCGACGGCAGGTTTTTTTCATTTGGAGAAATACGTGTAAATTGTCTCCCATTTCGGGTGGTCACCGGGAAGCGCCCGCCATTGACAGTCCGTTTTAAGTATGTACACCACTGTGCAAAATACGGCGAATAGGTCAATAATGCGTGGCTTGGTGACTTTGCGAACTCTTTCCAGAATCAGTTGAATAACAGCAAGTTGTTTTCGCGATAGAGCGCTCAGATAACTTGCCCTCATGTCCCAACATGAACATCAGCTTTACGAGATCATAAACAGATTCTTATAAAATATTGACTTCCTGTTTTAGTCAACTACTCTGTAAACAACCCTTGGAATTTCTTGCGATCAGTCTCATGAGAAAAGTTATTGCGCGAAGTTGGTCAAGGTGTTTATGTGAATTTCCGGAGGTCTTATGCAAATAATATTTTTATTGCTGTTATTAATGGCAAGTTCTTATGGCTACGCGCAAAACTATACACAGAGTTTTGAGCCGTTACCCGTTTCGATTATTGATGAAACAAAAAATGTTGCTTTGATTGCGTTGGGCAAGAAGCTGTATCTTGACCCGCGACTTTCAATTGATGACACTATTTCCTGCAACTCCTGCCACCAACTGGATAATTTTGGTGTTGATAACCAGCCAACCTCACCGGGGCATGATGGTAGACGTGGTGGTAGAAATGCTCCGACCACGTTCAATGCTGCGTTGCAAATTGCTCAGTTCTGGGATGGACGTGCCAGGAATGTTGAAGAGCAAGCTCTTAGCCAGATTTTGAATCCAATTGAAATGGGGATGGCTAATGAGGAAGCTGTAATCAGCAAACTAAAAAAAATCGATGAATATCAAACCATGTTTGCCGAGGCTTTCAAGGATGAAAAAGATCCGATTCAGTATAAAAATATCGGCAAGGCAATTGGCGCTTTTGAACGCACGCTTATCACGCCTTCGCGTTTTGACGATTTTCTCAGGGGTGACGAGAATGCTTTAAATGCTGCCGAGAAACGAGGGTTGAAAAAATTTGTTTATATGAGGTGTTCCAATTGTCATCACGGTATTGCCATAGGTGGCAACTCGTATAAAAAAATTGGCTTGTTTGAACCATATGAAACCAGTGATCTTGGCAGGTACGAAGTTACTGGTCTGGAAGCGGACAAAGGAGTATTCAAGGTACCTGGCCTGAGAAATGTTGCTAAAACCGCTCCTTATTTCCATGATGGTTCTGTTGCCACACTGGATGAAGCTATTAAAAAAATGGCCAGATATCAGCTGGGTCGTGATGTTGACCCAAGTTTTATCAAAGATGTAAAAGCTTTTCTGGGTTCACTTACCAGCAAACAATAATATGGTCTGTACCTGACGGATATTGGGTGTGAATGAGTCAGACTTTGCAGAAAAAAGTTGTCTGTCTTGTAACAGCGGCGGCAGACAACGATTATTACAATGCTGTCTGCCGCCAGTTCTGTAGAAATTTCTGATTACCAGGCGTGTGCCGTGCGGAGATTAATGCCAGTTGTTATTTCCAGATTTTTCCGACTTTGGCGTGATAAAGCCTTCTTTCAACCTGAATCAAGAAATTGAAGGCGGCATCATGTTTTCAGTAATCAGGGAAGGATAGTACATTCAAACCTGACCCCCCGATAAGTCCAGGGGGCTTGAGTTTACCTGATTAAGGAGCAGTTATGACATCGTCCAATATGGCTCTGTCTTGCTTATTCCACTCCACGTCAAGCAAGTTGGAAAAGCGAGCTATGATCTGTACTGCAAGCCCACCCTGGAACAGGGCAGCCCAAGCCAGAATCACGAAGCCCCAGTGCAGCGGTGCGCTGAAAAGTTCTTCCATGAACCAGAAGGCGTGTCCCCACTCGTTCAGGCCAACGTTAGGCAGACTCATCAACGGTCCTGCTACGGTCATGATCAGAGGGAATGACCACCCTTTGTTGTACAGCGGCAACCGGGTGTTGGCGTAAATAATCATTGATACTCCCATGATGATGTATACCGGGAATGAACCATAAAACAGAGGAATATGGCTAGGAGTAAAACTTGTATCCCTGATAATCACCTGGTGCCATGAAGCGTCCTGCTCGGTAAAGAAGCTTGATCCCCAGTAAACTGCAAATATATAGACCCCAAGCCACATGAGGAAATAGAAATACCGCTTTATTTCCTGCTTTGGAGTCAGATTGGCGAGCTGTTCCGCAGTATTGCGGGTTTTATATAACCATCCCCAAGTAAAAAGTGCTATGAGAGGCAGAACAGCCATTTGAACACGCCACAAGCCCATCCAGATCCGGTCAAATTCCGGTTCCATTGAATCCATGCCGTGAGAATAGGCGTATGTGCGCTGGAAATAAACCCACATCACAGCTACAGCTAAGATAGGTAGCAGCCCGAATTTATAGTATTTAGCATCAAACCACTCGGATTTATCATAAGTTGGTTTATCAGCAACCTGCTGTGTAGCTTTGTCTTTTAATATATTTGTAGCCATAATTACTACTCCTTTTCGCGAAAATTGGAGTTTCCGTGGAAGCTCCTGATAAAAGTCAGTTACCAGTCTGGTTTCAGAATGAAATCTGATTTAGGACAATTCCGGGTTGTCAAAAAAACTTCGGTCAATTTAATCAACCTCATACAACACCCGGATTTCAAAGCTTTCATGGCAAGCACCTCCTCTGTTTTAGTATAAAAACTACCTGTTTTCAGGTACTTATAAGAGCATATTTATAGGATAAAGTTCAATAACAAAACGCATGACATAGATCATATAAATTTTTTGTTTATTTTCAATATGTTTACATACGTCACTGTAAGTATAGCCGGTTACGGGAAGAGAGGGAAGGGAGGAGAAATTGAAGCCTTGCCTTGCTTTGCTTGGCCGCAGTAGCAGTATCGCGGCTCTAAAGTTTTTTGTGGCGGATGGAGCAGGCAGGCATGATAGAGGTTGTTACTCTGAGCGAATATATATGCTGGTTTTCAATGCTATCTTTTTTTCAGGTAGAACAGATATTCACCAGTAATTTCGGATGAAGACAGTAATTCGTTTCCTGTCTGATCGGCAAACACCTGAAAATCAATCATTGCGCCCGGGTCGGTGGCCATGATTTTGAGCACTTGCCCATGTGCCATTTCAGACAGAAATTTTTTTGTGCGGAGAATGGGTAGTGGACAAACGAGCCCACGCACATCCAACTCCTTGTCAAAGGATTCATTATCCAGATTCATATTGTTAATTATCTTGATCGGTAAATAAGTCAATTTTACCGGTTTGTAATGCTTGAGAATACCCAATCATGTGTTGTTGTTACATCGTTAATGGCTGTACATAACCAGTCAGCTCCATGTAACCTCGCCCGGCCGATTTGCCATCACGTGTAAGCGTGATAGCACCTTCCCAGTAGACAGCGCGTGTAGAATCGCGCGAATCCAATTCCTGATCATCCATTAAAGGGGTAATCTGCCATTCGATCTTGCCTGTTCTGATACGGGTAGCAACCGGGTAGACAGCCTGCGTACGGGCAGAGCGCCAGGTGCGAACCGGGTGAAAACTGACTTGCTCAGGCGTGAAAGATTGCACGCGACCAGAGGCATCACGCAATACAGCATGTGCCCAGATTTTACTACCATCTTTCCCGCGTATCTGAAAAGCCATCAATGCAGAACCATTATCGAGGTTCGTGCTGACCCAATCCCAGCCTGCTGCATCCGGATCGAGATACTCACTCGACCATTCGCGATCAAGCCAGGCTGTTCCGGTGACAGACATATCCTTTCCCTGGCGATTGATTGTTCCGGTTGCCTGTAAATGCGGCTCGCTGTAGTAATAGCTGGCTTGTGCTGCTTTCGGCCCTTTGCGCGAGAAACCGTTTTCACCCTGCAACATTAAGGGTTGTGAAGGTGTAAATGATAATTTCATGGTGAAATCATCTGCCCTGATATCGGCTTGGTAGTGGCCATCCATTGTGCGCAGAAAGGTCCAGTCATCTAGCTTTACATCGGTATTGCCGGTTCGAGCGTATGCCAGATCGAATCCTGAACGGGCAATTTTTTGGTCGTGCTGTAGTTTGCCGATTGCAGGATCGGATAGCGCTGCATGCGCGATGATCAGTTGGTGGGGAGCAAAATGGCTGGGGTTATCTTTGTCAGTTTGGGTCGTTAAACGGAAGAACGTGATCTGGAAGCCTAATGGATCACCTGTCGATGTTTCCAGCCAGCCGGTCACATACCACCATTCAATCCGAAAATTGGGGTGAGCGCCATGATCATCCGGGAACTTAAATATTTTACCGGGCACGACGGGAGCCAATACAGGTGGAGCCGAAAGCAGAGAGCTCTGAAAAATCAGCCCGCCTAATAATATCCATAAGTAACGCATTACCAATCCTCCCTAACTGCCCGGATGACATTGCCAGACGCTGCACGGCGGCTAGCCACCAGCGCTGTCAACGTGGCGGCCACCAGTACTGCCAATGCCATCAGTACCAGCCATGCCCAAGGCACGTACAGTTGCATGGTCCAGTGAAAAGATTGCGGGTTGACAATAAAGATAAGAATCAGGCTGATACCTGTGCCTAGCAAAAATCCGGTGATAATACCAAATCCAGCCAATAATCCGCCTTCCAGCGTCAACATGCGCTGAATCTGTCGTCTGCTGAGCCCGATATGGCGCAACATGCCAAATTCTCTGATCCGGGTCAGTGTTTGTGCTGAGAAACTGGCTGCTACGCCCATTAACCCTACACCAATTGCAACCAGCTCCAGCAGGTAGGTTACTGCAAAACTGCGGTCAAACTGCTTCAAGGCAACTGCACGCACCCGGCCGGTTTCCATGATTTCCAGCGTATCTCCAAACGGCAGCGCCTTTAGTGCTGACACCGCTGCGTGAATAGTTGCTCCAGGTTTTATCCATAGCGCTGCATCGCTGACATGATCATCTCCGGTCAGCTTGCGGTAATCGGATAATTCCATCTGGATCGCGCCGAAAATACGTCCGTAATCCCGCCACACCCCGGCAACGATGAATAATTGCGAAGGGTCGGCAAAAGGCAGTGTGACCTGCTTGCCGGTTTTAAATCCATACAGATCAACCATTGCTTCCGATACCCAGATCGGTACCGTATCAGGGGGAATCTCCCCGGGTGATAGCGCGTTTTCTGTCAATGGGACTATCAATCCGGGGTCGTTGCGATCAATCGGGCGTGCCAGCAGCGTGATGTTAGGCCTGGTCGGATCCAGAGTAACCGGTATCGAACGGATAAAATCAATGCGTGCAATATCTGGCAGAGAAGTAATAGTCTGCTGTTCATCAGTTGTCAGGCCGCGCATATCCTGGTGAATGATGGGGTGCAGATAAAGATCAGCGGGCAATACTTGTGCAAGCCAGTTATCTACCGATACGCGGAAACTGGT
>JACDJA010002682.1_pt1 | contig 12380 bp, 6 predicted proteins | sample 7449241 | NCBI WGS metagenome assembly JACDJA01 (sample SAMN14253289, study PRJNA609438) | sludge metagenome | isolation source: initial anaerobic sludge | collected 2018-12-20 | reverse complement strand
GTCCCTTCGATCGGCTCGCAATAAAACGGCATGGCTACCCCCTGGTTGTATTCCGATTGATAGTTGAAGTTTGCTATTCCACATTGTCATTCAACCCCAACCCTTTCAGGGCCGCACGGATGTCGTCTGTTTGCCGTTCGCCAAGGCCCCCTTCCGGTGAGGACTCAACATTCACCGTGATCTTCAAACCGCCGGCCGATACGAGTTTTGAAAGCACCTTCGTGTAAAAATTCATCCATTTCTGGGGTGGGATCTCGCCCGACCATTTTATAGTATGTTCAGAAACAGGTGGCGGGGGCGGGGGCGGAGGGCTTGGTTCCTTTGCCACATAAACACTCGCCTCGCCCTTTACGCCCGCTGCTTTTACAACCACGAGAAACCGTCCCTCGTCCTCCCCGGCTCGAAAGACGCCATGCTTATCAATGACGCCACCGGTCGCGTTCCATTCGAGATCCGAGCATTCGAAATCACGGCCGAACTGATCCAATCCTTTTGCACTGAAAGTCTGCTTTGTCCCTGGTTTCATCTGCGCATATTCAGGGGCGACAAGGATACGCGTCAGTTCCGGCGGCTTGATGTGTTTCTCCGCATCTTCCGCTGTGATGATAAAGACATCATCTGAAATCTCGACGTCGTTATCGTTCAGAGATTGCTTGTAGACGAAGGGATCGTATCCGTCTGTCCCTTGGGACACATAGGCCATCCGCCCTTCTGAAACACCCCGGGCAATGACCCCTTTGACGGCCTCAACGCTCAGCAATCGAGGGAACAGCGGGGAGGCGAAAAACGTATCCCTGACATCCTTTGTGCTCCACTCCGGTTTGGCGGGCGGCCAATTCTTGACCAAAAACCGCGGGCTGACCGCCTTCGCAATCTCGTCATTCTGCCGTAATGTCGATAAAATCAGCTTTGTGGGCGACTCTGCAGAACTTGACGTCACCAATCCGAGATCGACCGTTTTCAGTGCACCGTCCTTTCCCAGAAACATAACTTTATTATAGCTGCGCCAGATACTTTCCTTCAGATCTCGATGTGCGCGCTTCAAATGCTCGGCCAATTGCCGGCGTTGGCCGTCATCGAGGTTCATGGTGCCTTTTTCGGCATCGATTGCCTCCCATGCCAGCAATTTACGAGCGTCTTCCCGCATGGCGTCCGCGTTGTCCGGCACCACCCATATCAGAGCGCTCTTGAACGTGCGCATGGAGCTGCCGGATTCTTTTGTCATGGCATTGATTTCAGAAACAAGTTCCGGTGTATCCCGCAAGGATTTCTCCGGTTGACCGATGACCAGGGTAAGTACAGGCCGATTCGGGATCTGTCCGCTTTTTTCGGGAAAAAATACGCGCTCCAGTCCATCGGCATTGGCAAATACCTTTTCAACCTGCTCGCGCACCAACCGCGCAACGTCCTCTTCTTTGACCCCGGCGCGCCGGTCCGAGTAGCGTTTATTGAGATTCTCCTTCATGCTGAAGTAGTAGCTGTTGCGATCGAGCGTCAGGTAGTAGCACCGGTCGGTCAATGACTCCAACGCCGTTTCGACATTTCCGATATCGATGGTCGGGCCGGCAACGGCCAGGCGCAGTTCCGGCACCGTCGCCGACAGCCTCTTTTCGCCTTGTCCGCCGTTCGACTCAAAAAACACTGCCGTGGCGGATTTCTGGTGGACACATGCCTTGCGAAGCGTTTCTTCCGCTTCCTTGTCCAGCAGCACGGCATGTGATTCCTTGCTACCCGCAATGTCCGTTGCGACGGCTCCCTCCAATCTCGTCTCGCCGAGTTGTTCAAATACCGTCGTACGAAATTGGGAATCGCCCAGCGGCGCGGAACCCAGGCTGATCAACAACTCCCGTTGCGCCCCTTTGAACCCGCTCTGGTAAGCATGAGAAACCCACAAAGCCAAAAGTCGCAGAACACCTCGGGTTTGCTGAAAACGCGGCAGTTCGCGCCACTTGCGCTCGAAAACCGAAATGACCATCGGGTGGAAAGGATAGGTTGTCTCGAATGCGTCCTGGGCATGGTCGATGAACCAGTTGGGAACCTGGTTGCGGTTGTCCTGGATCCAATCCGCATATTCCTTGCAGGCATTCACGGCATCCCGTGGCAGCAAAAGCCGTCCTTCCGCCCCAACGGTCCGAAGGTCCCACTCGAACAAGCGTCTGCGGATGATTTCGGACATCTCGTTTTCGGCGGACATTATGACCGGCTTGCCTTTGCGATCCAGCATCTTCTTGAGTCGCGTGTAGTCCGCTTCGTCGTCCGCCCCCATTTCCAGTTCCGAGGCGGGTATCGACACCACTGCGACCACGCGATCCATGCCAGCGATTTCCTCGGAGAGTTTCATCAAAAAATTATACATCTCCCCGGCGTTTTTGGTTTTGCGCTCGGTGCTGACGTAGTTCATGACTTCGTCAATCAAGAGCAAGGCGGGCTTATCGTTCGGGATCATTTTCCGGATGACATCCCCCGCCGGGGCAATCCCCTGCGCATCGTGTTCGCGCACGACATCGAAAGCGGCTTGCCCGCCCATTTGCCACGCCAGTTCGCCCCATGGCGTTCGGCGCTGAGGCGTGCCGTCGTCGCCACCGCGTCCGGTCAGCACATCGAAGCGTGTGCCGACGAAAATGCCGACATTCGCCTTTGGAATCTCGCTGACGCCTCCAGCCAAGAGAATGGAGTGGACGCCCATGAATGCTTTGGCGGCATCGCCGGATGTCGCCAAATGATAGAGCAGCGCCAAAGAGTGGGTTTTACCGCCGCCAAATTGTGTCGTCATGTTATAGAGAGCTGACGATTCGGTATGGATGCCGTTCAAACGGCGCAATACTTCTCCGGATATGGCGCGCAGGTTTCGGGTCAGGAAGGTTCGCTCGAAAAACCGCACCGGGTTCTGATAGTCGGGATGGGCCTCACCGTCGCGAATGTGATCCAAGTGAACCGCAAACTCAGAAGCATCCAGGGGACGGCCCTCCCGCAGATCTTCACGGGGAGTGGCCACGTTATACCAGGGTTTCAGCTTCGGCATGTTCTTACACTCTCCTTTTAAACAGGGCGGCATGCATCCGGTATCGGTTGATTCTGGAAAAGGGTCGGTCGATTATCGGTCGATTGGGAAAGCCGTTTCATCGGTCGTTTTTCTCGCCAATCGGTTGATTATCGGGCGATTGTCCCGATATAGACACAGGCACATATCGCGTTGCGCGGCCTCGTCCTTCACGCACCAGCAAATTAAGTTCCATGAGATACGCAAAATCCCGGCGGGCGGTGTCCCGGACAACCCCCAGGTTTTCAATCACCCATGCGGTCGTCACAAAACCGTTCCCCGCCGCCTCAGCGAGGATTTTCTTGTGCCGATCATCGAGTCGATCCATGACGGAAGGGGGAAGAAACTCATGCATCTCCGGTAATCGCAGACGAGAAAGCGCATCACCGGGGCCTTGCAGCAGAACACGAAAATATCCGTCCCGGAAGGAAAACTCGGGTGCATTCAATCCATGGTCAAGCATCATCGCCGTCATGCGACGAATTCCACTGCCCCTTTGTTCCATCAATCTCATCTGGTTGAGATAATGGCCAAAGACAGGATTTCGGGAACAGGGCTCAAAATCGTTCCGGCGCAGCTTGGCCAATGTCAACGGTGCCAACAGGTTTCCGGGGCTAAGTATTTCGAGCCGATCAAAAAACAGCTTGACATAAATGGGTCGCGCGGCATCTTCGTAATCGCGGTGGGCGACGGCATTGACAATGGCCTCCCGGACGACTTCCGCCGGATACTCATCCAATTTGACGCGTCGGATCCCCACAACCCGGATGGGGTGCCGGGTGTTTCTTATCACGAAGTTTACGACCTGCTCGATCATCCATGGGGCGGGGCCGGAAAGCGTGACCTGATCCTTGGGTGATGCGTCGGGTTCCAAGCCGGTGTACGCATCCGCCAGAACTCTGCATTGAGGGAAAAGCAAAGCGGGGTTCTTGCCCAGGAAAAGAAGCCCGGAACCCATTGCCTTGTAATTGTCGCCCTCCTTGCGCAGTAGCCCTCTGGCACGCAGGCAGTTGCCGATGTCCGACGTGGAGAGGGGCGCACCGGGCGCCAACTTGCCGACGGAAACCAACCAATCCCCCGCCATCTCGAGATCCAGCTCATCCAGTCCGACATCGAGGATCTGTTGCTCGAAGGTGGATGCCTTGCCCGCCTGCCCCTGGCCCGCTTCAGCAAATTCTTCCACTTGCTCACCAAATTCCTCCCGAAATATGCGCCTGAGCCCCCGCTCGATTTCCGGCAGAAGATCAATCCGGTCGTGAAACCGCCGGTAGGTATGTCCGTCCAGCTTGATCTCGTTAAAGAAATCCTGGGTCTCCTTTGTGCGTTTCTGATCGTCACCGCCGCGCAAGAAAATCATCATGGGCATGTCGCGCTTCAGAGCATGGCGGTACTCTTCGTGGGTGGCGGATATTTCGCCGGAGGTGCGCCCATATTCGCGGTCCATGAGCAACACATAAATATCGCAGGTATCCAGGCATTTCAGGTAAGGCTTGGCAATCCGTTTACCGGACAAGGCCTCCCTCTCATACAGCACCACATCACACAGCCCACTCAGCTTCGGATCACTGGACATCATTCCGGCAATTGAAACCCGTTCAACTTCCAGCTCTTTCTGTACCGAACTGATGAATATTCGGTATTTGCGGTTGCTCATCCAGACATCCTCAAAGGCCAAGTCCTTTTTTCCGCGCCAACACGCCGTCCACCCAGCGCTTTTCGTTGGTCTGGGCCGGATAAAGCGCCGAGAGTGCCTGGGCGAGCGTCCAAAATTGCGGATTCGCGCCGATGCCGTCGTCCACCAAAAAGCGCTTGAGAGCTGCACCTCGACCCGCCGCGAATAGCAGCATTGTCTGGTGTAACTGGTCCAATACTGTTTTGCCCGCCGGGGGTCGCTCGAGTTCAGCCCGTTGCGCCTCGGTTTCTCCCTTGCCGGGTGCTCCCAGGAGCGAAAACAGCTCTTGTTGGACCGGACCCTCCTTTTTTTTGCTGCGCTTGGCTGGCGCGCGGACATCCTCTTTGCCGAATAGATAGCGTGCCCGCGACTCCGCTGACAGTAGCATAGCGATGTCCCCCTTGACCTCGACCAGATGGGTCAGGTTCTCCAGGTGACAGCCCAGACCCTGGGCGATCTTGCGGGCTGCGTCGTATTCGAGTGCGTAGCCCGGCAGGCTCGTGGCCTTTTCCTCGTCCTCGCCATTACCGTTCGCCCCTGAGCGCAAGGTCCAGAGCCACATAGCCGTCAACCGGGCATCCTCTTCAAAGCCACTGGCGTCCGCGCCCTCAAAGATCATATTGAGCGCCTGACGCGCCACCTCGGCCCATACCTGTTCCAGATATTCGCGCAACGGCACGACCTCGCCGCTGGTTTTTTCAACGGACGAGTAGCGAGAGAAGATCTCCAGTGCTGGACCCAGGCAGGCAAAGATAGCGTCCGCGCCCACAACACTTTCGGATGCCAACCGTGGCAACCAGGCAGCGATGCGTCCAGGCAATTCCGAAAGAACATCCCGCCAGTCGCCAATCCGCTCAATTACCATACCGTTTTCGTCCTCTCGGGGACGGCACACGAGATGGACGGAGGACATCAAACGAGCCTGCCCTATCCCAGCCACTTTAGTTGCCATCTCTGTGTCAATCGGCCAAGAGCCTGTTATTATCCAACCCGAATCAACAACAGCTTGGAGGATCGCCTCCCAGCTGGCGGTCGACTTGCTTGCGAACACAATCGCTCCAATACCATCTGGCCGGAGGATACGCCTTCCTTCTGCAAACGCTTTGGCAAGTTCACGCTCGTAGAAGGCGATATCCTTTTTTGACTGGCTCAAGGAATGCGGCCTATCAACAACGATTTCCTGTTCCTTCGGTACACAGGAGGAGCCAAACATTTCCGGCAGGGATTCACCTAGCATCCTGCGCATCCAGACATAGAAATAGTCCGAAAGATGCGCATATGGCACAGAATCATAATAAGGCGGATCTGTGATCCATGCGAAAGCGGAGTCATCGGCGAGAGGGTGGGCGGTTGCCTCTGCGTGCCGAACCTCCCCGTTCACGTCACAGCCAACATCGGCCAGTTTCCTGCAGACCTTGACAATCCACTCAACAACACCATCCCATCCACCAGTAGAACCAGAAAATGGGTTGATTTCACAATAATCCCATACCATCCCCAGAGCCTGGCGACCAAACGCCCCTGTATTTTTTTCACCTGTTACATGCCAACGCGCAAGGGTGGAGCAAGCGTCAGCCTGGCGGCCAAGCGCCAGAGCAAATAGCACGATAAGATCCTCCGCCATGGACGCTTCTGCTTTTTTTGCAGCCTTGCACCCCAGCCGTGCTATGGTCGACAAAAGAAGGCCCTGCCGGCTATTGAACACATCTCCCCAGGTCTCCATCCCGTAGATCGGTATACTGATACGCCTCAGCTCATTGGTTGAGATCGGCTCATCCGGAATCATGGAAAGCTTGTACGATGGAGCCCCGTCTGAGGGCTGAAAAAGAATTTCTATTTTTTGGAACGTATCTAAATCTTGATCGGTCGGCAACCTGTAGATGCGACCACTCTGAGCCGGGTATTTCGTTACAACCGAAAATAGGCGCGCATCGTTCGCACCACCTTTCCGCTTCTTCAGTTGCGAACGAACGGAGGCAACAGGGGTCGTAAACCCACAGCAAGGGCAAGTTGCAGAACCCCGCACCACCGTTCCGTCGAACGTAGGCTTTTTCCATACCTTGTCGGGCCGATCCTGACAGACCCATTTTCCGTTTTCTTTTTTGATTATGACGAAATCACAGCGTTTCTTATCGGGTTTTGGTACAATTTGCACCGCAACGGAATTATTCCCCTTCTTCGCTAACCAGAGGGAACGTATCAGCGGCACTTCTGCCCCGCAGCCGGGACCCTCGCAGGTGATCGTCCGTGCCCAAAGATAGGCAATTGGCGTCGCGCCGTCTTCGTCCTTCGGGTAAAACTCGGCAAGCTCCTTCTCCGCTTGGTCCTTGATCCACTTGCCTCGCTTCTCGACTTCGTCAGCCAGTCGCTGGCCGTATTTGGGGATGTATTCCAACACGACCTTGTTCAGCAAAACTGCCACGGGATTGAGGTCGCTGGCAAAAGCGTCGGCTCCACAGCGCAAAGCTTCGAGGGGAATCGCCCCGCCTCCGGCAAACGGATCGACAAGCAATGGTCGAGGCGCATCCTTGATGGCGTCGTTAAGACTATCGGCATTTATGAATTCATGAAGCACAAAAACGTTGGCATTTTCCAGCGCGTCGTGCGCGGCAACGGTCAGCGTTCGGGCAACGGCCAGGTATTCGGCACTGGTCGAGTTGTCCCAGTTGGCAAAATCGGCGATGAAATCGAGAAGCGCCTTGCGCAATTCCAACCCGTCGTCCAAGCAGGACGGCGACCTGGCGACCTTGTTGAACCGCGGATAGCTGTCTTCGCTGCACTTTTTCAGGTGGTTTTCGCCCCAATACCGCATCAACCGTCTGGCCACATTTGTAAACCGAGGCGGGCAAATCGCATCACCCGGATCTGGCCACAATGATGCACAAACCACAGCCCGACACGCCGCTAGCGGCCGCCGCGCCCACCAGATATGGAGTGTCGAGATATGTCCATGCCGAATCGATTTTTCCCGCCGCGCATGCGCAGATATGCGCTTGATAGGCAAATCCACTTCTATAAGTCGTTTGGGGTATCGATTCATGGATTGTCTTGTTCTCCCTGTAGGATAACCTGCGGCCCTATGTGGTAATGCTCGATCCTGACGATGGGTTTCCATCCGAGCCTGGCCGGATTGCGAACAATGTGCAAATCCGGGTTGGCGGCGCAGTTGAAGACGACGTAGAGCCAGAAATCGTTTTGAAGCCGTTCGGCGGTTTGAAATTCGTTGGTCGTGAGCGCCACTTCACCGATGTGGGAACGGCCTTTGACTTCGATGAATCGCACTTCGACGGAAGTCTGCGGGTCTTCGGGATGGGGCCGGCGCGAGATGAGGTCGAAGCCACGATTCTCACTTTCAACGCTTTGCACCCTCCATCCACGCGCTTCTTCGTGGGCAATAACGGCTTCGACAGCGATGCGCTCGATTTCAGGATCGCTGACCATGGGCTTGATGTCAGGAGCCTCGCGCTCCGGATGGGGCAAAACCCAGGCGGATGCAAAATGGTGAATATTGCTGATGGTGCATTCACGTTCCTGAAACAGTTCTGCCCGTCGGGTTTCAAGACGATTATTCAGCTCATCGAGGCGGTCCTCGGTCATTTTGAGCCGCCCATCCAGGCCGATCTCTTTGGAACCGGCCTCTTTTTGGTTCATCAGTTCGGCGAACTGACACTGCACCTTGTCGATGACCGCGTTGAGACTGATTTCCATATGCTCGGAAATCCTTCGTGTCTCTTGCTCACGGCGACCTATTTCCAAATTAAGTAAGGGCTGCAGGGCTTTTTCATGGAGAGCAATTTCCAGAGCGTTCACATCGGGCGGTGTCAACTCCGCCGGAATTTGGGTGCCTTTGGGCGCAAGAGATAAATCAAGGAAGATGGTCGGTTGTTTGACCGTCATACGGCCGTTGAAGTCAGCCTGTACGACAAACAGGCGCTTGTGTAGCACATTGGCCCGTCCAACCCGCACATCCGCGGAAAAAACGTCCAGATGATCCGGGGTTGCTGCATGCAGGTCATAGAAGATCGCACCCCGAGAATGGCACTCTCTCACATCGCGCTCGATAAAAACACGAACACACTCGAATAACGGATGACCGGGCGTCACCCATTCAAGCGTCGGGTCTTGCTGAAGCTCCACCTTGTCAAAAACGATCTGCTTGTATTCCCGACCCAGGCGGCCGAATTGGGGCTCCAGTTCGTTGGAAAGCTGCATCAGGTTGCGTGGCAGCCGCCCGATGCGGTATACATGACGATTCTGCTGCTGTGCCTTGGGCGACACCCCGGCCAGCGGTGCAGCCCCGAGGAAAAACCCCTCGATGACTTCCGGTACCAGGCGCCGCTCTTTCGCCTCTTCGGACTTTCCGACAATGGCCGACAGGTTCAGGCTCCGTTTGGCCAGGCCCTCCAGGGTGGATTCCGTGATTTCACGCAAGCGCTCGGTATCCACCTGTTCAATGATACGCGATTTGATCAGTTCCTCGGTCATCTGGTTGTGTGCATACATGTCCCGGAGCATCCGCTCGATTTGATTGGCGGGAAATACGTCGCCCAAAACATTGAACACCTTGCCTGTCCGGTTCGGGTCCAGGTCCGCCTCGATCTGATCAATCCGCTCAAAAAGCTTCTCGAAAACCCGGCCTTCACGGGTGTTGGTTGCCACGAAATTTTGAATGTAGCAGTCTTTTTCCTGCCCGTAGCGATGGATACGCCCCATGCGCTGCTCTAACCGATTCGGGTTCCACGGAATGTCGTAGTTGATCATGTACCAGCAGAACTGAAGATTGATGCCTTCACCGGCAGCCTCTGTGGCAACGAGAATCTGGCAATCCTCCCTGAACTCTCGCTCCGCATAGATACGCGTCCCGGGCGTATTCCGGTCGCCGATCTTCATACCACCATGGATTTGCGTAGCGTTGAATCCCCATTCTCGTAACTTCCCGAGAGGACGCCCGTCGCGGCCGTCGGCCACGAGATAGTCCAGTGTGTCTTTATGTTCGGTAAAGATGAGCAGCTTCATTCGCGGGTCGTCAAAGAAACATTCTTCATTTAGAAAGGATTTCAGCCGAACGAGTTTCGACTCCACTTCCCGTTTTTCCAGCGCACGCGCCTTCTCGACCAGGTTTTCGAGTTCGACGATATCCTCTCTAAGCGCTTGTGGGTCTATGGAAATCACGGCGGCTTCGGCGGCATCCAGAACGGATTGCTGCATCTCTTCGGGCAGATCTTCGAAATCGTCGGGTATTTTCTTCTCAATCTGTTTTTGCCGGTACTCATCAGGATTTTCAAGAATCCAGCGACGCTTGTTTATCATTCGTTCCAGGGTGCGCCGCACGGCGTAAACGCTCGATGCAAAACGCCTTTGAAGCATGGCCATTGTGAAACCGACGGCTCTGGCTGCCGCCGAATTCTCTTCCGACGCGCGGATGGACTGTTCCTCAACGTATTGAGTCAATGCATCGTAAAAATCCAGTTCCGCATCGTCTATTTCGAATCCGGCAGTGTGGACGATCCGTTTTGTAAACAGGCTTTTCGATTTTCCGGTTTTCTGATCGGGAAATGTGACCAGCGCCTCCTTGACGCGGCGCAGGTAAAACGGAGCCTCATTGCGATCAATAGCAAGGTGCAGGCTCTTTACGTCGGCATATACGTCAGGATCGAGCAGCCGTAAGAAAAGCGAGAAATTTTTGGGATCGCCTTTGTGCGGTGTCGCGGTCATTAATAAGTAGTGGTCCGTCAAAAGGGACAAGGACTCTCCCAATTGGTAAGCCAAGGTCTTTTTGTCTTCACTGTAGGCACTCATCTTATGAGCTTCATCGACAATGATCAGATCCCAATGGCTGCGCATCAGACTGTCTTTGGCGTCTTCAATGCGAGAAACCCAGGAAACGGACGTGATCACTTGATCCAGATCCTGCCAGGGATTTGCACCGTAATTGGCCCGAAGCACGTCGCTTCGGACCACGGTGAAGTCCTCGCGGAAACGATCTTTGAGTTCACGCTGCCACTGAAAGGAAAGATTGGCGGGGGTGACGATCAGCACGCGTCGAATCAGGCCGCGAACTTTCAGTTCCTTGACAAGCAATCCCGCCATGATCGTTTTCCCGGCACCGGGATCATCGGCGAGCAGGAACCGGATACGGGGGAGTTTAAGAAAGTAGTCATACACAGCCTCAAGCTGGTGCGGCAGGGGGTCTACACGGGCAATGGAAAGACTGAAGTAGGGGTCGTACTCATATGCCAAGCCTATTCGAATCGATTCAATCCCAAGCCGGAAACGTTCCGGATCCCCATCGTATGGCTTTGAATCGGGCGAGACTTCGAGTGTCGCTATCTGTTCCGGTGACAGTACGGGTTGATGAACTTTACCGGAATCCAACCCTTCCGCGATAATTTTGACCGAGCTACCCATTGGAACAACGGCAATGATTTTCACGGGTTCAGGGAACACTGGCCCACTAGCGATGGCATTTGGTTTGAGATGATCGAGATTCATGACTTACCATGCCCTTTTTCAGTGTTCATGCTCACTTGTAGCCTTGTAATGGCAAGTGGAAATCGGCCCTCGACCCGCCGCTGCAAAACCACCGATCTGCTGTTTTGGCCACTGTTCCGCCTGCCTGCTAACGTCTTGCGACAAGACGACAAAGCCCGCGCTGCGAAATGTTTGCGGGATTTTCGCATGGCGGGCTTCGGTCAGCCGAATGGCCTGCATTTTCATTTTATCTATCCCTGATGGTGAGGGGGTAACGGCTATGGCAACCTACTGAATACCCCTTCAGATTGCAAGCCTTAAACCCTTATTTGAAGCCTATCAAAAACGGTTCCTGAAAGAGGGGATACCGTCTTTAGGGTACCGCCTGTTTCGGGGCTCACCGGCAGCCTACCACACGACAGTGACAGATTGGGACAAAACCGGGGCAAAAAAATCGTCACCTAAAAATTTTTCATGCCGGGTCCAGATTCCTCCAACCGATGATTGCGGTGGTCTCGTTTTTCCGGCTATGATTGCTTACTCCACGGAATCGAGCTTCTTCAGGGATTTTTTCTCGAACGAGGCGATCAGTCGCTCGACTTTTCTGGCATCTTCGGCGGTGGGCAGGCTCTCGGGGCGGATGCCACGTTCGAGAAAGGTCTTGCAGGTATAGCGGGTGAGCATGAGGTCATCCACCTCCCGCTGGCTGCCAGAGCCGAGGTCAACCATCTTGTTGACGTCAACAAAATGGTCTGTGATGGCGTGGCCGGATACTTCTGAGCCTTGGGGTCGCACCGAGACAACCCATTCTTAAATATTGTTCAAATGATTCAGAAGCGTGGCAAAAATGGCCCCATATCGCTCTTTTCGCCCTTAAAATCGTTAGTATAGCGCGTCATGGTTTCTCTGCGCTCATAGCCGGCATGGCGCGATCGGACACCCCTGACCGCAGGCCAGCCGTAGCATTATCTCTTCTCAATCCCGCTCGACTACCCTCGCCACCGGCTCGCCGCAGGCAGCGCAGGTGCCGCGCAGGACGAGTTGGCCGTTTTCGATCTTGCCGTTCAAAAGCACCATGCCCCCGCCTCCCGGCAGGTGCGGCACCAGACGTTGCCGAGGAGCATGGCCTGCAGCTTGGGCGGAATCCGCTCCCAGCGTCTCTTGGCCGCCGGGGTGAGCGCAGGGGCCGGCGCCGCG
>JACDJA010002681.1_pt1 | contig 12388 bp, 9 predicted proteins | sample 7449241 | NCBI WGS metagenome assembly JACDJA01 (sample SAMN14253289, study PRJNA609438) | sludge metagenome | isolation source: initial anaerobic sludge | collected 2018-12-20 | reverse complement strand
GGTCCATGCTGGCGATGGTCGAAAGCCGGTGGGCGATAGCGATGACCGTCTTGCCCACCATCGCCTGCTCCAGCGCCGCCTGCACCTGGGCCTCGACCTCCGAGTCGAGCGCGGAAGTCGCCTCGTCCAGCACCAGAATCGGCGCATCCTTGAGGATCGCGCGCGCCAGTGCGAGCCGTTGCCGTTGCCCGCCCGAGAGCTTCACCCCGCGTTCGCCCAGCTGGGCGTCATAGCCCCTGTTGCCCATATGGTCCTTCAGGGAAAGGATGAATTCATGCGCTTCGGCCTTGCGCGCAGCCTCGACGACCTCGGCATCGGTGGCATCGGGGCGGCCGTAGCGGATGTTGTCCCGGGCCGAGCGGTTGAACATCGCCGTGTCCTGCGTGACCATGGCGATCTGCCGACGCAGGGATTCCTGTGTGACCGCGCGCACGTCGTGGCCGCTGACCATGACCCGCCCGGTCTCGGTATCGTAAAGCCGCAAGAGCAGCGCCACCAGGGTCGTTTTCCCCGCCCCCGAGGCCCCGACGAGGCCGATCTTCTCACCCGGCGCAATGCGCAGGTTCACGCCTTGCAAGCCGGAGCGCGCGCGACCGTAGCCAAAGGACACATCGTCAAACACGACCTCGCTCGCTCCGGGCAGGTCGATGGCGTCGGGCGCGTCGGTCAGGGAATGGGCGGGGGTGAGGGTGCGCATGCCGTCCTCGACCTCGCCGAGATTGGCATACATCGCCATGAGCGAGAAACTGACCCAGCCGGTCATCTGGGCAATGCGCAATGCCACGGTACCGGTGGCGGCGATGTCGCCCGCAGTGGCGATGTCGCGTGTCCAGAGCCACAGGGCCGCCCCGGTCATCAGGACCGGCAATGCGCCCGCAATCATCATCAGCCAGAAGCGGAACGAGGTCGAGACCGAGCCGAAATCGAGGGTCGAGTCGCGATAATGCTGCATGGCGCCAATGGCGACCTGATCCTCGTATTCGGAATGCGCGAACAGCTTGACCGTGCGCATGTTGGTGATCGTGTCCACCACCTGGCCAGTGACGCTGGCGCGGGCCGAGGCGCGGCGCATGGCGCGAGTGCGGATTCGTGGCATCACCGCGCGGATGTATGACAGATAGGCAGCAAGCCACAGAATCAGCAGCACGGCGATGCGCCAGTCGATGCTGAGGACCAGGGCCAGCGTCGCGATCAACGAGGCGAGCGCGAAGATCACCGTGTTGAGCATCTCGACCACGATATCGGTGAGCGCGCGCGAGGTCTGCATCTGCTTCTGCGCGATGCGCCCGGCAAAATCATTGTCGAAATAGGTGATTGACTGCCCCATGGTCCAGCGGTGCAGCCGTGACAGGACCAGAACCGACAGGTTCGGAGTCAGCACCACCGTTTGCAGCGCGGCATTGGCGCCGAAGGCAAGCGGCCGCACCACGATGAGGAAGGCCGCGATGGCCGCAAAGGCGAGCCCGTGGTCGGAAAATACCGCCGCCGCCCCGGATGCCTGCGCCATGTCGATGACAAGTCCGAGCAGCATGGCCGAGATCACCTCGACCGAGCCAGCAAGCGCGGCGACGATTCCGCCGATGGTCAGCGCAAAGCCCGAGCCGGCAATCGCCCAGCGGATGAATGGCACGATCCGCGCGGGTGGCGGGCTGTCGGGCGCCCGAAACGGCGTGATCCAGCCGCCGATCCTGTGCCAGAAGCCTCCGGCAAGCCTGTGCATGCGCTCTGTCCTGTCTGGTCGCTTATGGGGCGGCGCCCATGGTCAGCGAAATCGCCTCCGGGCGCAACCGGCAGACTTTCTGGCGGTTTACAGGCGGAAATGCCCGTGACAGTCCTCACGCGCGCCGGTAGTGACAGGTGGTGGGCCTTTCGGGGGTGTGGGTGTGGATTCGCCTGTCATGAGCAGAAATCCGGTGTCGAACGTGCCGCAGGGCCCGGCGAAGGACGAGGACGACGAGATCGATCTTCTCGCCCTCGCGCGGACCTTGTGGCGCGGCTGGCCGATCATCCTGCTCTGTACGGCCTTTGCCGTGGTGGTCGGCTGGTATCAGGCCAATATCGCCTCGGTGCCGATCTACAGTGCCACCACGACCATGATGGTCACGCGCAACAACGACCCGCGCGCAGTCGATGCGACCTCGGCCTTTTTTGGTTACGGCGGCGTCAACCAGAGTGCGATGAGCACCGAGATGGCTATTGTCACCTCGCGCGATGTGGTCGGGCAGCTGGTCGACAGGCTCAACCTGACCGAATCGCCGCTTTACAATCCCTGGCTCGCCCCGCCGCCGGAACCCGCCGGGCCGGTCGAGCGCGGGCTCGCGTCTATCCGAGAGGGGATCGCCGCGGCGCGCGGGCTGGCGCGGCAGGCGCTGGTGGGCCTGCTTGGCCGTCCCGACGCCGATGACGCGGCGGACGACGCTGACATGCTGCTCCTGGACCCCGAAGAGCAGGAACGCCAGGATACGATCTCGATGCTGCAGGGCATCCTGTCGGCCAGTTTCGATGACCGCAGCTATCTGTTCTATATCTCCGCCACGACGCCCGACCGGTTCGAATCGGTCCGGCTCGCGAATGCGATGGCCGAGGTCTATCGCGACGACAACCAGGAGCAGAAGATTGCCGCCAGCGAGGCGTCGGCGATCTGGCTTTCCGACCGTGTGGCCGAACTGCGCCGCGAGATCGACGACCGGCAGGCCGATATCAACGCGCGACGGGCTGAAAATGCGCTGACGACCAGCGATTCCGGTCTCACCGGTTTCCAGACCCAGCTGGCCGCCGCCGAGGGCCGCCGCTTTGACACCCAGCGCGCGCTGGGTGCCGCGCAGGAGACGCTCGCCCGGCTGGCCGAGGCCGAGGGCGCGGGGGTCGATGCACGGGCAGAGGCGGCGGGTGATGCTCAGTTGCGCACGCTGGCGCGCAATATCGCCAGCGGGGATACGGCGGCCCGGGCGCGGTTCGATCTGCGCTACGGACAACTGCAACAGCAGGCGCAGAGCGAGACAGAGCGGCTGGCGATTTCCCTGGCCTCTCTGAATGCCGAGATCGCGGCGCTGACCGCGCAGATCGCCCGCACCGGCGAAGCAGCGGGGGATATCCAGCAGCTTGAACAAGACCTGAGGTCGGCGCAGCTACTTTACGACACGTTCACCACCCAGCTGCGCGAAGTGACGCTGCAACTGGGGTCGCAGAAGTCGGATGTGCGTATCCTGTCCGAAGCCATCGAAGCGTTGCGAGTAGCGCCGCGAAAGTCGATGATCATGGCGCTCAGCGTGGTCATCGGTTTGATGATCGGCGTCGGGATCGTGCTGGTCCGCGAACTCATGCATCGCGGATTCCGCAATGCGACCGAACTGGAAGACCGCACCGGAATCGCGGTTCTGGGCCAGATTCCGCGCATTCCGGCGCGGGGAAGGGCAAGGCAGATCAGCTGGCTGGTGGCGCGCCCGGCCTCGGCCGCGGCCGAGGCGGTGCGCAACCTGCGCACATCGGTCCTGTTGTCGAACGTGGATCGCCCGCCGCAGGTGATCCTCACAACCTCGGCGGTGCCGGGAGAGGGAAAGACCACGGTCTCGATCGCGCTGGCGCAGAATCTGGCCGGGCTTGACCGGCGGGTGCTGCTGGTCGAGGGGGACCTGCGGCGGCGCACCTTCGGCAAATATTTTCCCGAGGCAGCCAAGCGCCACGGCCTGCTGTCGGTCATCACCGGCGATCTGCCGCTGGGCGAGGCTGTCTGGAAGGAGCCGGCACTGAAACTTGACGTGCTGATGGGCGAGAAGGCGCAGGTGAATGCAGCGGACCTGCTGTCGTCGGAACGGTTCCGCGCCATTCTGGCCGAGATGCGCGAATCCTACGACCATATCGTCATTGACACGCCGCCGGTTCTGGCTGTGCCCGATGCGCGGGTGATCGCGCCGATGGCCGATACAGTGCTGTTCGTGGTGAACTGGGATCGCACCCCGCGCGGGCTGGTCGAGGATGCGCTGAAGATGCTGCGCACCGTGAATGTCGCGGTGAGCGGGCTGGTGCTGAGCCAGATCGACCCCAGGGGCATGCGCCGGTATGGCTATGGCCATCAATACGGCGGCTATGCGCGGCGGATGCGGCGGTATTACGAGGGCTGAAGTCGGCATGCAGCCGCGAGGGCCGGGGCCTGGTCGCGAAGGCATCTTCCTGGCCATACGGCCATGACCGCGGGTGCGGGCGTCGAGTCGAGCTGGCCCGCGCCTATCGCCCGGTCAGGGCATAGACCGCCAACCCCACATATTCCTTCAGCGTTTGCGTAAACTGGAACAGGTTCTGCGGCAGGTCCCAATCCGGGGCCCAGCCGGTGCGCATGCTGCGATAGTCGGTGGGCCATGGCGTGATATCGCCCCATCCGGCGCGGGCAAAGCTCATCATGGCGCGCGGCATGTGCTGGGCCGAGGTGACAAGGACCCATGTCTCGCCCGGCTGCGGATCGACAAGAGCGTGGCTGTAGGCGGCATTCTCGGTGGTGTTGCGGCTCTGGTCTTCCAGTTCGATACGATCTGCCGCAACCCCAAGCCCGACGAGCAGCGCCCTGGCCATGGCGGCATGGCTGCCGGGACGGCCGCCACCGCCCAGCGCGCCGGTGCCCCCGGTATAGACCACGCGGGCGTCAGGGAAGGCACGGGCGAGAGTGGCGGTTTCGATCAGACGTTCGCCTGCCGCATTCACCTGTGGAAGGCCCGGGCGCATATAGGCGGGCCATTCAGCCCCGCCCAGCACGACGATGCCGGTCACATTGGCCAGCGGCGGCGCGGGCGGATAGCGCGATTCGAGCGGACGGGCGAGGATCTCGCCCAGGGGCACGATGCCCAGCACCACGACGAACAAAAGCGTCGGCACACCCGCCGCAAGCGCGAGCCCGCGCCGCCGCCGCACCGCGCCAAGCAGGGTGAGGGCCACCCCCGCAACGATCCAGCTGCCGGGCGAGAGAAGCCCCCAGATGACCTTGGAGGCGACGAAGAACAGCGTGGCCAGGGTCAATCGTTCGTCGCCGACGCAACCGTGCTGAGGAAGGAGGGAATCGTTTGCTGCATGGCACGATTCCAGCGGGTCACGGGCTGTTCCTCGATGAAGACGATGTCATCGGGGCGCATCTGGAACCTGGGCGCGAGCGTCAGCACCGCAGCGCTGCGGGCGTCGAGATGCCAGGCAGTGACAGCGCCGAATTCCGCCGGGTTGGTCGAGGCGCGCAAGATGTAGATCTGTGCGGGGTTGCCGGTCTCGTTGCGCAATCCGCCCGCATCGTAGAGCACATCGGCAAGGCTTGCCTGGCGGCCATAGGGCAGGGGCCAGCGGCTTTGCCGCGCGACCTCGCCGGCAAGATAGACATAGTCCCGTTCAACCGCGCCGAGATCGGAAAGGCTGCGGAAATTGTCGCGCTGCTCGGACAGGACCCCGCGGCGGAGGTTCATCTCGGTCTGCATTTCGGAGAGCGCGGCCTGGCGGTTCGAGCGCTGCAGGGAGATCACGTCAAGCTGGCGCTGGTAGAATGCCTGCGCGCGGTCGAGGTCGTAGGTGGTGTCCACATAGATTGCATCGCCCGGCAGCACCGGCAGGGTTTGCAGATCGGCGCGGGTACGGAAATCCTCGAGCGGGATCTGATAGAGTTCGCCCTGCCGATAGATGCGGATCGACGCGAATTCGGCATCGCGCGCGGTAATGCCGCCGGCGGCAGTCAGCGCCTCGTTCAGGTCGGGCGGGTTGAGGGTGAGCGCGATGGTGCGCGGCGAGCCGACCGCCCCGCCCACGGCGGCGCGCTTGGAGTTGTAGTCCGAGACCTCAAGGCTGAAGTTCGGGTCGAGCCCGGCGTCGATCATGCGGGAAAAAAGACGGTTCTCGGCCTCTTCCACGGTCAGCCCGGCCATGTCGACGGTGCCAACCTGCGGCATCGACACCGCGCCATCGTCGCGCACCGTGAGTTCCTGCATGGTAGTCGTGCCCTCGGTCGCGCCGGTGAGCGGGTCGATCTGCTGCCCGGCGGCCACCACAAGGCGCAGCACATCACCGGTGCCGAGGCGATAGGGGCCTGGCTCGACCCGGGGCGGCGGGCGCAGGTCGAGGGGCTGGGGCGAAAGCTGCGGGACCGCGGGCGGTTCGGGCAGGGCGCCGGTGCCGCGCAGGCTGCCCATGCCAGCCGTCTGGTAGAAGGCCGCAGGCAGCGAACGTGGCGCATAGGGCAGGCTGTTGGCGACAAGCACGGTTTCCGGCGTCAGCGGGACGACACGGACATCCATGCCCTCGACCTGATCGCTGACCCGCGTGCTGATATAGGTGAGCCCGCAACCCGAGAGCGCGGCGATCATGGCCCCGAGTGCAAGCGGGCGCAGAATGGTCATGGGGCCTCGTGTCATCGCATCAATCCTGAACTGTGAGCCGCTCGGTCACGAGCATGCCGAGGCCGGGGCCGATCCATTGCTCGGCCCGGCGCATAGTACCATCCGCATCCTGCCAGTAGCGGTTCGTGACTGAAAGCCCGGTCGTGTTGCATGTCTCGTGCCGCAGGCGGGTGGGGAAGGCGGTGCCGATGCCCTGCACGGTGGCGGGCGCGGGGGCGGACATGGTGCAGACCATCGCGCGGAAAACCGTGCGATCCTCGCCGTCGAGGAAGGTCAGGAGACGGGGATAGTCAGCCGCGCCCTGCCCGTGCAGCGCGGCCTGCGTGCCCGCGACATCGGCGCTCATGAGATCATCGCCAAGGCCGCGGGTTGTAACGAGGACTCCGGCCCGGAAGGAGAGCGACTGGCCGGCAGCAGTGCGCCAGGTCTCGACCCCGGCGCGTGTGCCGGAGCGCTGCAAGGTCGCGGCAAGTCCGACGTCCGGCAGTTCGGCCAGCAGCACCGGCCCCGGGGCGCGCGCCAGTTGCGCCGGGGTGAGTTCCGCGCGGATCTGCGCGGCGGTGGGGGCCCGGGTCGCGCAGCCGGCCAGCAGCACAAGAAGGGCGAGCGCGCGGATCATCGCCAGAACCTCGCCCAGCCGTCGGTGAGGGCAGCGGCATTCGCCGGGCGCACGACGTCATACAGCCGCCCATCCAGGTCAAGCCGCGCGCCACCGTCACGAAGCACCGGGCGGATCACCAGATCGGCAGTGTCGCGGCGCGACTGGCCGCTGCTCCAGCCCAGCGGGATCGTGAGACGGATCCCCTTGTCAAAGGCGCCCTCGCCGAATTCGGCAGTCGAAACATCGGTGAGGGTAAGGAAGGCGCCGACCTTCCAGCCATTGCCGAATTCGCGGTCAAGCGTGAAGGTGCCGCCCCAGTCGCCGGCCAGATAGCGCCCCAGATCAAGCTGCGCGTGATAGCCGTTGCCCATATCCCAATAGGCCGAAGCGTGCCCGGTCGTCATCTCATGGTCGAGCAGGCCGAAACGCTGATCGTGGTCGCGCTGGACGACCTGCGCAACCTCGGCCCCGAGGGCGAGGCGCGATCCGGCGGGGTAATAGAGCAGTTCGGCCGCCACACCCGCGAACATGCGTTCCAGCAGGCCGAAGCTGACGCGGCCATAGGTGTCGTGCGAGGGGCGGAAATACCAGGTGCCGGTAAGGCGCGTGATCGGCAGGTCTGCCTTGTCGTAGAGCCAGGAATCCGACCGCACATGCGGCAGGACGGAATTCGAGACGCGGGTCGACTGATCGAGATTGCCGAGCAGCACCTGCCGCAAGGCGCCGGAAAAGACGAGCCCGGGCGCAGGTTCCCAGTCTGCGGTCAGTTCCACCCCCAGATCGGCACGCAATGGATCATCGGGATCGAAGAGCGCGGGGGAGAGATAGGGAGTAATCCCCCAGGAGAGGCGCGGATAGAGCCCCGGCAGCGGCGTGGTGCCGGGGCCCGCGTCGCGCAGGTCGGCGCGGGCCTGCATGGCCCAGGCGTTGTCGAAGGCATATTCGAGATCGGCAAGATCCGCGCGCGCGAAGGTGGCGGTGGTGACGGGCATGCCGCGCTCGATCAGGGTGAGGGAAATGGTCTGCACGCTGGCCGGCAGCGCGGCCGAGAGGGCACGGGCGGCGCGGCCCAGCGCCTCTGCCCCGGCACGGAACTGGCGGTTCTCGATCTCGACCTGGGCGGCAGGGCCGGTAATGGTCAGGCCGTGCAATGTAATCCCGTCGCGCGCGAGCGCCTGGCGGCTGCGGGCAAGGGCGACATCCGGCCCCCAGTCGCCCCCCGTGCCCACTGCAGGCGGGGCGGGCTCGATCCCCGACGGGCTGCGCGGGTGGCGCGGGTTGATTCCCCAGCTCAGCTGCACGCCGAGTTCGCTGCCGTAGAGGTAATGGGCGCCAAGCGTCCAGTGATCGCTGATCCGGTAGCTGAGGCCGAAGTTCAGTTGCGAATCGCGGGTGAAAATATAGGGGGTTTCGAGCGGATAAGCGTCAGAAGAATATTCGACTGCAAGCGTCCAGTCGTCATTCGGTTGCCACTCAATGCCGCCGAACAGGGCGGCGGGACCGCGAAACCAGGTGTCCAGCAGGGGTTGGCCCCCATAGGCGCGATAGGCCGAACGGTCGCGCGTGCGCCAGTCTTCGCCCAGAAACCCCAGCGGATTGCCGAAACTGCCGACTCCGGCCAGCCGCCCCCAGCCAAGCCCGACGGTGGCGCGGAAATTGGTGCCGATGCTGCGGGTCGCGACCAGATATTCCGAAGCATAGAGGCCGGTGCCGAGCAGGTCGTTCATGCCGATGGCGATCGCAGGCAAGACCTGTCCTTCGCGCGCGATCTGGTATTGCAGCGAGAAGCTGCGATCAAAGACATAGTCGTAGATAAAGGCCCCGCCATTGAAGCTGATCCCGTAAAGCATCGAGTAGCGAAGGCTGGCGGTCAGGCGCGGGCTGATCTGGAAGGTCAGTGAATGGCGGTTCTGATGCGTAAAGTGACTGGTGGTGAAGGACAGGGCCCCGTCCTCGAATGGCAGCGCCTGCGGCATGTCGATGAGACCCGGCATGCCATAGGTATTCGTCTGCCAGTCGAGCGGTTCAGCCGATGCAGGCAGCGCAAGGCATGACAGACCCAGGGCAAGGAAAAAGCTACGCATCCGGCGAAGGTAGCCGATCCCTGCGGCAGTGTCGCCAGAGAAGGCGGGCCCCCGGATTACCTTGCGCCATGCAGCCGCCATCCGTCACCTCCCAAGACCGTGCAGGATGGTAAGAAAGGTGCGCCAGACAATCCATGTGTCGAGACGCACCGAGGCGTTGCGGATGTAGTAAAGGTCGGCTGCAGTCTTTTGGCGCACACCCTCGGTGGTCGCGGCATAGCCCAGGGTGACCTGGGCGTAGCCGCTGATCCCGGGCCGCATCACATGGCGTTCGCGATAGCCCGGAACCTCGTGCACATACCATTGCGCATGGGCAAGATAGTCTGGGCGCGGGCCGATCAGGCTCATTTCGCCCTTCAGCACATTGACGATCTGCGGCAGTTCATCGATCCGCGTTCGGCGTAGAAATTCTCCGAGCGGGGCGATGCGATGATCCTCGGGCGGGTCGTAGGGGCCGCGCCTGATCTCGCGCGTGTCGGCCATCGTACGGAATTTCCAGACCCGGAACGAGCGGCAGTCGCGGCCCATCCGATCCTGGAAATAGAACAACGGGCCCGGGTTCAAGAACGGGTTGAGGAAAAGCAGCGTGAGCGCGGCGAGCGCGAGAATCGGCAGCAGCATGAATGACACCGCGAGATCGAACCCCCGTTTGAACGCGAGAAACATCTGCCGTGTCCCGGACTGCGACGCCGTGGCCTTGTCCAGATTTGTGCTCATCCACGCTACCGATACCGATACCGAAATATTCACCCAACCGTTACACGAAGGGGTGGCGCAGTAACGGATTCGTGTCGTTCCTAGCACCAACGTCCACCGGTTGCACGTTCTGAATCCCGTTTCGGAACGGCGCGCGCGACCGCCCGTGCAGCGCCTCACTCCGGCGAAATCCATAAAGTTTCTATTAAACCAGTGCCTTAAGAGGACGTTGGGACTCTCTTTGCATTCTGACCCCCGGGTGGATGGCGCGGCCCTGGCCGCGAGCACGGGAGTGGTACATGCAAGGGTACAGATGTCGCAACCTCGCAGGGGCGCGGGGGATTCTGCTGGGTGCCGTTCTGGCCTGCGCAGGTCTTCAGGCGCAGGCCGACCAGACCATTGTCATCGGCGACGATCGGGGCGGCGGGCTGAATACACGGGCGCAGTTGATCGAGCAGATTCGCGCCGCACATGCACGGGTCGAGATTCGCGGTAGCATCTGCTACTCGGCCTGCACGATGTATCTGGGCGCGGGCGATGTCTGCGTCAGTCCGCAGACCACATTCGGTTTCCATGGCCCAACCCGGAACGGGCGACCGCTGCCGCCCGCCGATGCCGAACGATGGAGTGCGGTGGTGGCCCGCTATTACCCGCCCGGCCTGCGCGAATGGTTCATGACGACCGGCCGCCACGAGACAAGCGGCCTTTACCGCCTGAGTGGTGTCGACCTGATCCGCGCGGGTTTTCCGGCGTGCTGATGGTCAGGTGCCGCTGGTGCCCGAGCCGCCAAGGGCAAGGGCCCCCAGTGCAGCAGCGCCGATTCCCAGTGCCGGGCCAAGGGCGCCGACCATTGGTGCGAAGACGGCAGGCTCTTCCTCGCAAGTGACCTCGATCACGTTGCTGGCTTCGTTGAAGACCGCGGTTTGAACCTGAGCGTCGCCACAGATGCCGCTGTCGATGGCGGCCTGCATATAGGGATTGAAAACGGCGTCCTGCGCAAGCGCGGGCATCGCCGAGAACATTGCTACAGTTGCAGCGGTAATCATGACTTTCATCTTGCAGCCCCCCTCCGGGCAATCACACGCACGGTTTCATCATAACAGATCGCACCCCGGCGTGCCATGGTGAATTGCCAATTCCGGGCTGCAGGTGATCTGCCAGCTAATGGTTACTATAAGGTAAACCACTCCTCCGTCATCCGTTCCTGTCCTGGCCTTCCCGCTGCAGGGGCAGGCTGACGACGAATCTGGCGCCGCCACCCAGAGACGACCTGGCCTGGACAGTGCCGCCGTGGCGGGCGGCAATCTGGCGCACGAGCGCGAGGCCGAGCCCCCAGCCGCCGGCGGATTCGCCATGGCCCGAGGGGCGGTAGAAGGGTTCAAACACGCGCTCGCGGTCGGATTCGGCTATGCCGGTTCCGTGGTCGCGCACCGACAAGAGCGCCTGCGCGCCGTCGCGACGCACCTCCACCTCGACCGGGGGGCGACCGTGGCGCGTGGCGTTCTGGATCAGGTTGCGGACCAGCCGCCCGAGCAGGCGGGCGTTGCCGTTGATCTCGACCGGCTCGCCGGAAACCATGACACCGGCGCGGGCGCCCTCTTCGGCGGCAAGGGAGAGCAGATCGAGCGGCTGGAACGGTTCGGGCTGCGTGCCATGGGCGAGGCGGCTGGAGAGAAGGATCTCGCCCACCAGATCGTCGAGCTCGGCAAGGTTGCGCGCGATCTCGTCCTGGAGGGCGGGACCGGGGGCGCGCTCGTACAGGTCGACCGCCATGCGCAGCCTGGCAAGCGGGGCGCGCAATTCGTGGCTCGCATTCGCCAGCAGCGCGCGATTGGCGGCGACCAGCGACTCGATCCGGGCGGCTGCGCTGTTGAAGCTGGTGGCAACGGCGGCGATCTCGTCGCTGCCCTCGACCGGGATGCGCAAGGCCAGGTCGCCCTCGCCCCAGGTCTCGACGCCGTGGCGCAGGGTCTCGAGCCGCCGGGTCAGGTGCCGCACCACCGGCCAGGCGGCCAGCGCGGTGAGTCCGGCAACAAGAGCGAGCGGCACCAGCGGATTGCGCCGCAGCGGGCCGAGCCGGGGGCCGTCCCGGCGGGGAAAGCGCACAGAGAGCGTTCCGCCCGATGGCATGGGCACGGTGACCTGCGGCCCGAGCCCGGGCGCGGGAGGTCCCTCGGGCCAGGCGCCCATGACATCGCCTGACGCATCGCGCACCCGAACCCAGGCGCGCGCGCGGGGGTCGATCCGCTGCAAGGCGGCTTGCAACCTTTCGGCGTCATCCTCGGGCAGGAGGGCGGCGAGCACCTCGGCGCGCGGATCGGTGCGGGCGTGTTCCTCCCAGGCGCGGTTGAGAAACAGGGTGCCGATCAGACCGCCCGCAAGCGCCAGGATCATGATGGCACCGAGCACGGTGGCATAGACCTTGCCGAACAGCCGCGCGCGCATCAGTCCGCGTCCTGCCGGCGGGCGAAGAGATAGCCCACACCGCGTATGGTCAGGATGCGGCGCGGATGGCGGGGATCGTCCTCGATCGCGGCGCGGATACGGGAGATATGGACATCGACCGAGCGGTCAAGGGCATCGGCGCCCGCGCCATGCACCCGGTCGAGCAGCTGCTCGCGCGACAGGATGCGCCCGCTGCTGGT
>JACDJA010002679.1_pt1 | contig 12390 bp, 9 predicted proteins | sample 7449241 | NCBI WGS metagenome assembly JACDJA01 (sample SAMN14253289, study PRJNA609438) | sludge metagenome | isolation source: initial anaerobic sludge | collected 2018-12-20 | reverse complement strand
GTAGTCGGTGATCGGCTGCTTGGTACCCAGATCGGTCACTTCGACCTTGACCTTCGACTTTCCGTCGAAGCCAGGCTCGAAGTAGCTCGGGCAGTCCAGCATCACCTCGGTGACGTCGCTCACGTAGTTCGCGGCGAACTGGGGACGATCAAAGCTGGCGACCTCGGAGACCAACACGCTGTTGTTCTCGGGAAACAGAAAGGTGGCCGTATCGATCGGGGAGGACCGCATGCCGGTCGTCTCCACCTCTTCACCGCACCAGGTTCCGCCGACCAGGCCGGGGAATGAAGGGGCGACCTTCCAGTCGGCGGGCAGGTCGCCTTCTTCCAACAGCAGCGTCGTCGGATCGATGCCGCCCAGGCTGAGCTGATCGAGCACGACGGCACCCTCGGTGGGGTCGGGCAGCTTGGAGATCGCCTGCCCCATCGCCTGGCCAATACCCAGGCCGACCGCGCCAACGATGACGGCCACCATCACCAACCGAACGGCCGAGCCGCTCAGTCGTTGCAAGATTGGGTGTTTGGGGGCTGAAGCGTCCGCCACGGGCGGAGATGCTACTCGCCTGAGGGGTTGAGCCCGGGCAGGCCGTCACGCTGGCCACTCGCCGCCCATGCGGCAGCCAGCCGCTGCGCCACCCCGGCGGCCTGCTCGTCGGTGTCATAGCGGGTTCTCGGCCAAAAGAACCCGCGCAGTCCGTCCTTGGGTCGACGGGGCACCACGTGGGTGTGGAGGTGGGGCACCGACTGGCTGACACGGTTGTTCATCGCCACGAACGTGCCTTTGGCGTCCAAGGCCTCTTCGACCACGTCGGCCAGGCGCTGCACGCGTAGAAAGAACGGGCCCACCAACGACGCTGGCAGGTCGGACAGCGTGTCGACGTGCGCCCGGGGGACGATCAGGGTGTGCCCGTGGAACAGCGGAACCCGGTCGAGAAAGGCGACGGCCACGTCATCGGAGAACACGACGTGGGCAGGGTCGGCGCCTGAGACGACACGACAGAAGACGCACGCCGCAGCTGCGCTCTCGTCGTCGCGGTGATCATCGGCACGGTTGGCGTCGGTCTGGCTGTCACTTGCCATGGCGATCATGGTGCCACGGGTCGGACTCGCCCACTCCCGGGTCTCGAAAACAGGTGGCGTTCGTCGCCCCCCCATTCGGGAGTTCGCATGTCTTCAAACGACCAGACCCCAAACAATCAGTTCCCAGCGGTTCCGCCTCCCACCAAACCTGCACCGGCCGGCCGCCGGGTACTCCCGTTGTCCCCCGGTCGACAGGCGGCTTTGCCCCTGTCCAGCCGCTCCCCCGCCGCCTGGGCCGCAGCGCTGGTCGACCTGGGTGATCCCCGGCACGCACTGGTCGAAATCACCGCCTCCGGGCTGCTTCGCTGGTGGTCGCCCCAACCGGGCCGTCGCACCGCTGACGGCCAGGCCGGCTCGCCCGACCCCCTCCAGTTGGTGTGGTGCCGCCGAGCAGCTCCCGACGTCGAGCTCGTCGCCCTTGCCGTTGGTGCGCTGGTCGCTCCCGGCCCCAACTCTGCGGGCACCGGCGGCGAGCCGGGTGCGCCGATGTGCGTGGCGGTCGCCGCCACGCGATGCGGCGAGTATGCGGTCACCGTCGGCAACTGGCGTGAGGGCACGACGACGGTCGCCGGACGGGGCGCTGCCGTCGATGCCGTGTTGTTGTACCTGGGGCTGTCGACAGCGCCTGAAGCCCGCACCCCCGCCGACCTCGTCTGCTCGATGTGGGTGGACCGGTTGCTGGCCGCCGGTGCACTCCACCCGGGACGGGTCAGAACCTGGGCCGACGCGGTCCGCCATCACCCGCTGGGCGCGTCCGCCCCGACGTCGATGCAGCTCAGCGCCGCCTCCAGGGACCTGGGCCGATTCGGATGGGACCGGATACGTCTCGCCGTGGGTGCGGGGCGGGCCGAGTGGTCCGAGCTCAGCCCCTCCGCCGCCCGCTGGATGGACCGAGGTGCCTTCGCCCGCTGGCTGCTCGACCGCTACCCCGACCTGGACGACCAGCGTCTCGCCCTCCGGGCGGTGCTGCCGGCCAGGCTGGCCACCACCGTAGGCCGGACGATCGAGGCCTCTCTCGGCTAGCGCCGTCGCCCTGATTTCGCCGACACTGCGCCTTGACAGCGGCTACACAGGAGACATGCGACTCCACCTGACCAGCGACGAGCTTCTCGCCACCACGCGCGCCGTGCGCAAGCGCTTGGACTTCGAACGGGAGGTCGAGCCCGAGGTGATCGACGAGTGTCTCGATGCGGCGCTTCAGGCCCCGACGGGATCTAATGCCCAGGGGTGGCACTTTCTCGTCGTTCGGGATCCGAAGCTGCGTCTCGGTCTGGCCGAGCTGTACCGGGAGGCGTTCTCCGGGTACATCGCCATGCAAAAAGAGGCGGCGGCCAAAGCGGGTGACACCGATGACGGCTCGGTACAGAATCGCGTCCGTTCGTCAGCGGAGTACCTGGCGGAACACCTGCACGAGGTACCGGTGCACCTCATCCCGTGCATCTACGGCCGACCGGAGGGATTGGACCAGTCGATGATGGCCGGGCTGTACGGGTCGATCCTGCCGGCGACCTGGAGCTACATGCTGGCGGCTCGCGAGCGAGGCCTGGGCACGGTCTGGACCACGTTGCACCTGCCCTTCGAGAAGCAGGCCGCCGAGCTGTTGGACATCCCCTATGACCGGGTGACCCAGGTGGCCCTCATTCCGACCGCCTACACCCTGGGCACCGACTTCAAGCCCGGGCCGCGTCGCGACAAGTCCAACGTGATCCACCACGACCGTTGGTCGTGAACCGGAGCGACGCGGCGCTACCCTCGGCCAGGTGACCACCCGCGTTCGCTTTGCCCCGTCCCCCACCGGCTCGCTGCACCTCGGCTCGGCCAGGACCGCCCTGTTCAACTGGCTGTTCGCCCGAGCGGTCGGCGGCGAGTTTCTGGTCCGCATCGAGGACACCGACGCCGAGCGGTCGCGACCCGAGCTGGTGACGATGGTGTTCGACACGTTGGAATGGCTGGGCCTCGACTGGGACAACCGAGGCGAGGAGCTGCGCCAGTCCGAGCGCGCCGACGTCTATCGCCAGGCGGTCGGCCGGCTGCTCGAGGAGAACAAGGCCTACGCCTGCGATTGCCTGCGCAGCGACGTCGATGCCCGCAACGCCGAGGCCAACCGACCGCCGGGCTACGACGGGTTCTGCCGTGAGCGCGACCTGCCGGTCGGCGAGGACACCGTGGTGCGCTTTGCCACCCCCGATACCGGAACGGTCGCCTTCGACGACGTGATCCGCGGCAACGTCAGCTTCGAATGCTCCAACCTGGAGGACTTCGTCATCGCCCGCAGCGACGGGTCGGTGACCTTCCTCATCGCCAACGCCATCGACGACGCCGCCATGGGGATCACCCACGTCGTTCGCGGCGAAGACCTGCTCAACACCACCCCCAAGGCGGTGCTGTTGCGCCGGGCGATGGGCATCGAGGACCAGCCGGTCTTCGCCCACCTGCCGCTGATCGTCGGCGAGGGACGTAAGAAGCTGTCGAAGCGGCGCGACGACGTGGCGGTGGAGAACTACCGGCAGGCCGGGTACCTCCCGGAGGCGATGGTCAACTACCTGGCCCTGCTCGGCTGGGGGCCCAACGACGGCATCGAGGTCCGTCCGGTCGGCGAGATCATCGAGCAGTTCACGCTGGAGGGCATCAACCCCGCACCGGCCGCCTTCGACCCCAAGAAGCTGGCCCACGTCAACGCCGAGAAGGTACGCGCCTTGAGCCCGGAGGAGTTTCTCGACGCGGCGGAGCCCTACCTGGCCCAGGGGCCGTGGAACGCAGACGACTTCGACCGAGACGTGTTTCTGGCGCTGGCCGGCGAAGTGCAGAGCCGGGTGAAGACCTTGGCCGAGGTTCCGTCGATGGTCGACTTCCTCTTTCTCGATCAGCCCGAGATGGACGAGGCATCGGTCGCCAAGGCCCTCACCGGCAACGAGGCGGCACCTGCATTGCTCGACGGTGCCATCGCGGCCTTCGCCGACATCGAGTGGACCGCCGAAGCGCTCCACGCTGCGACGCTGGCCCTCGGCGAGGCCAACGGGCTCAAGCTCGGCAAGGCCCAGGCGCCCATCCGCGTGGCGGTCACCGGCCGTACCGTCGGACCACCGCTGTTCGAGGCGCTCGCCCTTCTCGGACGCAGCGCCACGATCGACCGGTTGCAGCGCGCCCGTGCGCTCACCGGCGGCTAGCGGGTCGTGCCCCGCCCTCGCCGTGCTCGCTGGTGGGTCCTGCTCGCCATCCCGGTGTTGGTCGTCGGGTACCTGGGCATCACGTTCGTTCAGGTTCGCAGCGCTGCGGGACGCGACGATCGCACGCCGGTCGATGCCATCGTTGTGCTGGGCGCGGCGCAATACGACGGCCGGCCGAGCCCCGTGCTGAAGCGACGCCTCGACCATGCCCTGGAGCTCTACCGAGCGGATGTGGCCCCCGAGATCATGCTGACCGGCGGAAAGCGGGACGGCGACCGGTTCACCGAGGCGTTCACCGGGTTCAAGTACCTGCGACAAGCGGGCGTGCCCGACGACGCATTGGTGATCATCTCCGACGGCGCCAACACCTGGGAGTCCCTGGCTGCCGCCGCCCGTCAGCTGAAAGCGCAAGGCGACAACCGGATCGTGTTGGTGTCGGACCCCTACCACAACGAACGGCTGCTCGGCACCGCTGAGGAACTCGGCCTCTCCGCCGGCGTGTCCTCGACCGGTGCCGAGGCCAGCCTGCGCCAGCTCGCCGGGGAGACTGCCGCAGTCGCACTCGGTCGCCTGATCGGGTATCGCAGGTTGCTCCGCCTCGGTTGAGGCGCCGTCCAACCGGGACGGTGACCCGAGTGTGCGGCCGCGCGGGGTTGCCGCTAAGCTCATCGAGCCCTTCGGGGGTGGTGTAATCGGCAACACAGGTGGTTCTGGTCCATCTATTGGGGGTTCGAGTCCTCCCCCCCGAGCTCAACAACTACATACGGGCCACGCCCGCCAGAGCGACCGACCACAATGGTCGGCCGGGATGCGATTTTTCGCTCTCCCGGTGGCGTCGCTAGCGTGACCCGCCGTCCTGCCCCCATCGTCTAGCGGCCTAGGACACCACCCTCTCAAGGTGGCGGCACGGGTTCGAATCCCGTTGGGGGTGCCAGTACCGAAACCCTTGGTCTGGGCCGCTCTCGGCTCCAGACCAAGGGTTTCATCGTTTCCCGGGACGACCAACCGGGCCGCCCCTTCGATCATGGCGGGGTCTGTGGCCTCGGCTCACGTACCACGACCCACGCCTATTCCGTTAGGGTCCGCGCATGCGCCTCGAGCCGGCTGGCTACCTATGACTCGGATCCTCTCCTACGACGCCTGGGTTCCAGCGGAGGAGGGCCTGCGAGAAGCGCTGTGCGCGCTCGGCAACGGTGTGTTCGTCACCCGCGGAGCGGCCGCATGGGCACAGGCCGATGAGGTGCACTACCCCGGAACGTACCTGGCCGGCGGGTACAGCCGTGCCACCAGCGCCGTCGACGGTCGCGAGGTCGAGAACGAGGACCTGGTCAACCAGGCGAACTGGCTCCCCATCACCTTCCGAATCGATGGATCGGAGTGGTTTGGCCTGCGAGACGTGGAAATTCTCGAGTACCGCCAAGAGCTTCACCTGAGACGCGGGGTGCTGGAACGACACGTTGAGATCATCGATCGGGCCGGACACCGGATTCGGGTCACCGAGACCCGGTTCGTCGACATGGCCAACGCCCACCTGGCAGCCCAGCGCATGGTCATCGAAGTACATGACCCATCGACGATCGAATCGTTGGAGGTTCGTGCGGGCATCGACGGCGAGATCGACAACCATGGGGTCGAGCGCTACGAGAAGCTGAACCACCACCACAACGAGGTCCTCGAAACCGGCGGTCACGAGAACCGGGTGTGGCTGCGGACCAGCACGTTGTCGAGTGGGCTGGAGGTGGCTCTGGGTGCCACGGTCCGCATCGACGGTCTCGACGACGTCGACACCCGCGCCCTGATCGAGGAGAAACGGGTCGACGTGGTGGCGATCGGCGCTCCCTCCGCACGCGTCCAGATCGACAAGGTCGTGACGCTGCACACCTCGCTCGATCCAGCGGGTTATCAGCCGTTGGTCGACGTGCACCGCAGCCTTGACCTCGCCGGGGATTTCGATGACCTCCTGTTGGGTCACGAGCGAGCGTGGGACGCGTTGTGGAGGCGCAGCGACATCCAGTTCCACGCCGGCGACCACTGGGCCGATACCGTGCTCGCTCTTCACATTTTCCAGATGCACCAAAGCTTCACGGCGCACAGCACCGATCGTGATGTCGGGGTCCCCGCCAGGGGTTGGCACGGCGAGGCCTACCGCGGCCACATCTTCTGGGACGAGCTGTTCGTGCTACCGCTGTTCGACTACCAGTTCCCCGATCGAGCGCGTGCCGCGATCAGGTACCGGCACCGGCGTCTCCCCGAAGCGCGCCGAGCAGCAGCTGAGGAGGGCCGACGGGGCGCAATGTTCCCTTGGCAGAGCGGCAGCACCGGGCGCGAGGAGAACCAGCAGTGGCACCTCAACCCGCGATCCGGACGCTGGTTGGCCGATGTGACGCACCTCCAACGCCACATCGGCCTGGCCATAGCCTTCAACGTCTGGCACCACTGGAAGGTGACCGCTGACGACGAGTTCCTCCACGACGTCGGGGCCGAGCTGCTGTTGTCGATCGCCGACTTCTTCGCCGACCTCGCCCGCTGGGACGCCAACCGCGAGCGCTACGTCATCGAAGGTGTGCTCGGGCCCGACGAATACCACACCGGCTACCCCGACGCCGGTGAGCCCGGACTCGACAACAACTCGTACACCAACGTGATGACGGCCTGGCTGCTGAGCCGCGCACTTTGGATGCTTGACCAACTCCCGCCGCTGCGACGCCGCGAGCTGACCGAGAAACTCGGCATCAACGACGAGCACCTGGCTCGCTGGAACGCTGTGAGCACGACCCTGTTCGTGCCCTTCAACCCCGATGGGATCATCGAGCAGTTCGAGGGTTACGGTGCGCTGGAGGAGTTCGACTGGCAGGGCTACCGGGACCGCTTGGGCGACATCTCACGCCTCGACCGCATCCTCGAGGCCGAGAACGACACCGTCAATCGCTACAAGGCCTCCAAGCAACCCGATGTGGTCATGCTGTTCTACCTGCTCACGGCCGACGAGCTGGTGGGGGTATTCACCCAACTGGGATACGCCTTCGAACCCGACGACATCCCCCGCAACGTCGAGTACTACGTCGCTCGCACCTCTCACGGTTCCACGCTGTCACGGGTGGTGCACTCGTGGGTACAGGCGCGCACCGACCGCGCAGAATCCTGGGATGCCTACCAGGAGGCGCTCGCCAGCGACGTCTCCGACATTCAGGGCGGTACGACCGCTGAAGGCATCCACCTGGGCGCCATGGCCGGTACCGTGGACATGGTTCAGCGAGGCTACAGCGGCCTGACCATCGACGGGCACATCGTCAGGTTCAACCCACGACTCCCCGAGGAGGTCCCATCGCTTCGTTTCTCCATCCGATTCCGGACCCACTGGATCCTGTGGGTGCACATCGACGATCGGACGCTCACGGTGCGCTGCGAGGCATCGGTGTCTGATCCCGTGCACGTGGCCGTCAAGGACGAAACAGTTGAGCTCAGCGCGGGTCAACAACACCGCTTTGACCTCACGGAGCTGAAGGGCTGAGGCCCAGCCCTCTAGCCACCTCCGCAGCGTCCATCTCGTAGTTTGTGACGATGGTGACGGCTCCACGACCCGGGCGTTCAATCCGGCTGTTCTCGAGTGGTTCGTCGGGGACCCGGGAACGCTCGGCCTCGGATCTGGCCCTGGCAATCTTCACGTTGGTTCCCACCCTTCTGCTGTCGCGCATTGCGGTACCCGAATCCGGTTTCGAGCGGTCGGTCGCTGCACTCTTCGACGCGGTACCCGGCGCCCTGGATGTGCTGTGGCGCCTCAGCCTCGTCGGGCTGGGTTTTTGGTGTCTCGTCGTGATCCTCGGAGCGATGCTTCAGCGACGATGGGGCGTCGTGGCCGAGATCGGGCTGAGCGCGGTCCTGGCCCTCGGCCTGGGGCTGCTGATGTGGCAGCGGGTCAACGGCGGATGGCCCAGCATCGATCAGGTGGTGACCGGCGGCCGAGGTGGGGCCGTTCCGTTAATGCTCCTGGCTGCGGCCACGTCGCTGGCGTCCGCCTCCTCCCCCCACCTCACCAAGCCCGTGCGCGCCTCCGGCCGATCGAGCGTCGCCATCGGCGTCACGTCGGCCGTGATCCTGGGGGCCACCACCCCCGTTGGGGCGACCCTCAGCGTTCTCCTGGGCGTGGCAGCTGCCGCCCTGGTGCACCTGGGCCTCGGAACCTCCGCCGGCCGGCCGACCGTCGAGCAGACCGAGACCGCACTGCGTGCCTTGGATCTGGTGGTCACGGGACTCGCCACCTCGCCCCGCCAGTCCTCGGGGGTGGTGGCCATGAACGGTGTCGACGCAGCCGGCGATCAGGTTCGCGTCAAGGTCTATGGGCGCGACGCCCGCGATGCTCAGCTGCTCAACGCCATCTGGCGGCGAATGTGGTACAGCAACGACTCATCGTTCTCGGGGAGCCGGGAACGACAGGTCGAACATGAGGCCTTCATCACCCTGCTCGCCGCCACCTCCGGCGTGACGGTTCCCAGCGTGGCGGTGGCCGGGATGACCGCCGAGGGCGACGCCGTGATCGCCGTCCGGGACGCGGGCCGACCGCTCAGCGCCGTCGAGGAGCTCAGCCGCGTCGACGCCGTGCCACAACTCTGGCGGCTGGTGCGCCGCCTTCACGGCGCCCGCATCGTCCACGGTGAGCTGAGCCTCGACGCGTTCGGCATCGTCGACGGAGCGGCGGTGTTGCGCGAGTTGGCCCCGGCCACCATGTCGATCAGCGATGAGGCGCGCACGACCGACTGGGCGCAGCTGACCTGCATCACCGCAACGCTGCTCGGGATCGACGCTGCGGTCGCTCTGGCGGCCAAGGAACTGGGATCGGCCGGCGTCGAAACGATGCTGGCGTACCTGCAACTCCCTGCGCTCGGCCGCGACCTTCGACGAGCCGTGAAGGCCTCCGACGTCAACCTGGGCGACCTTCGCGCCGCCTTGGCCGCGGAGGTCTCGGTCGAGCCACCCGATACCGCCAGACTGCGACGGGTTTCGCCCCAGTCACTCGCCACGGTCGGCCTGGTCGCCTTGGTCGCCTTTGCGCTCTTCAGCGCATTTGGCAACCTCGACCTGGAGGAGCTCGCCGACCTGATCGCCGGCATGTCACCGGGGTGGGCGATCGCAGCCCTGAGCGTGGCCCAGATCGTGTTCGTGTTCAGGGCGTTCTCGGTCAAAGGGGCCTCACCCAAGGACCTTCCACTCGGCCCGCTGACCATCTTGCAGACCGCGGTTGCGTTCATCGCATTGGCGGTCCCCTCGACCGCCGGGCGGCTGGCCATGAACATCCGGTTCTTTCAGCGCCAGGGCATGACCGCCCCGACAGCGATGTCCGTGGCGGCGATCGACAGCTTCAGCGGGTTTCTCATCCAGATCTCGCTGTTGTTCCTGACGCTCGTCGTCGGGATCGGGCAAGTGGACCTCCACCTGGACCTGACGTCGACGAGTTCCAAACTGGAGTGGATCCCCACCGCGCTCGGGGTGTTTGCGGCGCTCGTGGCCGTGGGTGCCGTCGTCGCCGTTGCGGTGCCCCGACTTCGCACCCGCATCGGCGATCGCGTCGGGCCGATCGTCGCCGACGCCAGGTCGACCTTGGCCTCGCTGCGCACGCCGACCAAGCTGGCGCAGCTGTTCGGAGGGAACTTCGTGACCGAGCTGGTGCTCGCCGCCACACTCGGGTTGTCGCTTCAGGCCTTCGGCGCGTCGGCGAACCTGGCCACGCTGCTGGTCATCTCGGTGGGGGCCGCGCTCTTCGGCGGTCTCATGCCCGTGCCCGGCGGCATCGGCGTGATGGAGGCGGCCCTGGCGACCGGCCTGGTCGCCGCCGGAATCGAGGCGCCGACCGCAACGGCGACGGCGCTGCTGTTCCGGGCGACGACCTACTACCTCCCGCCGCTGTGGGGCTGGATCGCCATGAGGTGGCTCCAGCGCAACAGCTACCTGTAGGCGGTTACAACGCACCGCCACGATGTGACACCTCTCGCCGCCTGGCGACTTGGGGAGGCATATCGCATTACGATATTTTAAGGGAGTGCGACTCCCGGTCATGCTCGACGAAGCCTCCATCCGTGTCCGACAGGGGATCGGACTCGCCATCGTCGGCGTAGGGATCGCCGGCGGTGCGATCGGGGCCGCCTACGTGGGGGCGCTGCACGTTCTCGGCCGGGTGATCGGGCCGGAGCACCACGCCGCCGGAATCCAACTCTTGATTTTCATCGCCGTGGGCGGGCTGGTCGCGCTGATCACCCGGCTGTGGGGAGAGACCGGCAACGTCGAGTTGCTCGTCGACAACATCCATGTGATGGGCGGTGCCGATGATGTCCGCTCGCTTCGACCGTTGATCCCCACCTCGTTACTGTGCGTCGCCTCGGGGGCCGGCATGGGCCCGGAGGCGCCGCTGGTCCAGACGACCGGCGCGTTCGGCACCTTGTTGGGCTCGCGCAGGGGGCACTCGACGACCGACGTCCGGGTGTTGACGATCACCGGCATGGCCGCCGGGTTCACCGTTCTGTTCGGCGCACCGCTGGGATCGGCACTCTTCGCCCTGGAAATCCTCCACCGCCGGGGACTGCAGTACTACGAAGCCCTCCTGCCGGCGGTCGTCGGCTCCCTGTGCGGCTATGGCGTCTACCTGGGGCTCAGCGGCCTGGGCGTCAGCTCGATCTGGAACTTCCCTCCCGTCGGCGACCTTGCCGTCCACGATCTGGTGCTTGCCGCCGGCATCGGCCTCATCGGCGCGGCGGGCGCCGCCATCTTCACCGGTGCTACCCACCTCGGCAGAAAGGCATTCGGCATGGTGCCGGTCTCGGCCCGCTACATCCTCGGTGGTCTGGCCCTCGGGCTGCTCGGGTGGTGGTCGCCCTACGCGCTCACCTTCGGCGAGGTGCAGCTCTCCGAACTCCTCGACGTCCGCATCGGCGTTGGGGCGCTGGCGGTCGCCATGGCGGCCAAGCTCCTCGGTACCACCGTGACGCTGGCAGCGGGCTGGAAGGGCGGCTTCATCATCCCGCTCTTCTTCATCGGCGCCGTGTTCGGCCAGCTGGCCCATCACGTGTTGAGCGGAACCAACGTCTCGGTGCTCATGGCATGTTCGATGGTGGCGCTGTGCGTCGGGGTGACCAAGACGCCGTTGGGCACCACCCTCGTCGTGACCGAGATGGCCGGCCTTCCGCTGCTGCCGGTTCTGCTGATCGCAGCGGTGACCTCCATACTGGTCACCAATCGAGTCACGCTGATCGAGACCCAGCGCGAACGCAGCGCCGAAGTTCGAGTTTCGTCGCCGGGAGGCCCATGAACGACCGTCCGCTCTCCAACGCCGACTATCAAGTGCTGGCAAGCTTTCGCCATGCGTTGCGGGTGTTCGCCCGATTCTCCGAGAACGCCGCCCGGTCGGCCGGCGTCACGCCCGCCCAGCACCAGCTGATGCTGGCGATCAAGGGCTGGCCCGAGGGCTCGCCGACGATCGCAGCGCTCGCCGATCGCCTCCAGCTGAAACACAACTCCACGGTCGAGTTGATCCAGCGTGCGGCTGCGGCGGGGTTGGTTGAGGGCGAGACCAACGCCGAGGATCGGCGCGAGCACCTCACCAAGCTCACCGAACGAGGTGATGGGATCCTGGCGTCGCTCTCTCTGGAGCATCGCGACGAGCTCCGACGCTTTCGGGCCGAGATGAACGACGTCCTCTTGGAGCTAGACTGACGAGCGCTGTTTGGCGGGTGAACGCACCGGGCCGACCCCCGGTGCAAGACTGACCCCTCCAGATGACGGCGCTGACGTAGGCGAGGACCGATGGCCAGTTTCCCTCCACTCCGACCGATGACGCCGCAGCGAGTTCGCCGATGAGCGCGATCCGCCGCAAGCAGGCGATCGCAGCTGCGATCGCCGTGACCGTTGTCGGCTTGGCCCTGGTGCTCGCCGCCCGGGGCGGCGCCTCCGATCGGGCTTCGGCGCCGCTGATCGCCCCCTCAAGCACCGGAACGCCACAGTCGTCGTCGACCACCAAGGCGACCACCTCAACCGCCAAGCCAGCCCCCAGCGCCAAGCCCGTCGCCGCCAAGGCAACCACGAGCTCAAAGCCGGCGGATGCTCCCGCGCCGACCGCCCCGGCCGGTCCCGCGCCGCGCAGCGGCGCAGGCCCGTAC
>JACDJA010002675.1_pt1 | contig 12395 bp, 12 predicted proteins | sample 7449241 | NCBI WGS metagenome assembly JACDJA01 (sample SAMN14253289, study PRJNA609438) | sludge metagenome | isolation source: initial anaerobic sludge | collected 2018-12-20 | reverse complement strand
GGGGATGCCGGCGAGCCATTGCAATTCACGGTCGAGCAGACGTTGGGTTCCGATGAACCCTGGCCGGAAGCCGACACCAGCGTAAAGGCGCTGCGCCGCCGAGAGGCGGCGTTCCGTACGGTTCAACTGCTGGTCGAGGCCTACCACCGGGGCGAGGAACGCGGCGGGAGCATCGACTGGGACGAGCTGGATCAGGCCTACGAGGCCGCCCTGCAAGCGATCGCGGAGGGCGCGTGATGAACAGTCTGCCACCCGATCAACGCGAGGCGCTGGAAAAGGCGCGGCGCCATTTCGGTCGCTGCTGGAAGAGCGAACTCAGCTATTGCTGGGAACGCGCGAGCTATCCTGTCGAGCTGCGTGATGTCGAGGCAGATCTGCAACGTATCCGCAATACGATCGGTAGACGCGGCCTATACCGTTTGAAATGAAAACCCGGCCCCGCACTCGCGGGGCCTTTCCCGAGCACCGCTGCCGCGGTGCTGGGGAAAGGTTTTTAACCGTAGCCGCTGCGTTTCAGCGGCACCTTTGCAGGTCGTACACCTGCGCCCGAGCGCCTTCGCCGGACCGTGCAACAGGCGCAGCGATTCCTACGTTGTAGGGGAATCGCCGGTCCATTTTGTCATTCAACCCCAAGGGGCGGATCCAGCCCCTCGGGGGATGGTCTGCCCGTTTTTTCGCAACTGAAAGGAGCAGACCATGAACGCAATTGCAGAAACACTTGAACTCGAAATCGACGGTTCCAACGTCATCCCGCTGTCCCAGTTCGTCTCCGATTTCGGCGACGGCCTGCTGGAGGCGGTCACCCGGCAAAACCCGCCGGTCTACGACGGCACACCCGATCCGCGCCGCGATGCGGTGACGGACTTCCTCAAACGCAAGCCGTTTCCGGCCCAGCGGGCAGTGGTGCAGGCGGTGACCCGGCTGCTGGTGGACGAGGCCGAACAGGCCGCGGTCATCAACGTCGAGATGGGTACCGGCAAGACCATGATGGCCATCTGCGCCGCCGCGGTGCTGCATGCCGAGGGTTACCGGCGCACCCTGGTGATCGCCCCACCCCACCTGGTCTACAAGTGGCGGCGGGAGATCCTGGAGACTGTGCCGGGCGCCCGCGTATGGGTGCTCAACGGCCCGGACACGCTGCGCAAGCTGTTGCAGTTGCGGGCTGCACTGGACGAGTCACCGACCCACCAGGGTCCGGAGTTCTTCATCATCGGTCGCGTACGTATGCGCATGGGTTTTCACTGGAAGCCGGCGTTTGCTGTTCGCAAATGGCATATGCGCGAGCACACGGAGCGGGGCAACGAACACTCGCCTACCTTCGTGCGTAGCGTGCGCTATGCCGCCTGTCCCGCCTGCGGGACGACGGTGGTCAATGGTGATGGGGACCCGGTGCCGCCGGAGCTGTTCCCGGAGGAACGGCGCCAGGGCTGCCGGGAGTGCGGCGAAGCGTTGTGGACCCTGATGCGGCCGGGCCGCAGGCAAAAGAGCCGGCGTGAGCTGGTGACCGAGGCCATGTGTCAGCTACCCACCATCGGACCCAAGACGGCGGACAAGCTGGTGCGGACCTTCGGCGAAAACCTGCTGTCGGGGATGCTTGCGGACAACGTCCACGAGTTCATCAATTTGATGGACTCTGACGGCGAGCTGGTGTTCTCCGATCGGCAGGCGGCGCGTATGGAACGTGCCATGGCCAGCCTGGAGTTCTCCTTCGGCCAGGGTGGCTATCAACCGACGGAGTTCATCAAGCGCTACCTGCCGGACGGGTACTTCGACCTCCTCGTGGTGGATGAAGGCCATGAGTACAAGAACGACGGTTCCGCTCAGGGCCAGGCCATGGGCGTGCTCGCCAACAAGGTCCGCAAGGTCCTGCTGTTGACCGGCACACTCATGGGCGGCTACGCCGACGACCTCTTCTACCTGCTGTGGCGCATTATGCCGCGGCGGATGATCGAGGACGGCTACCGCTACAACGGCCAGGGCACCCTGGGCAGCGCCAGCATGGCCTTCATGCGGGACCACGGCATCCTCAAGGATATCTACAAGGAGTCCGAGGGGGACAACCACCGCACCGCCCGCGGCAAGCGCATGACCGTGCGCACCGTCAAGGCACCGGGGTTCGGACCCAAGGGGATCGCCCGCTACGTGCTGCCGTTCACGGCCTTCCTGAAGCTCAAGGATATCGGCGACAAGGTGTTGCCGCCCTACCGTGAGCACTTCCAGGAGGTGGTGTTGGCTGCGGACCAGGCCGAGCGGTATCAGGCTCTGGAGTCCACGCTCACGGCCGAGCTTAAGGAGGCCCTGCGCAAGGGTGACAACAGCCTGCTGGGCGTGGTGCTGAACGTCCTGCTGGCCTGGCCGGACACCTGCTTCCGCGAGGAAGTGGTCAAGCACCCGCGAACTAGGCAACTGCTGGCGTTCGTGCCGTCGATCCTCGGCGAGGCACCGTCTCCCAAAGAAGCGGAGATGCTGCGCATCTGCCGCGAGGAGAAGGCCCGCGGTCGCCGTGTGCTGGTCTACACGACCTATACCGGCACCCGCGATACCGCCAGCCGGCTCAAGGGTCTGCTGGAGGGTGACGGCCTCAAGGCCGCGGTGTTGCGGGCCAGCATCGACACGAGCCGGCGGGAAGACTGGATCTTCGATCAGGTCGACCGCGGAATCGATGTGCTGGTCACCAACCCCGAGCTGGTCAAGACCGGTCTGGATCTCTTGGAGTTCCCGACCATCGTGTTCATGCAGACCGGCTACAACGTGTACACGTTGCAACAGGCCTCCCGCCGCTCCTGGCGGATCGGCCAGAAGCAACCGGTGGACGTGTATTTTCTCGGTTACGGCGACACGGCGCAGATGACGTGCTTGTCGCTCATGGCCAAGAAGATCGCGGTAAGCCAGTCCACCTCCGGCGACATGCCGGAAACCGGACTCGACATCCTCAATCAGGATGGGGATTCCATTGAGGTGGCTTTGGCCAAGAAGCTCGTAGCTTGACCTTTACCCCGCCCGGTGCCTTTGGTGCTTGGCGGGGTTCTTTTTGCGCTCTAGCTTCCGCTTCCGGCCAAGATCGGACATTCGGGGGCCGCAAGCGTCGGGCATTTTCTGCAGTGAATCTTAACTCCACGCGTAGGTCTTGTCTTTCTCCCATAAGACGCACTCCACGCCCCGTGCAATTGCTTCAGCGGCAGCGACAACGAGAGCTTGCGCGAAAAACATGGGCTTATCTGTCCATACTTCGTCGATATGGTCTCCCCCGTCTGGAAGGGTGCAGACCTCGACAAGATGAGAGACATCGAAAGCTAGGTCTTGGCTGATTTCCTCCGTAATGAGCAGCATGTACCGGCGCGGACGAACAGTGGCACCAGTTAGCTCTCGAGCGCCGTTGATAACGTCCATAATCTTCTTCTGGAACAAGTCGCTGGCATACCGATGCACCGAAACACTGGTCTCTTTGGGCTGCTGGCGCGCCCACTCCCACCACCCAGCGTGCGTGAGGGAAATCGTGATGAACGGCTTCAAGTCACATTCAGACCTCGCCCGTTCCTCTTTCGTGATCCATTCGTTGTAGTTGGCAGATGAGACCTCCATGGGATGATGATGCTTGAACTCTGTCCACTCTTGCCTGTCGAGGCCGGCGAACACCGTCGCAACGGGCGGTGAGGATGTGAGGCCTGTGGAGTTGTTGCGGGGCCTTCCATTGGTGAAGAACTTAGATTCACGTCCCATCGGTGGGGTGGGCATTACGTAGGTCACTCCCTCCAACCTAAACGATAGGTCGACTACGGGTCCTTTGGTGTGGTCGGCCACCGCCGGTTCGTGCAGCAGTGCGGTCATGCGGTCCGAGGCGAGCCCGTTCCAAGCGTCCCGTAACGCCTCAAAATCTTGGAAGGGTCTTTCCAGATAAATGGGGGTGCAGTCGATGGGCCAGAGGAAGATGCTATCGAACGAGTCGCTGTAGAAATAGGCGCCGGACACAACAACTGCGTCAATGTCGCTAGAGTCGTTCCTCGCGCGCCTAGCCACCAATTCCATCAGCGCGCTGTGGCTCAAAGACGAGTAGCCATTGTTGATGACCCACAGCACGGTGCACCTCGCGTTGTGCTCGGACCGGGACTGCTGGAGTTGCTTGCGGGCTGAACTAACGACAGTCTTCACCGGGCCCTCGACAATCCTGTCGTAGGCGCGTTGGCCCTGTGTGTCGAGCAGGCTCGGATCAAGAACGATGGTGGGGCGACTGGGAAACCGTCCGCGAAAAAGCTTTGCGAGCTTCCGTTGCCGCTCCGGCTTGTCCAGGCCCTCATCCTCAAGAATCTTCAGCTCAATTACGCTGGAGCCGAGGACGAAATCGGCACCCCTTAGGCTTCGCCTGTCCGCATCAGGGTGAGCGCGCCTTCCCCCTGCCCCGATGACGACCGCCTCAATCTCTGCTTCCGAAAGTCGCCGAATCCGGAAAGACGGCAGGCCAGATGCCGGCTGGCTGCGAGTCGCTTGATTCATTCTGGTGTGATGGCCGCTGACTGGATTAGGATCCGCGTCGCTGCCTCATCTCGTCGAGGCGTCCTTGGATTTTTGCAAATGGCGGGTCCGTGACGTCGGCCGGGATGAACGGTTCCTCGATTCCACGCATGGCGGCGATGATGGGCGAGCTGGCGTCGACCTGCCAAGCCGGCACGACCGTGAGGTGCGTCAGTTCAATCCCCAGCTTGAGGTCCTCTTCGTTTACCAAGATGCCCGGCTGCGCGGCTTTGAAGGGGCCCGGCTGGATGATGACTCGACCGGTTCGTGAGTACAAGCCGAGCAACAGCTCCAAGTTTTGACCGGACGTTGGTGTCATGTCGTGCATCCTGTACACCATAGTCAGCAGCCGCATCTTTCCGGACGTCTGGCTGCGCATGTACTGCTCGCCAATGCCGATGGCGACGCGGTAGTTTAGCGGATGGTCGCGATCGATTCCGGTAATCACAGTAATTCCAATCCAACCCCTGCGGTCGGCTTGTCCAACCTTCTTTTGCCATCCCCTGAAAATCTTGCGTCCTGCATCAATGTTCTCAAACACGAGTGCCATGAGAGGCGGCGAAATCTCACCTGGTGTCCCTCCGACGCCTACGCCTTTCCAACCAGCCCGGTCCCAAAGAGGCAGGTTGATGGGGGACATGACCTCTATGTCTCGGTGCTTGACGGCATCAGCGCCAAAGAGTTGCTCGGGCGGGTCGCCCGCTGCAAAGGTCGGCTTCTCATCGGAAACGGACTTGGCATCGACCACCGTCGAGCGGGTCGGCTGCCAAGGAGCGTCTCGCAACAGCGCGTATTCGCCCAATCTTGGGTCCTGTACCCAGTCTCCCGCCCGACCGGGGGGAGACTCGCCCAAGATGTTCGCCACAGCGATGATGGAACGAGCTACGTGGTAGGCTCGGTCCTGGGCCCGGTGTTTAGCGAACATATCTTCCAAGGCTTGCTTTTCGAAGCCAAGCTGCAGTTCGGCCGTGACTTGGGCGAACAGCTCCACAATGGCCTTTTCAAAGCCGTCTCCCAGCAGATCGGCTGCTGGCGTAATTGGGTGAGTCACGATCAGCTTCGTTTCACCGCAGTCGTCCTCCACGGTCCGAAACGAGAAAGGATCTTTGGCTCCATCTGACTGCCTCACTTCGATGAGGAGTTCCGCTCGTGGTGAAACCAGAGTTCTTGACTGCACTGCCGTGGAGTAGAAGGCCTCCTGGAACGCGATAATGCTTTCGCCAAGAAGCGCGGAGCTGATGCCGCCCCGGGCGGTGACATCAATTCGACAACCCAGAACAACGGTGGTCATGGTCGTCGTTCCAATGTGCCAAGACGGTCGTTCAGGAAGGTCCTCAGCTGCCGGCACTGTCAACCAGTCGCTGAAGAACTTCTGGAGGTCGTCGTCCCCGGTGTTGTAGTCGCTCCTGAGAGTCACTTCATGACCCAGCATGAACAGGGCTGCGGCACGGGACATTTCAAGACCAAGGGAATGCAGCAGGTCCGGTAGCCGAGTTAACTGGGGCCACTCCGCGTGCGGCGTCTTCAGAATGAGGAGGCCCAACACACGGTCGATGGCCTGCACTTCCTCCCCAATTTCGTTGGCTTCCTCATCGCTCAGGCTGAGGGCTACCTGCATTGGCAGCATCCACTTCACCCATGCCAGGGCGTAGGGGACTCGACCGAGCTGAAGCTCAAGCCAGGCAAGTTTCCTCAGCAGTGGCAGTGCTCGGGCGTCAACAGCTCCTTCCTTGAAGTAGGAGTAGAGGCACCGGTCCAGCGCAGTGACCAGGTTGGCGCGGGCGGCAAACAACAGCCCGGCCGACTCGTAGGCCAGGCCCGTACTCGCGAGGGCGGCAATAAACTGTCCTCGTCGCTCTTCTTGCGCGAGCAGGAACTGGGCCTTAGCCAGATCGTCAATCGCCTCGTACGGCTTCTCTCGAGAGAGCTTCTGGATACCGCGCTCCAGGCGCATTTCACCCGCAGCGCGGTCGCCATGCCTCTCGCGTTCAATTTCAATCACGCTGTCCAGCAGTTCGTCGTAAGCCGGAGACTCACCAATGACGGCAGCAAGCTCCCGAACAATGCGCACCACAGGCTCCAGCGGAAACTCAATCTGTCTGCGAACCTCTGCCAAAGCCTCCCCAAGAGCCTTGAAAGTCGGTTCGAGGGATTGTCCGGTGCGCAAGCAAGTGACCAGGTCCATGAGGAGCAGTTGTGTGCGCGCCCAAAGCGAGCTGGTCTCCTTGGTGCGGTCGTCCCCGTGCCGCTGGAGCGCAGCACGTAGCGCGGTCGTACGGTCCGCTTCCGGCAGCCCCGCTTGAAGGGCCAGCCAGAGATTGCCCAGTTGTTCTAAGTCCCAAATCCACTCCGACTGGAGCGTCTCGGCCGCCAGAAGGTCATAGAGCCGCAGGGCCTCCCGCGGGTCGTTGAACCACCAAATGGCTGTCCACGCCCGCTGGTACCAGATTCGGTGCTGTTGCCCGCTGCTTGAAATACCCCGCGCCAACCTCTCCGCGCGCTCAAATCGGCCGTCGACCTCTGTCCGCGGCTTGTCCAGGCTTCTGGCCAGGAGGGCCGACTGCAGGCTTTCCTCGACCAATTCGAAGGTAACTCGGTCACCCGCCGCGTCCTCGATTTTCCTGTCCAGAACTTCCAAGTCCCGCAGTCGCTCGGCGTCCAAGGGGCCGGGGACCGCCTTCAACGTGCGCTGCAACTCGAATTGGAGCGTGTCGGCCACAAGCTGCCAGCGCTTGTGACTGCTGACCTTCTCGATAATCCAAAAGCGATCAAGAATACGAACCTCGATGCCGTACTTCGCTCTTAGCGTGTCCTCCGTCTCAGCCCGGTCCTTGTCGCGAATTGCCTGATTGGAGATGAAGTAAACGAGGGAATACGGGCGGCCCGTAGCAACGATTTTCTCGACGTCAGAGTTAATCTTGGGCTTCCACTTCGCCTTTGCGCTCACCGCGAAGGCCCACCTTTCGGCAGTAGACCTCGATGGGTCGCCTTCATACCAAAGCGTGGCGATTGAAGCGGCGACAGGGTAGGTCTCGGTATCGACCTTGCTGTCTCCACCTCCCGTGGGGCCGGTCTGTGGAATGAGATTGGGGCACAGCTCTTTCTCGGCCAAGGCGCGGGCGAAACTTTCGAAAGCCGTCTCCTCTTTTCGGCTCGTCAGGCTGTGGAGATGGAACTCGAACTGGCGCCGATCCATCTCGCTTTCTTCGATCTTCAGCGTATCAGAGTAGAGTTCCGGACGCCGCGCACGCATGAACTCACGATAGCTTGGCTGGGGGTTGTTCTTGGTCATCGGAAGTCCTTGCTCAAGCAGCGCGCCTGTTTGGCGTACTCAATCTGGGCCTCCGTCCACCACTGATCCGATGGCGCACTGTGACGGCAAAACGGGCAGAAGACTTCCTCGTCCCTGACCTTTTCTCGCGAGTCGTACTCATTAATCTTGAACTCGAACAGGCATGCCTCGGACGGGCACGCACGGTCGGAATAGCCGTCGGCGTCTGCCGAGATGGAAACCGAAACCTGCCGGCCGTCCAGACGCTCAAAAGCGCGTATCAGAGCCTCAAACATATCTCCATCCCCGACCTCTCACCGGCGAAACCGCGGCGTCCATGATTCTTCCAGATCGCCGTCTTCGTCCTCGACTTCGTCCGGTGACTCCATCCCGGTCAACACAGTAAGCGTCTTTCCGTAGCTGCCCAGGCCGACGACCTCTTCCACGAGGTCCTGCCTGTGTGGCCCGTTGAACCAGTCCTGAAGCGCCGACGCGCCTTCAGCGCGTGCCGCGCGTTCGATGTTGCTCTTATCAGCGTTGAAGCTGGCAGTGACGCAGTCCGCGGGCAGAGGCGTGCCCTTGCGAATCCAGTCGAGGTCAGGAAAGTCTTTCAGCGGCCCGGACATAAAGGCATAGTCTATGGTTCGGCCGTCGCTGCGGATCACAGCGACCGGATCGCGGTTGGTCTGGGCAAAGCGGATGGCTGTTGCCTCCAGAGACGTGGCGCAATCGCCGGCGAGCGTCTCAATGGCCTTCAGCCCCTCTCCGGCACGCCTCGCCGCAGCGGTAAACAGCTTGGCCGGCATGAGTAATGCCGCAGCGAAGTGGTCGGCTTCCTGTTCGTAGCGGTCGACACTCTGGAAGCCTGCGTGGGAGACGTGCCGCCCGTGCGCATCAAATACCGCGTCCGGATGGCCCGGCAGTCGATAGTGACCGATTTCGTGAGCGACGGAAAAATTTTTGAAGCCGTCGTTGTCCACATGGGTCGGGTAACAGATGCCGAACTCGCCATCGACATGGAGCAGCATGCCGGAGGCACCGCCCGCATTGGCAGGCAACGGGCGCAGTTCGATATCCAGCCGGCGGGCGATCGCGAACGGTTTAATGGGTAACGCGTCGATTTCCAGCTCCTGAAGGAGCCGCTCTGCTTCCCAATATACCTTGATGAATGGATCGGTCCGGCGCGCCATCTATCCCCCTTTTGGCTTTTTATCCTTCGCCTTGGAAACCAACATCTCGATGAAGTCGTCGGCCATCTCTTGGTACTCAGCGGAAAGACCGGAATAGTGCCGGTGAAGCTTGTCGGCGCTGGTCGCCGAAGCTTCCATGTCATCGGTCCGACCGAGAAGATAGTCGGTCGTGACCCGCAGGGCGTCTGCCAGACGCTTCAGATTGTCGAACGATGGTTTGCGCGTTCCGGTCTCGAAGTGCGAGACGGCGGAGGCCTGAAGGCCGGCACGCTTAGCGAGTTCGCCTTGGCTCAGCTCTCTGAACTCTCGCGCCGCGCGGAGCCGCTTCTTGAAAATCTCACTCGGTTCGGTTGACATCCAGATTACGTTTCCGTATATTCGCAAATGACGCCTTCGTCAGTTTCGCCGGGCGTGTTTTTTTGGCAAGGCACATGACGAAGTCGTCATAGTATGTATTACGCTTCTCGAAACTGCAAGGAAAAGGAAACTGAACATGAGCAAGAGAACCGATAGCCACCACATCGTGCCGAATCCTGAAGGGGGCTGGGACATCAAGCGCGGTGGCGCAGGTCGCGCCAGCGGCCACTTCGACACCAAGCAGGAAGCCGTCGATCGCGGCCGCGAGGTCAGCCGCAATCAGGGCACTGAACTGCGCATCCACAACCGGGACGGCCGGATCGCCCGCAGCGATAGCCACGGTCATGATCCGTGTCCGCCCAAAGACAAACGATAGAAGGAGGTAGCGTCATGCAGCACGAACACGAGCACGGCCACCACGGCGGCGGTCATGGCAAGCCGGAGACCTATCACATCCTGGTGGATCACAAGCCCCATGACTGGTCGAAGCCGGTTATTACCGGGGCGGAGATCAAGCAGCTGGCCGGGGTCGATCAGAAGACCTTCGAGGCCTGGCAGGATGTGCCTGGTCCGGATGACGACATCGTCGGCGACAACGATGAGGTGGATCTGAGCGGCAAAGGCACCGAGAAGTTCTTCACCATCAAGAAGACCACCACGGAGGGCTGAGCGCATGAGTTTCCTGCCGGCCAGAGATCGTGAATACCTTGAGTCGAAGGGCATCGAATACGAAGAGCATGAAGAGGGGGGCCAAAAGGGAGTTATCCTCAAGGCCCGCCCTCTGCCCGCCGGCCGCTTCGATACGGAGAAGGCCGACATCCTGATTCTGCTGCCGTCGGGCTATCCGGATGCGGCCCCGGATATGTTCTACCTGTTGCCCTGGGTGAAGTTGATAAACGGCGGCCGGTACCCGCGCAAGGCTGACCACCCCTTCGAGTTCAAGGGCCAGTCCTGGCAGCGCTGGTCGCGGCATAACAGGGAGTGGCGGCCCGGCGCTGATGGCATCTGGACGATGCTCAAGCGCGTCAATTTCGCGCTGCAGGAAGCGGCATGACAATCTATAGCCTGACCCTCCGGGCGGAGGATTACGAGACGCTCAAGGCGCACCTGGTCCGCGACGATGGCTGCGAACGCGCAGCGTACCTGTTGTGCCGGAAGGCACGCGCGGGGATCGACCCGTGGGAGCGTCAAGTCCACGAAAAGTTTCTGGTAACTCGCATCATCCCTGTGCCTGATGAAGACGTCGAGGAATCGACGCCAGTACGTGTTTCATGGCGCACACGCTCCTTCGTGCGGGCGCTGAAGGAGTCCGCAGTCAATGATCAGGTCGTCGCTGTGGTGCATAACCATCCCACCAGCCTGCTGGCGTTCTCCCCGCAGGATGACGCAAACGAACCCGACCTCTTGCAAGGCGCGCTGAACCGCAATGGCGAAGGCACGCGCATGCTGAGCATCGTGCTTACGCCGGACGGGCAGATGACAGGGCGCATCTGGTTACACCCTTCCGAAACCGGCCACGAACCACTGTCGATCATCCGCGTTATCGGCCCGCGCATCGCCCAGCACTACCCCGACCGGGCCGCGACGCTGGACATGCGCGCATTCCACCGGCAGGCGCTCGCCTTCGGCCAGGCCCTCAACCAGGATCTGCGTAAACTGCGTATCGGTATCGTCGGCTGCGGCGGTACCGGAAGCGCTGTCGCCATGTTGCTGGCGCGACTAGGCGTCGGCCAGGTCGTGCTGTTCGACAATGATATCGTTGACCATACGAATCTCAATCGCCTTCACGGCGCACGTCAGGCGGATGCTGACGCCATGCGGTCGAAGGTCGAGGTTGTGGCCCGCGAGGTCGCCGAGCTCGGGCTTGGCGTGCGCGTCGTGCCGGTCAATGCGTGGGTCGGCGATCCGGTTTGCCGGGATGCGCTGAAGGCCTGCGACGTGCTTTTCGGCTGCACTGACGACCACGATGGTAGGATGTTCCTTAACCGCTTCACCTACTACTACCTGACACCGGTCATCGACATCGGCCTGGCGATCGACGTCGGCGACGAGGAAGTACCGGACATCAAGGCTCTCGACGGCCGCGTTACCGTCATCGGACCGGGACACACCTGCCTCCTGTGTCGCGAGATCATTGACCCCGCCATTGCGGCCGATCAGGCCCTGAAGCGCAAGAACCCGGCCGAGTACGAGAAGCGAAAGGCCGAGGCCTACGTGTTCGGTGAGGGCAACCCCAGCCCCGCCGTAGTGACCTTCACCACGGAGCTGGCCTGCATGGGCGTCAACGAACTGCTGCATCGCTTGCAGGGGTTCCGCGGCCCGGATGGTCATGCGCCCAACAGGGTCCGGCGCTTTAATCACAATGAGGACCGCCGCCCCGGTCGGTACCCCCGGCCCGACTGTCCGCTCTGCGCATCGGAAGGCATATGGGGTGCCGGCGACGTCGATCCATTCATGGACAGGGTGGACTAGTCATGTCGTGGGTCAGCACGCTCCTGCGTAATGCTGCAGTTGGTCTCGGCTTCATTCGCCGCCCCGAACTGGTCAGCCTGCTGGTCTCTGACCATCCCATGCCGGCGACCATGCAGCCGGGCGTAATCTACATCGTTGGGGGGCCGGGTTATCAGAAATGGGCGGTCTTCCGCTGCCCTCGATACGAAGATGAGATTATCCAGCTGTCCTTGATGGCGAACCGACGGCCACGTTGGACCGTTACGGCCGACTTCATCGGCCGCCCGACCATCCATCCCTCGGTACGCCAGCTGGATGGTTCCTTCGCTCACTTCTGGGTCAAGGAAGGCCGAGTCGAGTGGTGCGCAGACAGTGGGCGAAGGGCAACCGTTAAACATTCCAAGTGTGTGCCAGGAAGGCTCTGATGTCGTTGTCTCCGCCTGTCTGAGAGCAATCTGTAGGCAAAGCTTACTCAGAACTGCCGGGCAATAGTGGATGGTCAGCTGTTCAGTCCTCCAATATTGCCTTCAGGTCGAAAATTGTCGATTTCAACGCCACCCGCAACTAATCCCTTCAGAAATTCCATAACGTTTCCCCTTCCTTCCTGCCCCCGTATT
>JACDJA010002669.1_pt1 | contig 12415 bp, 11 predicted proteins | sample 7449241 | NCBI WGS metagenome assembly JACDJA01 (sample SAMN14253289, study PRJNA609438) | sludge metagenome | isolation source: initial anaerobic sludge | collected 2018-12-20 | reverse complement strand
ACGCCATTGCGCCTATCGATCAAATTCTGGAAACCTTGCCGCAGAGCGATGCATGGCACCAGCCCATAGGCCAAATCGGCCCCATGGAAAATATCCGTGACTGGTTTTGGCAAGCACACTGGTTAAGCGCCGACCGGCTCGATGGTTCCCCCGCGCCCCTTGATGATGCAAACCTTACGAACATCGGTGGGCGGCGTTTGCTGCATGTTTCGCTTTACCCGCGCCTACCCGACGATGCCATCGGGTGGCTCGACAGCCTCCCGGATTGTGTGATCGGCCGCGATGCGAATCAGGCGGTCGTGTACCGCAACAGGGCGGCACAGACGTTTAACAACCCTTCATTGCTCGATCAACTCAGTCAGGGTGTGCCAGCCCAGTGTGCCGAAGGCGTGATAGAAGACCAGGTGTCGGTCAATGATCATGGCCGCCTGCGACACTTCCAGCGGCTGCTGATTGCTGCGCCGTCTCCTGCTTCGGAAGTCAAAGACTTTCTGGTGCTCTATGAGTTGACCACGCCCAAGGCCCTGAGCAACGCGGAGGGTGATTACGGCCAGTTGATGGAGTTGCTGGTTGAGGCGACCCACGATCTGATCGTGATCAAAGACCCCGAAGGGCGCTGGTTGTTCGCCAATTCATCCATTGTCCACAGTCTAGGGCTGGAGCATGTCGTATGGCTCGGCAAAACTGATCGGGAGCTGGTCGGTCTGGCCCCTCCCCCCGTCAGGGGCGCCCTGCAGTTTTGCCATGAAACAGACATGGCTGCCTGGAACCAAGGCCAGCAAATCAGGCACCTGGAGACTATTCCCTGCGAGGACGGGCACAGCTTGATCGTGGATGTGATCAAGCAACCCGTCTTCGATGATAAGGGCAAACCCCGCGCCATCATCGTGGTTGGCCGCGACGTGACGGAGCTGCACACCACGCAGGAGCAGTTCCAGATACTGGCCAGTCAGGATGAGTTGACCGGCCTGCTCAACCGCCGATTCTTTCAGGTCGAGGCACAGCGCTGGATCGACATGCTGAGCGACGATGGCGCCAAACACCTGGCTTTGCTGGTGTTCGACCTGGATTACTTCCGTTCGATCAACGACAGCTACGGCCATGAGTGTGGTGATCAACTGCTGCAGGAAATGGCGCGCCGATTGCAAAACGAATGTGTCGCCAGTCCGTTGCTTATTGCCAGAATGGGTGGCGATGAGTTCGCCATTCTGGTGGAAACAGACAACAAGCCAGAATCACTGAGCGCGCTGGGTGAGCAGGTAAAGTCACTGACAGCGCGTCCGTTCCAGATCGGGCACCTGACCCTCTTCACCTCGGCGAGCACGGGGATCGTGATCTGGCCGGAGCACGGTCGATCCATCGGGGAATTGCTGCATCAAGCCGATTCGGCCATGTATGCCGCCAAGGAACAGGGTCGCAACGGCCACGCCATTTTTTCGCCACAAATCATGGAGCATCAGAATCGGCAATCGGCGCTGCTGACTGCATTGCGCCAGAGTCAGGCCCAGGGGCAATTCTCCCTCGTTTATCAGGTACAGCAAAATGCGAGCAGCCTGGCCATCACCGGGGTTGAAGCCTTGCTGCGTTGGCAGGCGCCCTCGCCGGAACTGGCTGCCGGCCCGGATCAATTCATCCCTTTGCTTGAAAAATCAGGGTTGATTATCGACGTGGGCGGCTGGGTGCTCGATGAAGCCTGCCAACAAATCGCCCGCTGGCGGGAATATATCGGCGAACGGATTACCGTGGCGGTGAACGTATCCAGCATCCAGCTGCATTCGCCCTGCTTTACCGGGCGGGTACGTGCAGCGCTCAAAAAATCCGGAATCAATCCATCCCTGCTGGAGCTTGAGTTGACGGAGACCGCGCTCGTCAACGACCCCGCCAAGGCAGCAAGCACACTCATCGAACTGAAAAAGCTGGGCGTTCAGCTGGCGTTGGATGACTTCGGCACCGGCTACTCTTCCTTGAGTTACCTGACGCAGTTCGAATTCAACCGGCTCAAGATCGATCAAAGCTTTGTGCGCGATATTCTCGTTGACCCGAAGGATCTGGTGATCGTCAAGGCGATCGTGGCCATGGGCCATGCCTTGGGGCTCGAAGTGGTCGCAGAGGGTGTGGAAACGATGGCAGAGCGCGACCTGCTCGATTCCCTGGGGTGTGACTCCTTTCAGGGGTACTTGGTCGGCCGGCCCGGCAAGCCGGAAGAAATATCCCCCATGCTGGGCGTTGGATTGTTATGATTCATCAATTTGATTAATAGGATGGTTTCATCATGTCTCGTGCCGAACGCATAAAAAAACTGATCGAAGATCAACTGGCCCCCGTTCATCTTGAAATAGAGAACGAGTCGCACCAGCACGCAGGCAATCGGGAAGAAACGCATTTCCGCCTGGTGATCGTCAGTTCCTTGTTCGAGGGGGAAGGCCTGCTGGCCAGGCATCGACGCGTTCAGGCGTTATTGCAAGCCGAGCGTGAAGGCGGGATGCACGCCTTGTCCCTGCATACGTTCACGCCATCCGAATGGCAGGCCAAAGGCGCGTCAGCGGCCCCGTCCCCTGCTTGCGCGGGACAGAACCACTAGCCGCGCCGGTCAATCAAAGGACTTGGCCATGTGGCATTGGATTCGCCAACTCTGGGCAGCCAAACCCACGACACCGCCCGCTCACATACCGCGTCAGCGCGAGTACGGCGTGGCCGCAGGCAAGCCGGAGCCGATTTCGGACATTGTCATTCCTGATGCGGAACAGGCATCGCTGCTTTTTTTCCAAAAACTTTTGAATGCACCGGAGCATCCGCCCGGATATAAGGATGAGTTGCGTCCTGAAGAAACCCGATGGCTTGGCGCCCGAATTGAGGATCTCAAACGGACACCCACACAACTGACGCAGCTGGTGCCACGCCTGCCCAGCGTATTGCCCAAGCTCATGTCGGCGTTGAACAACCCGGATACACCCATTCGTACCCTGACGGGGTTGATCGAGTCCGATCCTGTGATCTCGTCCATGGTCCTGCGGCTCATCAACAGTCCGGCCATGCGCGTGCGTCGGGAAAATATCGAGTCTCTGGATCAGGCGGTGATGCTGCTCGGTTTTTCGGGCATGCGCGAAGTCGTTTCGGCGGCCATGTTCAGCCCGATTGGACAACTGGGTCGCATCGAGGGCGCCAATCCCTTGCTGGTGCACGACATCTGGCCAATCAGCCTGCGCGCGGCCAATGCACTCCGTTTGGGGCTGAAAACGCGATCCGTTCAGCCAAGACCCTCATTATCGTCCAACGAAGCGTTCGACCTGTATCTGTCGGTCCTGATCGAGCACACGGGCTTGATCGCGCTGTTGCGGCAAAAACCATTGACCGGGCCGGATACCAGCGCAGCCTATCTGGCGCGTTTCCGGGCGTTGGTGCCCGCCTATTCGGCGCGGATAGCGGAGGCTTGGGAATTATCCGAAAACACCATCCGGCTTATTCATTCCGCGCCCGCAGAACTGGAACAGCTTCGTGCGCAAGCACGTTATTTTTCAATAGCCTGCGCATTGAATCGGCGAGGTGAGCTGGATCAGGCTCAATTCCTGCACCTGTGTCGGCAATTGCCGGATTACGCAAGGGGATGGTACGACTTGTGCGTCACGGCTCACGTCAGTGCCGATTAGCCAATCGGGCGTAGCGCGAATTAGAACCGACCATTCCTGCCCGTCAGGGGCGAATCACCTTCACCACATCGGGCACCTGTTTGATTCGGCGCATCACGCGCGCCAGATGCACCCGATCGGCCACCCGCAGGGTGACGGTGATGATGGTCAGATTGACGTCGCGGTCATCGAATCGAACGTCATCGATATCAGCGCCGGTTTCGGCTGCGGCGCTGGCGATGCGTGCCAGACCACCCCGGACATTCTTGGCGTGGATGACGATCAGGGCCTGATACTCGCCCAGGGCCGGGTCTGCCCAGTTGACCGCCAACCAGCGTTCCGGGTGCACTCCGACATCGGCTGCATTGCTGCAATCATGACGGTGGACGACGATGCCGCGCCCCGTGCTCAAAAAACCAACCACGGCATCGCCCGGAATCGGGTGACAGCACTTGGCAAAATCGACCACGAGCCCTTCGGTGCCGCTGATGATGATGGGCGTCTGGGTCGCGCTGATGCCAGTTGGCGCGCCAAGTGATTGAGCTGCTTCACTTGTGTTTTCGTCCGCCACGAGCAGGCGCGCGACCAGTGGCGCCATACGGTTGCCAAGCCCGATTTCACGCAAAAGATCCGACAACCCATCGTAGTGATATTCCGCCAACAGGCGATTGAGTCGATCGGTCTTGATGTCATTGAAATCGACCGATTCGGCGTTCAGGGATTTGGCCAGCAAACGGTGCCCCAGTTTGATGGCTTCTGAATCCTGCAGATTCTTCAGGTAGTTGCGGATATTGGCGCGAGCGCGGGCCGTGACGACAAAGGACAGCCAGTTCGGATTGGGTTCGGCACCATCCGCTGTGATGATCTCGATGGTCTGGCCGTTCTCCAGTGGCGTTGAGAGCGGGGCGAACCGGCGATCGATCTTGCACGCGACGCAATGATTGCCCACATCGGTGTGGATGGCATAGGCAAAATCCACGACGGTGGCGCGTCGCGGCAACTCGATGATCTCGCCCATTGGCGTGAAGACATAAACTTCGTCCGGAAACAGATCGACCTTGACCGATTCAAGGAACTCCTGCGGATTGCCCGCCTTCTGCTGGATTTCCAGCAGATCGCGCAACCATTCGCGTGCGCGCGCTTGAGTAACCGTTCCATGATCGTGACTGGATTTGTAGAGCCAGTGCGCGGCGATACCGCTTTCGGCGAACTGGTGCATTTCGTTGGTACGAATCTGGACTTCCAGCGGGATGCCGTGTGGGCCGAACAGGATGGTGTGCAGCGACTGGTAGCCATTGGCCTTGGGAATGGCGATGTAGTCCTTGAAGCGGCCCGGCAGGGGCTTGTAGAGGTTGTGGACGATGCCGAGTGCGCGGTAGCAATCATCAACCGTTCGCGCAACGATGCGTACCGCGAATACATCGAACACTTCCTTGAAGCTGAGATGCTTTTGCATCATCTTGCGGTAGATGGAGTACGGGCGCTTTTCGCGCGCGTCGATCTGCACCCGCAGGCCTTCTTCGCCGAAGCGGTGGATGAAGCGCTCCTCGATGCCCGCAACGATTTCCTTGCGGTTGCCGCGCGCCTTGCGCACGGCCTCGCTGATGACGCGATAGCGGGTGGGATAGAGGGCGGCAAACCCCATGTCTTCCAGTTCGTGTCGCAGCGAGTTCAGGCCCAGACGGCTGGCGATGGGCGTGTAGATGTCCAGCGTTTCCCGGGCGATACGACGGCGCTTGTCCGGGCGCATCACGCCCAGTGTGCGCATGTTGTGCAGGCGGTCGGCCAGTTTGATGAGAATGACGCGCACATCCTCAACCATCGCCATCATCATCTTGCGGAAGTTGGCGGCCTGGGCTTCAGCCTTGGACTTGAAGCGGATCTGGGTCAGTTTGGAGACGCCATCCACCAAACGTGCGACCTCCTCGCCAAAGCGAGCGACGATCTCCTCGCGGGCGACGGCGGTGTCTTCGATCACGTCGTGGAGGATGGCGGCCGTCAGGGTGGCTTCGTCCATGTGCAGCCCGGCGAGGATCTCGGCAACCGCTACCGGGTGACTGATGTAGGGTTCCCCGCTTTGGCGGGCTTGTCCGACGTGGGAGTTCGCACCAAAAATAAAGGCATCCCGCACATGCGAGATGCCTTCCGGATCGATATACGTTGCCAAGGTCATAGCCAGCGGCGCGAAATAAATTTCCGCCTCTGCCGCTTCAGGAACCAGAACCAGTTTTTCCGGTTTTGGTGTAGGTACGGAAGCCTCGGGCAAGTTAACCTTCGTCGCTGGTGGTGGCAGGGCGCCGGGCGCTTCCTTCGTCTTCGTCGGCAAACTGCGCGAGTTCCGCGCGAATTTCGGCTTCTGAAATTTGTGAACGCAGCACAACCAAGTGCTCCTGGATTTCGTCGATGCGCGCCTGGTCGATCTTGCCTTCGCCGATTTCGCGCAGGGCGATCACGACCGGCTTTTCTTTACCCATCGGCACCAGTGGCTCGGCACCTTGTTCGATCTGTCGCGCACGGCGGGCTGCCATCAGAACCAGCTCGAAGCGGTTCGGAATCTTTACAAGACAATCTTCTACGGTGACACGCGCCATGATGATTTTCCCCAGGAAATAGATCGGTGAATTGAATTGAGCTGGGTAGTTTACGTTTTTTTAGGGGTATTCAGCAAATTTTCCAAGCGAATACGTTCCTTTTCGGCCTGACGCGGTGTACGCAGGCGGGCACTCTCGAACAGGCAGCGTAACTGATTGAGCGCCTGTGAAAAATCATCGTTGATGATGAGGAAGTCGTAGTTCGGGTAAGCCTGCATTTCCCGCTCGGCCTCGGCCAGCCGCCGGGCGATGACATCGGCATCATCCTGCCCGCGTGCGAACAGGCGTTCCCGAAGCGCTTCCCGGCTCGGAGGGAGAATGAAGATGCTCAGCACCCCCGGAAATAGTGGGCGAACCTGTTCGGCGCCTTGCCAGTCGATTTCCAGGATCAGATCCTGCCCCTTGTCGAGCACGGCGCTGACAGATGCCTTCGATGTTCCGTAGTAGTTGCCGAAAACCAGGGCATGTTCGACAAAAGCGCCTTCGGCAATCATGGATTCGAATGTCGACTTGCTGACGAAGTGGTAATGCTGACCGTCCACTTCACCGGGCCGCATGGGGCGCGTGGTGTGGGAAACCGACAGGCCGAGATCGGGCATCTGCTCGCGCAGGGCCTTGATAAGGCTTGTTTTTCCCGCGCCGGACGGGGCGGAAATGACATACAACTGACCTTGCGACATCGCTTTCTAATCTCTCTCTTGTTCGCTTAATGCGGCTTGCTCGGCCACGCGCATTGCCCGCCGACGGTTCACGAGCCAGATGACAAATCCGACCACCAGAATGACAACGGCACCCACATAGAATACGTAGTGCCCCCAGTGGTTGATTTGCGTGAGGATATGTTCCGCCGCCTGACCAAATACCCAGCCCAAGGTGATGAAAATCGTCGCCCAGATCAGCGCACCGATGGCATTGTAGAAGGCGAACTTCCAGGGGCAAAGGCCACTATGGCCGATCAATACGGGCCCCGCTGCCCGCAGACCGTACATGAACCGCACCATGATGACGACCGGAGCATGGTATTTGTGAATCCACCGATCCAGCCTTGGTTTTTGCTTCGCCCAGCTCGGGAAACGCAGCAGAATGGCATCGCCTTTCCAGCGCCCCAACCAGAAGAAAATCTGGTCGCCCAGCCAACCGAACACGACCGCGACGATGAATACCTGCGGCAGGTGCAGCATGCCTTGATGGGTAGCCAGTCCGGCCAGAACCAGCACGGTTTCGCCTTCGAGCAAACAACCGATGGCCAGCACCAACAGACCGTATTGTGCCAGCAGGGCGGCGATATCTATTCCGAACAAAATGTGTACTCAATGGGTGATGAATCACGGGATAAAGAAAGTTCACCCATTTCGCCGGGTGTGTGCTGGCTCGTCAGGCGCACGGGTTCAGCCAGCCGTCACGCGGCTCGTGCCATCGGGTGCTGTAATGACCTGAACCCGTTGCCCGAGGGAGAATATCTGCCCGCCTACGGCCTGGACGATCGATACAGTGCGGCCATTATCCAGGCGCACAACAATCTCGACCCCGTTTTGTTGTGTGACGCCTTCTTCGATGGCGGAACCAGCAACGCCGCCACCGATGGCGCCCCCTACCGTGGCAAGATCGCGCCCCAGACCGCCGCCCACGCCACTGCCAAGCAGGCCGCCAACCACGGCACCGCCGATGGCACCGATGGGTGTTTTCGTGCCGGCAATGCGCACGCCGCGCAGGCTTTCAATCGTGCCGTACTGAACCGTTTGCATTTGCATGGCGTTGTTCCGGCTGTATACGTCGCCAGACATGGGGGTGACGCAACCGGTCAGGGCGGCCAACATGATGATTGGAACCGCCCATTTGATGCTGGATTGTGCGCGCATGGCGTTCTCCTCTGATTTGATTGTGGTGTGCATTACGCCGTGTTTGACCGGAATTCTAGCCGAATGTTTGCCTAAAACCTGAGTTTATCTTGATGTGGGTTGTGCGAAAAACCCATCGAAGCGACTGCTGATGGGATTTTGATTGATCCATAGTTTCTGTAAATGGCGCGGAGGTGATAAATTGCAGCGTCTTCGTTAAGGAACCTCTGATTGAATCCTTCGTGCTACGCGGGCTGGCGCCTGCTCCGCATTAAGCTGGCGAAGCCCGCCGAGTTGCTGATCCAAAAGCCGCAAAACGAGGCAGAGGCCGCAGTTCGTAGTTTACGCTACGATGCCAAGGCCGATAACGAAGTGTTGCTGCTTTTGGGCAGCAACCCGCATGGGACGGGCTTTTGAGGGCGATTTTACGCGTAGCTGGCGTAAGCCCGCTGTGTTGCGCCGCTCACGAATGGAATAACCATTAACGCGGAGCTGGCGTGAGCCCGTTTCGCGCCGCGCCTTGCGACTCATCCCTCAAAAGCCCGTCTCGGCCACGAAGGATTCAATCAGAGGTTCCTTAAAATTACCCAGCCTTACTACGAGTTTTAAGCAATGATCGAACTGCTGCTTGCCCCAGAAACCTGGATTGCCTTCGCTACCCTGACCGCGCTCGAGATCGTGCTCGGCATCGATAACATCATCGTGATCGCCATCCTGGTTTCCAAGCTCCCGGAAAAACAGCGAGGGGCGGGCCGTTTTTTCGGTCTGGCGCTGGCGATGGTGACGCGGATTGGCCTGCTGTTCTCGTTGGTGTGGTTGATGGGCTTGACCAAGCCGTTTGTTCACATTGGCAGCTTGGCGTTCTCCGGGCGGGATCTGATCCTGCTCGTCGGCGGTCTGTTCCTTGTCTACAAGGCCGTGACAGAAATGCACGACACGATGGAAACGGGTGGGCATGTTGAAACGCATTCGGCGGGTTCCACGCTTAAAAAAGTCAGTCTTTGGACGGTGGTTATCCAGATTGCTTTGATCGACATCGTATTTTCGCTCGATTCGGTCATCACGGCCATCGGCCTTGTTAAACACATCGAGATCATGGTGGCGGCGATTGTCGTGGCCGTGTTGGTGATGATGATCGCGGCCAAACCCATCAGTGAGTTTGTCGAGCGCCACCCCACCATCAAGATGCTGGCGCTGTCGTTCCTGATTCTGGTGGGTGTGTTCCTGATCGCCGAATCGTTCGGCCAGCATGTGCCCAAGGGCTACATCTATTCGGCGATGGCGTTTTCTCTGGTGGTCGAGTCGCTCAATATCCGCATGCGCAAAAAGCGTGAGCAGCTGACTTCCAAAGTACTGGAATAGGTGCCGGGTTCAATCCCGGTAATCGATGATCAGCGGGGCGTGATCCGAGAACTTTTCATCCCGATACACCCATGCTCGTTCGACCCGGTTGGCGAGATCGGGCGTGATGATCTGATAGTCAATGCGCCAGCCCACGTTATTTTCCCAGGCATTGGCCCGGTTCGACCACCAGGTGTACACGGCCTCGCCGGGGGCGACGAGGCGATGCGCGTCCACATAGCCCAACCGGTCGAATAATTCATCCAGCCACGCCCGTTCGTGTGGCAAAAAACCGGAATTCTTCTGGTTGCTTTTCCAGTTTTTCAAATCAATTTCTTTGTGGGCGATGTTCCAGTCGCCGCAGAGAATCAGCGGTTTGTGCGGGTTTTGAATATACCTTTCCAGCATCGGCAGATAGGCGGCGAGGAAACGGTCTTTCGATTCCTGGCGATGATCGCCCGCCGACCCGGAGGGCAGATAGAGCGAGGCCACCATCAGATCCGAATATTCGAAGGCGCAGTAACGGCCCTCCGCATCGAATTCGGGCAGGCCCAGTTGAGTGATGATGACCTCGGGCGGACGACGCGCGTAAATGGCAACACCGCTGTACCCCTTCTTCTCGGCGCAAACGTACTGGCAGGTGTAGCCCGCGGGGCAGAATTCGGCTGCGGTGAGTTGGTCGGTTTGTGCCTTGGTTTCCTGGATGCAGACAAAATCGGCATCCTGTTTGCTCAACCAGTCGAAAAATCCCTTGCGTGCCGCAGAGCGAATGCCATTGGCGTTGAATGTAATGACCCGCATGAAAGCCCCGATTCGTGTATGAATTGTGGTGGAGTTTAGCAGCGTGGCGTTGATAAAACGGGCAAAAAAAAGCCCCGTATCATTCGGGGCAATGGTTCTTCCTTGAGGAGCCAGTTCTTAAGATGGTGCGCCAGGCTCAAAGTTCACCATGTCATTCAAAAAAATTGATAATCAATCCATATAGTGGCATAGGCTTGTTCTGACGAGGGCCCGGACTTTAGTTTTTCTTGGGTTTGGGTAAACCCGGATTGGGTTTTTTCGAGCCATTTTCCGATGGCGAACAGAGCGTTCGGCATGGGAAAATGGCGGCACAGGAGCGTGCCGCATCGCCTCTGAATTCATTCAGAGGCAGGGATTGTCGACTTACTGGGTGCCGAGTTGAACTGCCATGAATAGCGGTTGACCATCTCGCAACAGCCGGATGGCAATCGGTCGATCTTTTGGTGCGTTGTCGAGCGCTTTTTTCAGATCAGCTGCGGACTTCATCGGCATCCGGTTGACTTCCAGCAGAATATCGCCGCGTGCAATGATCGAGGCGAACGGTGAGTCATTTTTGACGCCTGTCACTTTTACGCCATATTTGATATTCATCTGCTGCAATTCATCAGCGGAGAGTTCGCTGACCTGAAGCCCCATTTTTTCGATTGCTTCGCTGGTGCCCGATTCGGCTTCGAGCGCCTTCTTGTCGAGCTTCTCGACAGTGACATCAAGCTGCATCTGTTTGCCGTCTCGCAATACCGTCAAAGTGGCAGGCTTCCCGATGGGCGACATGCCAACCATGATCGGCAATTCGCCGGAGTGTTTGATCTCCTTGCCGTTGAATTTGAGGATAATATCGCCCGACTTCAATCCGGCCTTGGCTGCCGGCGTATTGGGCTCTACCTTGGCCACCAACGCGCCCTTGGTGCTGTCCAGACCGAACGATTGGGCCAGTTCATAGGTAACCGGCTGAATCAAAACGCCCAAATAGCCTCGGGTCACATGGCCGGTAGACTTGATCTGATCGACCACGTTCATGGCGACATTGATCGGAATCGCGAACGAGATCCCCATAAATCCGCCGGATTTGGTGTAAATCTGGGAATTGATGCCGATGACCTTGCCGTTTGCATTGATCAGCGGACCGCCCGAGTTGCCCGGATTGACGGGCGCATCGGTTTGAATGAAAGGCACGTAACTCTCATCGGGCAAGTCACGCCCAATCGCGGAAACAATACCGTGCGTTGCGGTGTGATCGAGTCCGAAAGGCTCACCAATGGCAAGAACCCATTCGCCCACCTGGATGTTATCCGAGTCGCCGATGGGGGCGACGGGCAGGTTTTTCGCATCGATTTTCAGCAAGGCGATGTCGGTGCGCTTGTCTTTGCCGATGACTTTGGCCTTGTAAGTTTGCTGATCGGGCAGGCGAACCGTGATTTTATCCGCGCCATCGACGACATGCGCGTTCGTAAGAATGTAGCCATCGGCAGAAATAATGAAGCCCGAACCCAGAGAGCGAATCGGTTCGCGCTTCATTTGCGGCATTTGTTCCTGGAAAAAATGCCGGAACATATCGCCGGCGGGCCCCGGTGGGAAGATCGGCATATTGCCGTTGTCAAAGGCATCTTGCACCTTGGGTTTGCTCACACTGCTGATATTGACCACCCACGGGCTGGACTGCTTGACCAGTTGCACGTAGTCGGGGACGCCGGTGTCGGCAAAACTGATGGCCGGTGTCATCGCCATCAGCGGAGCCGCAATCAACGCGGCAGCCACCAACAACCGTCCACGACGCGGCAAGCCAGCACGAATAGCATCAACAAGAATCTGGGTTCGCATACGTTACCTCTGCTGAATAAAACAACGATAGATTCTGGAATCGCAACCAGCTCGGCCCGCACCGACAAAACCGCGCGACAACCGGTTGCATGATGTTTCTGACGGGTATCCTCAGGATTAGTTCAGCGATTTTTGCGGATGTTGCGTTTGTACGCACTCGGATCAGGAATCGGGCAATAGCTGATCTACGGCGGTTGTCACATCTGAAGCCAAACCTGTGCCTTCAGGAATGAGCCGGGCGTCGTCGGTTTGGAATTTACCGGTTTGAACGAGAATCGTCTGCATGCCGACGGCGTGGGCGCCCTGAATATCGCTGTGCACATCGTCACCGATCAGGGTGATGTTTTCTGCGCAAAAGCCGAGTGCGGCTATGGCCTGCCGGAAGAAAGACGCGCCCGGT
>JACDJA010002667.1_pt1 | contig 12424 bp, 13 predicted proteins | sample 7449241 | NCBI WGS metagenome assembly JACDJA01 (sample SAMN14253289, study PRJNA609438) | sludge metagenome | isolation source: initial anaerobic sludge | collected 2018-12-20 | reverse complement strand
GCAGAACATCAGCCGGAAGTGGACGATGCCGATCCGGGATTGGAAGGCTGCGCTGACCCGATTTACCATCCAGTTCGAGGAGCGACTCCCTCAGCTGTGAATGAATGAAACCCCGTTTACACAAAATATCGGACAGGCCCTCTGTCCCCTGTTGTTTGCTGTTGTTCCGCAGGCGTCAGACCACACGCCATCATCAACGTAGGCTTGTATGAAAATCATCGGTTTCATCACCATTTCATTAGTCTGGCTTCTTTGCGCCTGCACAACTTCTCCGCAGGAGCCTGAAGGCGCCCCAGCTTCGGCAACGACTTTGTCCACGTCGCCGATGCATAACTATCGCTGTAAGAGCGGGGAGGCCATCGCCGCGACCTATCCTTCCACTGATTTAGCCACCATCCAGTACAAGGATCGTATCTACAACATGAGAATCGCGGTTTCGGGCAGTGGCGCGCGTTACGTTGGCAGCGAGCTGGAGTGGTGGACAAAGGGTTCGGGCATTGGATCCGAGGGCACGTTGTTTCGCCACAACGCTGATGGCACGTCTGGGGACAGCGTTGAGGTCTGCACAGAATCGTAAGTGTGGTCTAACATTTTGTCCAAGCCGACGCTGCTTCGCGGCGCGGCTTAACAGGCTGCTGAAATACCCCACGCGGATGCGTGGCGCGTTGCATCAAGTGTTCAATTTTTCATCCAGTTCGTTCGCATGAGTGGATTTCTGCCCTCATTGAACCTGTTTTCGAGCTTTTGAGGCCCATTTTCTCGCATTTCCTGTCCCTCGCGCCATCTGTGGACGGATTTTCCCCAGCGTGCGCATGCGCGTGAGGTTGTAGGCCGTCATGGTCAGCACAAACAGCGGGTCGACCTTCTTCAGCCCGCGCACCATCACCTGGCGGATAGGTCCGACGGTCTTCGCCCAGCCAAAGCCCTGCTCGATGAGTTTTCTCTTCTGCACCGAGATGGCGTAGCCCTCGCTGGCCGCGATGGCATCGGGTACAGCCGAACGACGCCCCGAGGTATTCTGCGCGACGTGCGGGATGACGTTCATTTCCTGCAACGCGTCAATGAACTCCTGGGCGTCATGGCCCTTGTCGGCTCCCAGCGTGATTTCTGCCTGCGGGTTGTCCGCCGCCTGCCGCGCGTCGTTGATCATCGTCTTGGCCGCTTCGCGCTCGGCAAAGCCATCGGCGGTGGTGACCATGGCGTTCGCAATCGGTCCATGGCGGTTGTCAGTGAGAAGGTGGCCCATGGAGCGCAGCCGGCTGGCGTTGTCGCCTTTGCAGTACAGCCGTGCGTCGGCATCGGTGTTCGATGCGTGGGTGTCGTTGCTGCGCCTTGTGTCCCTGAAGTTGCCGCTGTCGCCGTCATCGTCTGCGCCATCCTTGCGCACAAAGCTTTTGTGGCCGGCCCAGGCCTGGATGAGGGTGCCGTCGACGCTGAAGTGTTCGCCCGAGAGCAGGCCTTTATCGTCGGCGTGCTCCAGCACCCGATTGAAGGGTTCGATGACGGCGTCGTGCTCGATCAGACGCTCACGGTTCTTGCTGAAAACGGTGGGCACCCACACGGCATCGTCCATGGACACGTTTGTTGACGAGGCAATTTCACTGAAAACGGCATGGAGCCCCAATGCGGGCATGTTCCTGGCGCCATGGCGCAGGGGCGGGTGATGGATGAGCCCCAACACTCTCGTCGACCGCAGCCCAGGCTTTGTGTCGTGCTGCAATACGGCAGATGCATTTCTCGCCTGATTGACTAGTATGGTAGCTGGGCGTGTGTTGAAGTTGCCGCAATGGCCGGAAGGTCATTCGGCATTTTTTCGATCAACTCGTTCGTGGATCGCGTCATGGCTGATACCAGTTGGCAGTGCTCCCTGTTGCGCTCGGCTGTCCCCTTTGGCGTGCCGTGCGGGCGGTTCGTGTCGAAAATGCGCGTGGATGCCGTATCCAACTGCGTTGATCGCCTTCGGCGCAAGCAGCATCCGTTCCGCGCCGCCCGCTTCCATTACACCGCCGGACACATCGTGCACCACAGCGTGGTGGCTGCACGACCGCCCCCGGTATTCTGAGCCGTTGCCGTCATGCGGATTCTTTCGAGACCGTCAAGGAGCTTCAGCGATGTTGAGTACCAATCCATTCGTCGACCTTTCGAGCCTCATTCCTCCCGCGGCCATGCAGGCTTACGTTCTTCTGATGGTTGTGCTGGTCTTTCTGGGCACGGTCCTGGACATGTTGCACAAGGGCAGCGCGCGATACTTTTTCGAGAATGCCGAGAAGACGCGGCTGCACGCCAAACGCCCGTTGGGGGGTGGGGAAAAATTCGGCATTGCCATGAAGACCCTTGCCAGGGAGGTGCTGACCTCGGGTGAATTCCAGAGCGTCCGCCGCCGCGTCTCGCATCTGTTGACGATGTATGGCTTCGTGGTTTTCGTCGTCAGTACCGCCGTGCTGATTTTCGCTTACCCGACCGAGGCGGAGGCAGGCATCTGGCCGCTACTGTGGCATCTTGGCGCACTGGCCCTGAGCGTCGGTGCATGCTGGTTCTGGTTTTCCATCCGTGTCGACGTTTCGGCGGAGGGCGTGAAGTGGTACAACTTCAACGGCCGGGGCGACGTTTTCATCGTCGGCCTCATCGGCACCGCAGTTTTCGCCCTGCTGTGGTCGTTCACCCAGGGGAGCGGCGGCCTGAATACGCTGTTTTTCGTGCTCTTCGTCATCGCGAGCACGGTGCTGTTCGGTTCGGTCTATTGGTCCAAGTTCGCCCACATGTTCTTCAAGCCGGCAGCGGCGTTCCAGAAACGTTGCACCCGGGCCGATGGTTCGCGCGAAAACCTGCCCGACGACTATGACCTGACCGATCCCGCGGTGCAGGCACGGTATCCGGACATTCCCACGTACATGGGGACCAATCCGCCGAACATGGGGCGTGGCTTCAGCGCCGAGCGCCCCAGTCACTACTGATCGCCGCCCGAAAGCCGCCCAGCGAGGAGCACGCACATGCCAACTTTCGTCTATATGACCCGCTGCGATGGCTGCGGGCACTGCGTCGACATCTGCCCTTCGGACATCATGCACATCGACAAGGTCACCCGTCGCGCCTACAACATCGAGCCCAACATGTGCTGGGAGTGCTATTCGTGCGTCAAGGCCTGCCCGCAGCAGGCCATCGACGTGCGCGGCTACGCCGACTTTGCACCCCTGGGCCATTCGGTGCGCGTCAAGCGCGACCCGGAAAAAGGCGTCATCGCCTGGCGCATCAAGTTCCGCAACGGGCGCAAGGACATGGATCTGCTCGCTCCGATCACGACCAAACCCTGGGGTACGGCCATTCCGCAACTGCGTTCCGTACCCGCCCCGTCAAGGGAAATGCGTGACAGCCAGCTGCTGTTCAACGAGCCGAAATATATCCGCATGGACGAAGGGGGACTCAATACCCTCGAATCCAATGGTCTGAAAATGAAAGTGGGGGTCTACTACTGATGGCTTACGACACGATCATCGAAGACGACATCGACATTCTGGTCTGTGGCGCCGGCCTGGGCGGCACGGGGGCGGCGTGGGAAGCCCGCTACTGGGGGCAGGACAAGACCATCGTCATCGCCGAGAAGGCGAACATCGACCGCTCCGGTGCGGTCGCGCAGGGTCTGTATGCGATCAACTGCTACATGGGCACCCGCTTCGGCGAGAACAATCCGGAAGACCATGTCCGCTATGCGCGCATCGACCTCATGGGCATGGTGCGCGAAGACCTGCTGTTCGACATGGCGCGCCACGTCGACTCGGCCGTGCACCAGTTCGAGGAATGGGGTCTGCCGCTGATGCGCAACCCCAAGACCGGTGCCTACCAGCGCGAAGGCCGCTGGCAGATCATGATTCATGGGGAGTCCTACAAACCCATCGTCGCCGAAGCTGCGAAGAAATCCGCCGACAAGGTGTTCAACCGCATCTGTGTGACGCACCTGTTGATGGACGAGGCGAAGGAAAACCGCGTGGCCGGTGCCGTCGGTTTCAACGTCCGTACCGGCAACTACCACGTCTTCAAGTCGAAGACCGTGATCGTCGCCGCCGGCGGCGCATCGAACATCTACAAACCGCGTTCGGTGGGCGAGGGCGCGGGGCGCGTCTGGTACGCGCCGTGGTCGTCGGGCTCGGCCTATGGCCTGCTGATCCAGGCCGGCGCGAAAATGACGCAGATGGAAAACCGCATCGTGCTGGCCCGTTTCAAGGACGGCTATGGTCCGGTCGGAGCCTACTTCCTGCACCTCAAGACCTATACGCAGAATGGACTGGGCGAAGAGTACGAATCGAAATGGTGGCCGCAACTGCAGGAAATGGTCGGCAAGGAATATCTCGACATCGAGGCCTCGCACTGCACGCATCGCCCCATCCCCACCTGTCTGCGCAATCATGCCTTCATCAGCGAGGTCAATGCCGGGCGCGGACCGATCCACATGGTGACGATGGAAGCTTTCCAGGATCCGCATCTGGAGGAAATCGGCTGGCACAACTTCCTCGGCATGACCGTCGGCCAGGCGGTGCTGTGGGCGGCGACCGACGTCGATCCGAAATACGAGAATCCCGAGCTCACCACGTCCGAACCCTATGTCATGGGCTCGCACGCAACCGGTTGCGGCGCCTGGTGTTCCGGTCCCGAGGACATCTCGCCGCCGGAATACTACTGGGGCTACAATCGCATGACCACCGTCGAGGGCCTGTTCGGCGCCGGTGATGCGGTGGGTGGCACGCCGCATGCATTTTCGTCCGGCTCGTTCACCGAGGGCCGCCTTGCCGCCAAGGCCGCGTGCAAGTACATCGACGATGGCAAGGCGCAGGGCATTGTGGTCTCGCCGGAGCAGATCGAGCGCCGCAGGCAGGAGATCTACAAGCCGCTGGAACACTACAGGATCTACCGTAACGAAATCACCGCCGGCTCGGTCAATCCGAACTACATCAACCCGCGCCAGGGGCTGGATCGACTGCAGAAGCTGATGGACGAATATTGCGGTGGGGCGACGGTCAATTACATGACCAACGAGAAACTGCTGCACATCGGCCTGAAGAAGTTGAAGATATTCGAAGAGGATCTGGAAAAACTGGGTGCCGAGGACATTCATGAACTACTGCGGGCCTGGGAGTTGAAACATCGTCACCTCACTTCCGAAGCCGTGTTGCATCACACCCTGTTCCGCAAGGAAACGCGCTGGCCCGGTTACTACTATCGGGGTGACGCCATGAAGCTCGATGACGCGAACTGGCACGTGCTGACCGTGTCGCATCGCGATACGAAGAGCGGGGAATACACCATGGAAAAAGCACCCTGTTACCACCTGGTGGATAAAGACGAATAAGCCGCTGAGCCCCGCGCTGGCGGTTGCGGGGCGAACGGGTCGCCGATTCGCCCCGCGCATCGCGATCGGGTGGCCGCGGCGATCGAGGGGGCGCAACCGCTGGTGGCTTCATAACGACCTTGGATTTGACGGCCATGACCATGACACTGGAAACCCGCGCTGTAAAAGAATCTGCCGGCAACATCGTCCATCACACCGACGAGGAACTGTTGGCGATCGCCCATCCCATGTGGGACGACCTGATCCGCTATTCCAACAAGGGCCAGTACGGAAAATTCGTCCGCAAGTTTTCCTACAACCTGCTGTTCGGCCTGAACGAGGTGGAGATGGGGAAGCAGTTCGCTAACAGCGAACTCACGCGCAGCCTCGACAAGAACTATGATTTCCTCGGTTTCATCCGACGCGGTCAGCATGTGACCTGCCTCTACCGCGTGCGCAGCACCAAACGCGAAGGCGAATGGCTGGGCCGGATGGTGCTGGGTTACGAGGACGGCGAGGTTCGTATTTTCGCGGCATCGGTGTTCTGAGCCTAAAAACCGCAGTTGACCGCGCGATACGCTCACCGAGGCCGCATGAATGCTGAAAAGTCCGCCTTTGTTTGCCTTCACCTGTCAGGTGAGTCCGCTACGCACCCGCTGGCACGCCGGCTCACGCGCCTGCCTTTGCACCCGCAAGGGGCAAGCCGGATTCGTAAAGCCGCTTGCGCGGCGCGGCAACGACTCCGCTCGCGCGCCTCCTTGCAGGGGCGCCCCGGAGCGTGGGACGAGGGGCTGCGCAGCGGGGATCGGCCCGCGGAGGGGGGCCAGCGACGGCGCCCTGGGGCGCCTGCATCCCGCTTCGCGGTCGCATCCCCAAAGGGGCCCCTGCTCCGCGCTGCGCGGTCGCGCCTGCGGCGTCGTTGCGTCGCGGCAGGCACGCGATCCGACGCACCAGCGGATGCGTCCAACTGCGGTTTTTAGGCTGAGTTTCCCTGTCATTTTTATGAACGGTACGATCATGACGACACCCACCCAGGACATCGTCGCCGACGGCAAGTACGTTGAACTGAAGTACGAGGTCATCGACGCGAAGACCGACAGCGTGCTGACCGAGGTTCAGTTTCCCCTCGGCTACGTCCATGGCGTCAACGAAGTTCTGGCGCCGTCGGTCATGCGTGAACTCGAAGGGCGAAGCGCGGGTGAGGTCATTGAAGTGGCGATCGATTGCGATTCGATCTACGGCCCCCGCGACGAATCGCTGGTCATCGTCGAGAACGTCAACAACGTGCCGGAGGAATACCGGCAGGTTGGCACGGCGATCCTGATGGAAAGCGGCAATGGCCGAACGCGAACTTTTCTGGTCACGCGCATCGGTGGCGACGTCCTCGTTCTCGACGGCAACAACCCGCTTTGCGGCAGGCAGGTCGTATTCAGACTGCGCATCCTGACAGTGCGCGATGCCACGGCCGCCGAACGCGAATTCGGCGGCGCGATGGACGCAGCACCGGACATCGCGGGCAGCGTCAAAATTCCGGTTTGAATGCGGGCCGTTGGGCGAAGGATGCCCCGCACGCGCCGTCAGGGATGTTTGGGCGTGACGTATTTCACCTCTTTCTGAAACGGCTCCCAGATGGTGTCATAACCCACGAAACCCTTCTCGTTCGCTGCCTTCTGACGCGTGATCAGAAAGCGCGACTTGCCCTCGGGAACCTTGGGTCTGGACTTTGCGGCATCACTCATTGTTGACCTCTTCGGCATGATGTTGACGAGGAGCCCGGCACACCGTCACGCACGCGCGCATCCCCGGTGGTCGTGCACCGTCCGTCTGGACGGACATTGCAAATATAGACGTTTACACCGTACTTTTTTGAAGTTTTAATCGCGCGTACGAACGCGTGGGACATGTGTTCCGGGCGGTACAAGGCGATTCGGGTGGCGCACGACAGCTCTCTGCTCGAGGTGGCGCACTATGTGATGCTCAATCCGTTGCATGCGCGGATGGTTCTGCGGCGGCGACTGGAGAAATGGCCGTGGAGCAGCTATCCTGCTACGTGTGGCCGGGCGCCGGTGCCGGACTGGTTGCAGACCGACTGGATTCTGGCGCAGTTCGGCAGGCAACGCGCGAGCGCGATCCGGAAGGATGTGGCGTTCGTGCACGAAGGCGCGTGCCTGCCCAGCGCGGGGACGCAATTGCAGGGGCAGTTGATCCCGGATCGGAACACTTCGTCAGGGCGATGCAGGCGCTGCAGGACTACGAGTGCGAGTATCCGCGTGACGCGGCGATGGCGTGTGCGTATCGGTCCGGCCGTTACACCATGGCGGCGCATTTCGGGGTGCACTGTTCGACGCTCTGAGCGGAACGGTGAGCCGGCACGAGGAATCCGGACACTGAGGGGCATGGCGCCGGGCGTTTACGCGTTTTTCTGCAAGTGAAAGGTTCGTTGATGATTTTGCTGGAAAAATCCGTCGCCGCCTGGGGCACGGGCGCGTTTGCGGCCACGCTGAAGACGGAACTCGAGCGCCTGCGCAGCGATGTATTGCCGATCGGCCATGCCATCGGTGCGGGCAACCGCATCGACGACACCGACTTGGGCGTGATCGTCAATGCGGCAAGCGCGGATGCAACGCATATCCATGTCGCCGTCGGCGTCTTCTTCGCGGAGATCGTCGCATGCACGACGTGCAGTGGCGGCAGTGGGATGTGCGACGAGGCGTACTGCGAGCTGCGGGTGACGATCGACAAGGCGACCGGCGCCGCGCGTTTCACGGCGCTTTGACCGCCGCAACCGTTCGTCGCGACAGGGCAACGACAGCACGAAGATACCAGTGGTGCACCGCGAGGTAAGCGGTTTTTCGGTATATCATGAAAACCTAATATATTTATTCCCTCAAGTTTCGGTGTCCGCTTCTTGAGGTTTCCGTTTTTGCCCTCTAACTGGAGCCTTCCATGCAGATCAAACCCCTTCTGGCCGTCCTGACGGTCGCGCTTGCCGGCCTGTCCGCGCCGGCGGGTGCCCAGCTTCTCCCCCCGGTGCTGCCGGTTCCGGCCGGTACGCCGCAATCGGCGGACCAATGGATGAACCGCATGATGGACTTCACGCAGAACGCGTCGGCCTTCAAGGACCCGGCCGCGTTCGCGGCGTGGACCAACGCGATGACCGATCCCGCGATGGCCACTGCCATGGCGAGCCACCTGATGGAGCCGGGCAACCTGCTGCGTGCGATGACCACGATGATGCAGCCCGGCACGACGGCCAACTACATGCAGTTCCTCGACCCGAACATCTACCTGCGCTGGGGCGGGGCCATGATGAACCCCATGTGGTACACGCAGATGGCCGTGAACATGGCGGACCCCGGCAAGATGATGCGCTGGATGATGCTGCCGATGGACCCCAAGATGTGGCAGTTGGGGATGCAGATGATGGACCCCAACCTGTATGTGAAGTGGATGATGACGCCGACCGATCCGCGCGCGATGGCGCTGATGTTCGCGCCAATGAATCCGCAGCTCTACGGCAGCATGCTGGGCGGCGCGTTGAATCCGCAACTGGTCGGTGGGCCGAATTCGACCTGGGGCACCTTCATGTATCCGGCACAGCCGGTGGTGCAGGTACAGGGCCATGCGCCGGTGGCGAGCCCGATCAACGTGTGGGATCCGAGCACCTGGTTCAGCATGCTCAACATGTTCGGCATCAATCCTTCGGCCGGAACGGCCGGGACGGGCGCAACGACATCGTTCTTCCCCACTTTTGGCACGGGTCCCAACCCCTACCTGCCGGCGCCGCAAGCCGCGAAACCGGCTGGCGCCGTCGCACCCGCCGCGGCACCGGTGGCCGTCCCGGCACCCGCACCCGCGCCCGCCGGGTCCGCGGTCCAGGCTGGCGCACCGTCGACCCTGAGTCTCGGCGGTGACGCCCTGTTCAAGACGGGCAAGTCGTCCGCCAAGGATCTGACCCCGGAAGGGCGCGCCAAACTCGATGATCTGGTCGCCAAACTGAAGGCCTTCGGTGCGATCGACAGCGTCAAGGTGACGGGCCACGCCGACAAGATGGGCAAGGCGTCCGACAACAAGAAATTGTCGCTGGCGCGCGCGAAGGCGGTGACGGCCTATCTCAAGTCCAAGGGTGTGAAGGCGAAAACCTTTGCCACCGCAGGCATGGGCGACACCCAGCCGGTCGTCGACTGCGACATGAAACTCGCGAAGGACGCGCTGAAGGCCTGTCTCGCACCCAACCGCCGCGTGGATATCGAGGTCACCGGCGCGAAGAAATAGGGCGAGCGGCAACGTCGATTCATTCCCGCATCACAAGGAGTGAAACGACGTAGCGGTCCGAAAGGTGACGCCCGGCAGGAACGCTGGATTGCTCCGATGAGTTCGTGCCCTTCAGGGTGCGCGCAGGAATGAAAAAGGCCGGGACGTCCCGGCCTTTTTCATGGCGTGAGGCAAGCTCAGGCGGCCTGGACCGGGATGGCCTGGCGCGTGTCCAGAATGCGGTTGTCTGCGTCCACGTACACCAGTTCCGGTGCGTAGCGCGCCAGTTCCAGCTCGTTATAGGTGGCGTAGGTGGCGATGATGACGAGATCGCCCGGATTGGCCTTGTGCGCGGCCGCGCCATTCACCGAGATGATCCCCGAATCGCGTGCCGCGCGGATCGCGTAGGTGGTGAAGCGCTCGCCATTGGTGACGTTGTAGATCTGGATCTGCTCGTACTCGTGGATGCCGGCCGCGTCCAGCAGGGTTTCGTCGATCGCGCAGGAGCCTTCGTAATGCAGCTCCGAATGGGTGACGGTGACCCGGTGCAGCTTGGACTTGAGCATCGTTCTCTGCATGACGGCGCCCTCAGAATTGCGAAAAAGGAACGACATTATACTCCCCTTGGACCTGTAAACTCCCGGGAGGGTTCAGTCGTGAGCGGCTTCGCCTGCGGGGTGGCGCCGTGCCACGTGGCGAGGCGGGTTCAAGTTGCGGCGATCGGCGCCGATTATCCTTTCAGGAGCCTTGCGGGGCTTTGGGGCAGGCCGCGATTGAGCGGTGCGGCATGACTCTGTCGGAGACGACATGACGCAGCAGCATAAAACACTGGACGAATGGCTGGCCTTTCTGGGCACGGCCGATATTCCCGTGCTCCAGCTGACCGCCCGCGAGCTGGGGCGGCTGCATGCCGACGAGACGCGCTTCACCGCCCGCGCCGTCGCGTACGTGGTGACCGACGATCCTCTCATGACGCTCAAGCTCCTGCGCCACTTGCAGCGCCACAAACTTCGCCGGCAGGAATACGAACTGGTCGACGTCAAGCAGGTGCTGTTGATGATGGGGCTGGACGCGTTTCTGCGCGACGTGCCGGCGACGCCGCTGGTGGAGGACATGCTGCATGCCCACCTGGACGCACTGGTGCAACTGCTGCAGACCGTCCGGCGCGCGCAACGTGCGGCGTACTATGCCTATGACTGGGCGCTGCGGCTGCACGACCTGCATGCCGAGGAAGTCTTCGTTTCGGCGCTGCTCACCCACGTGTCCGAGATGCTGATGTGGTGTTTCAACCCCGGCCCGATGCTGGAGATCCGCCGTCGCCAGAAGGCCGATTCGACGTTGCGCAGTGCCGATGCGCAGCGTCTGGTGCTGGGGTTCACCGGCATGGAATTTCAGCGCCGCCTGACGCTCGACTGGGGCCTGCCCGAATTGCTGCAGAATCTCACCGACCCGGCGCTGGCGCGGTCGAGCCGCGTGCGCAACGTGATGCTTGCGGTGAATCTCGCGCGCCACTCCGCACAGGGCTGGGACGATGCGGCGCTGCCCGACGACTATCGCGCGATCGCCGAACTGCTGCGCATGGAGCCGGAAGAAGCACAGCGCCTGGTGCGCAGGTTGCCGGTGGTCGAGACCCCGCAGTGACGGGTGGCAGGGCTCAGGCGGGCTTGGGTGCGACGATCTTTTCCACCAGGATGGCGAGGCGGGTGATCGCCTGCGCCGCGGGACAGCCGGGTTTGGCCTGCAGCAACAACTGGCGGCGCATGATCGCCTGGCGCACTTCCGGATCGACCGGAATTTCCCCCATCGACTGCAGGCGAATCTCGCGTCCGGTTTCGCTGGCGACGAAGCGGTCGAGTACCTGCTGCAACTGCGCGGCGATGGTCTGTCCCGCGCCGGCCCGCGTGGCCTGGTTGACGACCAGACGCACGAGCCGGCGCTGCTGCTGGCCTGCGAGCACCTTTACGGTGGCGTAGGCGTCGGTCAGCGAGGTCGGTTCCGGTGTCGCCACCATCAACACTTCCGCGGCGAGCGACACGGCGAACAGCACCACGTCCGAAATTCCCGCGCCGGTGTCGAGCAGGACGATGTCGTAGCGTGGCACCACGGCGTAGATGGCGCGCATGAACTCGTCGCGTACTTCCGTCGTCAGGCGCGAGTATTCGACCATGCCGGAGCCTGCCAGCAGCACCGAGAAACCGCCGGGGGCCTGCAGGATGGCTTCGTCGAGCGCGCACTTGCCGGTGAACACGTCGTGCAGGGTGAGCTTGGGGTAGAGGTTCAGCACGACGTCGAGGTTGGCGAGGCCAAGGTCGGCGTCGAGCACCAGCACACGGTGTCCGCGCTGCGCCAGTGCGGCGGCGAGGTTGGCGGCGACGAAGGTCTTGCCGACACCTCCCTTGCCGCTGGTGACGGCAATCACCTTGTCGAGCGGCTTGAGCGGGGGCAGAACAGCGGGAGCCGGGGCGGCAGCAGTCATGGTTTTCCTTGTGACACGACGGCTGGCGCGGACTCGGCCTCGTTACCGAAGTGCTCGAAGAGCAGCCCCTTTTCTTCGGCGCTCACCGAGACCTGGCGCGGCAGGTCGATGGCACAGCGGTTGCGGCCGCCGTGCTTCGCGCGATAGAGCTGCTGGTCGGCGCGTTCGAGCCAGAGTTCGCATGTGGAGCGAATCCACTCGGGAGCGAATGCGCCGCCGATGCTGATTGTGATGCGCAGATCGAGCACCGGCGAGGCCGCAACGACCAGCGCCTCGATCGCGCGACGGATGCGTTCGGCGACTTTCTCCCCGTAAAGCGGCCGGCAGTTCGGCAGCAGGATGGCGAATTCCTCGCCACCGTGGCGGGCGACCGT
>JACDJA010002666.1_pt1 | contig 12424 bp, 10 predicted proteins | sample 7449241 | NCBI WGS metagenome assembly JACDJA01 (sample SAMN14253289, study PRJNA609438) | sludge metagenome | isolation source: initial anaerobic sludge | collected 2018-12-20 | reverse complement strand
ACAACCAGCGGCTGCTGGAACCAATCGGTTACATCCCTCCCGCAGAAGCTGAGGTAAACTACTATAGGCAATTCGCCAAGGAAGCCATTCCGGTGGCTTGACTTTAACCAAACAGCCTCCTCAAAACCCGGGACGATTCAATTGCAAAGCGAGCCACGACATGAAGCGGTTGTCGAACAAACCCGATCCGGGGTTCTCTGGGAATAGCTTTTTGTGATTTTCCTTGAAGTTGGGCGATGGGTTTGGTGTTTCCACCGAAAAGTGCTGGTGTCAGTTTCAGGTCTGAATAATCTGGTAGTTTCTGTGGTTTGCGCCATGTTTTTTCAATTTTTTGGCTGAGTATGGCCGTGGTGCCGCTCGGCACACTGATTTGCCAGCCCTGTCTCTCGCTGTTTGACTACCGTTGGTGAAATACGCTGTCAAATCACCTGCGTCGGCTTGCCGCATGGGAACGCTGGGCGTGGTTTGTCGGGTAGTGGCGGACACGGGGTAATGCGCGGCACGAGAGCAGCAGAGCGGTCAACATCTTTTTGGATGCAGGGAGCCGTGGTTTCGTACCCGCCCAATCCCTTGGGCAGGACATGTTGCTGCAACACATCCTGCCCAAGGGATTGGGCGGGATGTGTTGCAGCAACATGTCCAGGAAATCAGTGCCGGGCAGTGTGCGGACTTTTGTTTCTCCGACGGTCACGGTAACGGAAACTGATCTGGCCGTTGCTGTTCTGATCGCCAGCGAGAATATCCACTTCCCGGATTACTCCGCGATACCGGCCCTGGCTCAGGCACTTCCCTTGCGCTACTTTGAACCACTGGGTATTCCGAGCCTTGTGGCGCGGAAGGAATTTAATCTGTCGAACCGCCGTGGTACGTGACCCGTATGCCCAATGGTGTGGGAGGAGAGGCATCGCGAGGTGCCTTCCAAGCCCGATTAGGCCGCAGCATGAACAATCAGAATCGGGGATGTGTATATAAGTGAACAAGTTTCTACGTTTTTACCGATCGAAATTGGCAACAAGAGCTATCTCTTCTTCGTTGTTACATGGAACGACTATGTTACCCAGGTTGGGGAGGCACTCGACAAGCAATTCGCAGCATTTGGAGAGGACTTGGGTCTAACAGGGAAGGTAGTAAAGTCATACAAGAGTGCTGCGCGTACTTCGTTTTCCGAAGTTATGGAAAAGACCTGGCCCGATGAAATTCGAGAGCGCTTCAATGCTGAGCAAGAGTCTTTCATGTTGGTAATCGATAAAAGTTTCAACGAATTTAATCCAGAATCAAATCAATGGGGGGATAATTTGGTTTTCCAATTTCTACGAAGAGCCGGAGTCTGTATATCGGCTGTTTGGTGCCCTGGCTAAAAAAGTGCGTCAAAATGAGGATGTGTTTGTTTTTCTAAGCGCTATCACAAGAAAGGATAAGTACAAGAAATTTGGGAAGTATTTTGGGCTGAAGAAACCGGAAGTCTTCGGTGTTTCAGTTGACGTGCAAGCGGTAATCGAGGATGTGCTTGGCGTATAGGTGTCAGGCTTGACCCGTGGGTGCGGTTTTACATGGTGAGAGATTTAGCCCTAACAAGGCAAATCACCGGCAGGCAAAAGCGTCACGTCTTTTGCTGTCGCAAAACCCGCGCCACTTTTGCCTGCCGGTGATTTGCGGCGTTATGCGGCAATCCATAGCACAACTACAAAATAGTAGACAAACTAGAGAGAAAACATGGCTGATCCAAACTGTAATTATTGCAAGGGAACCGGACAATTCAAGTGCAATCGATGCGCAGGGAGCAAATCGATTGCCTGCGATTTCTGTCATGGCCGAGGCGGAGATCCAAATACCGGTGGAGCTACCTGTCCGCGCTGCTTAAATTCCGGGAAGGAAAAGTGTCCCGATTGTAGTGGTACCGGCAAAGGTCCTTGCCCGGCGTGCTAGATCACGAGTGATGATCTGTGCCGCCATAACCAGGGTGTCAATTTTGTTCCGGCGCTGCGCCGTACCACCTCCAGCGGATGTACAAACCTGCGATCCGCACACTGCTTACACCGGCGTTAGGTTATACGCGATGACAGCTCACGCCATGAACAGTGGATAACGAGTTTTATCTATATAGTCATCCTAGTCATCCAGGACCTGAACCAATAATCCATATCGAAATTCTTGCTTGGAGGGGGAAATCAGGTGGTCGTTCGGATTGAAAATACTGTGGAATATCCGGGTACTATAATTTGTGCAGCAGTTCTTTCTCTGAATAGGAGAAATGATGAAGGTTTTATGGCGCACTGGATTGGCCAGGTACTGACCGTAAAAAATCAATACCTGGAATACATCAATATTATTTTGCTCGGGCAAAACTGCCTGAGTTATTAGATTTACTGTCTCTGAGTGGACGTCTGCGAGTATCACGAGCAAAAGGTTGGCTAAACTCGCTTTTTTTGTCTCCTCTGAAGCCTTGGGCAGTTGTGCGTGTGCTGGCGTCATTTGGCCATGAACGTCTGGTTTTGTGTGCGGCAGAAGAGGGTCTCTTTCCGGACTTATCGTCATTACGGCTGAACCTCGGTTTTGTGCGAGGTTCCATACCAGGTACAACTTGGAATTCAAAGTGATTGCCGGTAAACCGCTCTATTCTTTTGAGGTGAATGCCATCTTTACCAGATGCAAACGAGACGGCAATGCCGGAAGCTCCTGCCCGGCCAGTTCGTCCAATACGATGCACGTAGTCTTCTGCAAACTTAGGCAGGTCAAAATTAATGACGTGAGTAATATCAGCAATATCAATTCCGCGCGCGGCGACATCAGTAGCAACCAGTATTTTGAGCCGCCCCTGACGCAATCCGGTTAAAGTACGCGTGCGTTCGCGCTGGGTCATATCTCCGTGCATGGCGGCAGCTTTGTGTCCTTGAGCAGAAAGATTGTCTGCCAGAGAATCAGCATCACGTTTCGTTGCAGTAAATACGATTGCCTGTTTGATGGTTGTATCACACAGCAAATGATCAAGTAACCGGTTTTTATGAGTGAGATCATCCACGTAATGCATACGCTGTTCAATATGATCAAGTTTTGCGTGCTGAGATGCGATCTGGATACGTTTAGGCATTTTCAGTAAACGTGTAGCAATTTTTTCGATTGCAGTATCCAGTGTTGCCGAAAATAGCAAGGTCTGCCTGTTTGTCGGTGTTGAGGAGGCAATACGCTCGACATCATGAATAAATCCCATGTCCAGCATGCGGTCAGCCTCGTCCAGCACCAGCATTTCCAGCCGTGAGAAATCGATCCGCCCCCGCTCAATGTGATCAATCAAGCGCCCTGGTGTGGCGACCAGTACGTCAACAACTTGTGATAGAAGTTTATTTTGCAATGGATAGGGCATCCCACCCAGAATACTGACAACATTGACGCGCGGCAGGAATTTTCCGTATTTGCTGGCAGCTTCGGAAACTTGCAGGGCCAGTTCGCGCGTGGGAGTCAGAACCAGTATGCGTGGACCGCGGCCCTGAATTTTTGCTGGAGTGGCAAGACGATGCAGTGCCGGCAGCATGAAAGCAGCTGTTTTTCCGGTTCCAGTCTGTGCGCTTGCCATTACATCGTGGCCAGCAATTAATTCGGGAATAGCTTGTTGCTGGATAGGGGTGGGAGAGGTATAACCCGCTGCCAGTACGGCTTTTACAATTGCGGGATGTAGATTCAAATTTTCAAATGACATGTCGGTTTTCCTGATGATAAAGAAATTCAATGCGCAAACAGGAACGTACCGCAACAAATAATTGCTGGTACCACTGGCGCATACATAAACACATCGCTGCTAACCAGGGATACTGCACAATTTCAAGAAGAAACAGAGGAATCTGGAGAGGTCAGGAACGATGAAACTAGATAAACCCTACCTTGAGGCAGGGTGGCAAGTATACAGTAACTACACAAAAGAAAAAGTTAAATTTTTGTGTGGTGTGGTTGGAACGAGTGGTCGATTAGCGTTCGATAGGCTTGAAACGGATACGTTTGGGTTTTGCTCCTTCTTCACCAAGACGTCGCCGTTTATCAGCCTCGTATTCCTGATAGTTGCCCGTGAAAAATATGACTTGCGAATTGCCTTCAAAAGCCAGCATATGTGTTGCGATACGATCCAGGAACCATCGGTCGTGCGAGATTACCAACACACATCCGGCAAATTCCAGCAGTGCATTTTCCAGTGCTCTCAAGGTTTCAACGTCAAGGTCGTTGGATGGCTCATCCAACAATAACACATTTCCTCCGGATATCAGTGTTTTGGCCAGATGTAACCGGCCTCGTTCTCCGCCGGAAAGTGTTCCTGCAATTTTTTGCTGATCAGGACCCTTGAAGTTAAAGCGGCCAAGATAGGCGCGTGACGGGATCTCGTGTTTGCCAACGATAAGCAGATCATTTCCATCTGAGATGACCTGGAATACAGTCTGATCACTAGGTAATGCATCACGTGATTGATCTACATAGGCAATTTTTACGGTTTCACCTATCTTAATCTCGCCTGTATCCGGTTGTTCCTGTTCAGTAATCATGCGAAACAGAGTGGATTTTCCGGCACCATTGGGACCGATAATTCCGACAATCGCGCCGGGTGGTATCCGGAAATTCAGGTTGTCAATCAGCAGGCGATCGCCAAATCCTTTGGAAACATTGTTAAATTCGATAACTTCATTTCCCAGCCTATCTGCGACAGGAATAAAAATTTCCTGTGTTTCGTTGCGCTTCTGATATTCCTGCGAGCTGAGTTCTTCAAATCGGGCTAGGCGAGCTTTAGATTTTGCCTGCCTGCCTTTAGGATTTTGCCGTACCCATTCCAATTCTTGCTTGAGTGATTTCTGGCGAGCAGATTCTGCGCTATCTTCTTGTTTCAGGCGTGCTTCTTTTTGCTCCAGCCAGCTCGAGTAGTTTCCTTTCCAGGGGATGCCATGACCACGATCAAGTTCCAGTATCCATTCCGCTACGTTGTCCAGAAAATATCGATCATGAGTGACGGCTACTACCGTGCCTGAGAAACGTGCAAGGAATTGTTCGAGCCATTCGACAGATTCTGCGTCCAGATGGTTGGTAGGCTCATCTAGAAGTAGCATATCCGGCTTGGATAGAAGTAATCTGCACAGGGCAATACGGCGTTTTTCCCCTCCTGAGAGATTCTGGATCAAAACATCCCACTCCGGAAGGCGTAGTGCATCAGCAGCTATTTCCATCTGTTGAGTCAGATTGTCTCCATTTTGTGCAGTTAATATTGCTTCTAGCCGCGATTGCTCGGCTGCCAGTGTATCGAAGTCAGCGTCCGGTTCGGCATAGGCTGCATAAATGGCTTCCAGTTGTTGTTGTGCATTGAGTACTTCTCCTAATCCTTCCTGGATTGCTTCGCGAACGGTGAGATCAGGATCGAGTTGTGGTTCTTGTGGTAGGTACCCGATTTTGAGATCTGGCATAGGGGTGCATTCCCCTTCAAAGTCTTTATCTATTCCGGCCATGATCTTTAATAGCGTGGATTTGCCAGAGCCATTCAGGCCAAGCAGACCAATTTTTGCGCCTGGGAAAAAACTGAGTGAAATATCTTTAAGAATAACGCGTTTGGGAGGAACAATTTTACCAACGCGATTCATAACTAAAACGTATTGAGCCATAAATGCTTTTCTAATCCTGAATTTGAATTGATCTGGACATTCTAGAATCTGGGAAGATTCCGCAGAGGGTTATACATGAAAAGAAAGGAAGGCCGTTCGTTTAATGTCGGCATTGCAGGGTAATGATTTACATAGGGCTATATTAAGAGGCAAATGTGTAAAAGGCAAATATTGGGGTGAGTTGTTTGTCTGGGCAAATACAGGCTATCAGGGAAGAGTATGAAAATTACAGTGCACTATAAATCAGGAGTTTCTCAGGTTTTTATTGTTCCTGCAGAAATACAGGTTACTGAATTTCGGAAAATGGCGGAGGAGGCAGGAGGAGACGTGCTCAAAGTTGAGTTTTCATCTTTTAATCCAAAATCTTACCAATATTATGCTGGCGAAGGGAAATTCTAGGAGATGCTCTGGAAAAACGTATAAAATACACTTATCTTCCCTGTTTCGATTGGTTTGAGTATTGTGGCGCCTGGTAATTATATGCTTGTTAATAAAGATTAAATTTAATAATTCCTGAAATTTATTAAGTTAAAGATAATAATTGGCCAATCGATATAATCTAATTCCTGTGGTTTGCCTGCGGGCCTCATTTGTGTGCATTAGAATGCTGACGCTTTTTTCTGATAAAAATGAATGATGTTAACTATGCTTGGTTTTTAAATGGTAGACACATTCAGTACTCCTGTAAAAAGATAAAATTACTTTTACAGTCTGGGTGAATATTTATCCATTTGATAAATAAACGTTAATGTGACGTTCTGATTATAGATACATAATGTATGTTGTCACCATTGTTATAGTGAAAAAGTTTGGGTGAGGGCGCTCTAGTCTTTTTATTGAGGGTTTCGTGTGAATATTTCTATTAAAACCTGGATAACTAATCTGTCGGTTATTTTTTATCTGTTTTTGCTCAGTAGTTGTACGACTTATCCGTTACTTGGTACACAAGGGGAGCAGGTCCCGCATGATTATCTGATTGGGCCGGGTGACACATTAAACATTATTGTTTGGCGCAATCCAGAAATATCCATGAGTGTTCCGGTTCGTCCAGATGGAAAAATTACAACGCCTCTGGTAGAGGATTTGCCGGCAAGTGGAAAGACCTCAACTGAATTGGCGCGTGATATCGAAGAGACGCTTGCAAAATATTTGCAGCAGCCAGTAGTGACAGTTGTCATAACTGATTTTGTCGGGCCATTCGGTGAGCAGATCAGGGTAATCGGTGAGGCTTCACAGCCACAGGCGCTGCCGTACCGGGAGGATATGTCGCTGATGGATGTCATGATTGCTGTGGGAGGTTTGACTGATTTTGCTGCAGGAAACAGGGCAAGGATCATTCGGAGCGTTGATGGTAAACAGCAGCAATTTCGCGTCAGGCTGGATGATTTGATCCGGGATGGTGATATTTCTGCCAACGTACCGGTTTATCAGGGAGATGTGCTGGTTATTCCTGAAAGTTACTTTTGATTAATTTGCGTGCAATCGTGATAAATGGCGAGGTGATCCGATATGAGTGATTTGATTGCTCAGATACTGGTTTACATCAAAGGGATTTGGAAATACAGATGGGTTTCAGTTGGATCTGCATGGATTATTGCGGTTGCGGGTTGGTTTTTCGTTTATAAGATGCCGGATAATTATCAGGCATCTGCGCGAATTTACGTTGATACTCAGAGTATTTTGCGACCATTAATGGCAGGGATGACTGTATCACCCAATCCAGATCAGCAAATCACCATAATGAGCCGGACGCTTATTAGTCGGCCAAATGTCGAGAGAATTGTTCGTATGGTAGATCTGGATATTAAGGTCGCAGATGATAGTGCCAAAGAAAAGCTGGTGACCTCATTAATGAATGATATCAAGCTTAAAACGACAGGTAGCGATAATATTTTCATGATTTCGTATGACGACAAGGATCCCAAGCTGGCCAAAGATATTGTTCAAGCTCTGTTGACTATTTTTGTTGAAGGCGGGCTGGAAGGAAAAAAGCAGGATTCTGCTTCTGCGTTACGTTTTATTGATCAGCAAATTGCTGCTTATGAAGAAAAATTGGTTGCTGCTGAGGCAGCCCTGACTGCTTTCAAGCAAAAGAATCTTGGTTTTTTACCCGGGCAGGGTGGAGATTACTATAGCCAGCTGGTTGCGGCGGCTGAAGAGCTGGAAAAAGCCAGGCTTTCCTTGCTTGAAGCTGAGCAAGCTCGTGATGCGGTCAAGAAACAGATAACGGGGGATGAGCCGATGCTGTTACTGGAGGTAGGTGAAGCATCACCACAAAGCATTGTCAATCCGGAAATTGATGCACGAATTCAATCCCTGAATACTAATTTGGATAACCTGATGCTGAATTTTACTGATCAGCATCCGGATGTAGTTGCTACTAAGCGGTTGATTGCTCAACTTGAAGAGCGCAAAGTGGAAGAGGCCAAGCTGATGGGCCCAGTTGGTAAAAATTATGACCCAATGATGCAACAGTTGAATATTGCATTGACAGAATCTGAAGCGCTGGTGGCCTCCATGAAGGCGCGAGTGGGTGAATACGAAGCACGTTACGAACGATTGAAATCAATGAGTAATACTGTTCCTGCTGTAGAAGTGGAAATGCAACAACTCAATCGGGATTATAACGTGAACAAGGCTAATTACGAGAAATTGCTGGAACGCAGGGCGTCTGCTGAAATCTCCGGTGAACTGACTTCTACTTCTGGATTGATGTCTTTCAGGATTGTTGATCCCCCTACAGTTCCAGAGCTGCCATCTGGACCAGATCGGAAAAAATTTCTTACGCTGGTCCTGATTGGAGCTTTGGCTGGGGGGGTTGGCCTTGCATTCGTTATCAGCCAGATTCGACCTACTTTCCATAGCCAAACCACCTTGCGAGAGCTGACAGGTTTGCCAATTCTGGGGGTAGTGCCGATGGTATGGACAGAAAAAGAAAAGGTGAAAGATAAAAGACAAATTTATATATTTGGCATTTCTTTGATAATACTAGTTGCGTGCTATGTAGTGCTGTTAGTTTACTACGTAAAACCGCATGTTATGCAGACTACTTAGATTGTTTGCATATAAATCGTTACCGATATTATTCAAGAAAATATGTGGATTTGCCAAGGTACGGTTCGAAGGATAATGGAGTGGATATGAGTCTTATTGAAAGAGCTGCTGATAAGCTTTCAAAAAATGAAATAAGCAATTCTATTCCGGGCAAGATACCGCAGACTGTGAAAACTGGCCTGGATCCATTATTTCTCTCTGACAATATGTCAGATCAGAAAATTGGAAAAGAGGTGAGTGTTAATAATAGCCCTGTGGTTGATCTGGCTAATAGAGCGAGCGCTAACAAGAAAACAATTAAAAAAATTGAAATTGATCTGGAAAGCCTCCACCGTAAAGGCATTGTCACTTTGGATCACTCCAGATCCGAGATAGCCGAGCAGTTTCGATTGATAAAACGCCCCTTGATTGCCAATGCATTTAATCCAGATAGTGGTATTAAAAATGGCAATCTGATTATGGTTACCAGTTCTTTATCCGGTGAGGGGAAAAGTTTCTGTTCAATCAATTTGGCAATGAGTATCGCGATGGAAATGGATCACAGGGTGCTATTGGTTGATGCAGATGTTGCTCGGCCTTCAATCCCTGCAAGTCTTGGTTTCAGCCCGGAAGAGCCAGGTTTGTTGGATCTCCTCCGTGACCCTCAGTGGAAGATACCCGATGTAATGATGAAAACCAATGTGAAGAAACTCACGTTGATTCCGGCAGGGAGACGCCATACGCATGCTACCGAATTATTGGCTAGTCAGAGCATGCATTCTATTTTAGCTGAGCTTGCCCAGCGCTATCATGACAGGGTAGTCATATTTGACTCTCCACCTTTGTTGTTGACCAGTGAAGCACGCGTGCTTGCGGGCCAAATGGGGCAGATCGTGCTAGTGGTTGAAGCAGAAAGGACAACTCAGCAGACTGTGAAAGAAGCTTTACAGCAAATTGAAGCGTGCGATGTGATCAATCTGATTTACAACAAAGCCAGAGCACATAGCGGCGGCGGATATTACGGCTACGGCTATTATTGATGAAATCACTCGGTTATGCTGACAGCAGCTTCTCGCGCTGGATAGCGTGCTTGTGGGGTGGCTGTATTGTAGGATTGGGCAGCTCGGTTTTTCAGGTCAATGCAGCGGAATGGAATATCCAGCCACGATTAATGGTTAGTGAAACCTATACTGATAATGTGAGGTTGGGCGGTGGAATCGGGTTTGGGGGAGGAGGAGTTGGCAGCCAGGGGGGAGGGGAATTTATTACGCAGATTAATCCTGGAATAAATATTACGGGTGAGGGACGTCATTTTAAGGCAAATCTTGGCTATACGATGAATAATCTCATCTATGCAAAGAATGAACGATACCTCATACGACATCAGTTAAATACTAATGGTACTGCAGAAATAGTCAAAAATCATTTTTTTGTGGATGCCCGTGCTGTAGTTACTCAGCAAAATGTTTCCCTATTGGGATCGCAGGCACTGGATAACGCTAGCTTGACGGGTAATCGAAGGGATGTACGTATTTGGAGTATCAGTCCCTATGTGCGTCAGCGTTTCAAGAATCTTGCTGCAGGAGAAATTCGATATATCCATGGTGAGGTGAGCTCCAATACACGCAGCTTTTCTGATAGCACTTCTGATTCAGCAATCTTTTCACTAAATAGTGGTTCAGCTTTCAGAATACTTGGCTGGGGAATGAATTTTAGCCATACAGAGATTAGCAGAAAGTATTCCGGACCCAGGCTAGGAGCTTTAAGAACGATAGAGATGGATCGAGCATCAGGCTCGCTTAAATACATTGTGACGCCGCATTTTAATCTGATTGGTACAGCAGGCTATGAGCACAACAGCTTTGTTTCGATAAGGGGAAAACCTTCCAGCCCCTTTTGGACTGTAGGTTTCTCTTGGGCGCCGACTGAAAGGACCGATATCAGTGCATCAGGCGGGAAAAGATTTTTTGGAGATACTTATGCAGCTTCTGTTGATCACCGCACTCGCAGTACAGTGTGGAACTTAAGCTATATTGAGGATATTACTACTTTTGGTCAACAATCTTTATCTGGTGGTTCGATTTTAAGTGCTGACATGTTGAGCCAACTCTTGTCAGGTACTCAGAACAGCGAAGCATTATTGAATCAGGGGCTTTCATCTTCATTTTCTGACCCAAATAATTTTCTGACTAACCGTTTATTTTTACTTAGGCGTTTACAGGCCTCGTTGGCTTTGAACGGCAAGAAGAATTCGCTGGTATTCCGGGCCTTTAATTACTCCAGAAAATCATTTAGTCCGGATGAAGAAGATGCTGATCTAATTGGTGCTACTAATGCCATGTTGACTAGAAATACTACTCAAACTGGCGGGAATGTATTATGGAATCACCGGCTGTCTCCCAGAAGTAATGCCAACATCAATTTCGGCTATATCAAAAGTCGTTATAGTGTAACTAATCAGGAAGATGACAATATAATTATATCAGCCAGCTTGAATAAGCAGTTTGCTTCTAATACCACTGGATCAATCAGGTATTCTCACCTGCGTCGTGAATCTGATCGCAGCAACGGTAACTACAATGCTAATGTAGTAACGGCGACAGTAAATATAAATTTTTAGAAATAAGAAGCTTATGTATCTTACTTATTATGGTTTTACCGAGAAGCCATTTCAGTTAAAACCTGATCCAAGCTTTTTTTTCCCCAGCCGGGGGCACAAGCGCGCGGCAGCGTATCTTGAATATGGTCTGTCGCAGGAAGATGGTTTCATCATTATTACAGGAGAAGTGGGCGCTGGTAAAACCACGCTGATGCGCTGCCTCTTTCAAAAGTTGAAGCGAGAACGGGTTGTCGCTGCACAGCTGGTTAGTACTCGACTGGATCCAGATGATGCTTTGAGAATGGTAGCTGCTGCTTTTAGCCTGCCTTACGAAGGTTTATCCAAGGCAGCATTGTTACTTGATCTTGAACGATTCATGCGCAAGTGTGAACGGGAGGGGACAAGAGTATTGTTGGTAGTTGATGAAGCACAAAACCTTCAACCACAGACACTGGAAGAATTACGGATGTTGTCTAATTTTCAATCAGATAACAGGCCTTTGTTGCAGACTTTTTTACTTGGCCAGCCAGAATTCAGAAGAACATTGCTTGGCAATCAGATGCAGCAGCTTCGTCAGCGCGTGATTGCCACTTATCACTTGGGTCCACTGGATCAGGCTGAAACCAGAGCCTATATCGAGCATCGATTGCAAAAAGCAGGCTGGAATGGAAATCCCGTGTTTCAAGATGAAATTTTCGAGATAATACATAATTTTTCTACTGGAATTCCACGTAAAATCAATATGTTTTGTGACAGATTGTTGATTATGGGATGTCTGGAAGAGTTGCAGGCTCTGAGTAAAGCCGAGGCAAACGAGGTTATGCTTGATATACAGAAAGAATTTGATCTAACCGTTTCTCCTGAATAAATCCTATGATTCGTAATGCGTTGACTATTGATGTGGAGGATTATTTCCAGGTATCGGCTTTCGCCCAGTATATCCCCCGCTCATCCTGGGATAATTTGCCGTGCAGAGTTGAACGCAACATTGATCGGATTCTTATGGTGCTGGACGAGCATAAAATCAAGGCGACCTTTTTTACACTGGGCTGGATAGCGGAACGTTACCCATCCATGGTCAAGCGGATCGTTGAGAATGGTCATGAGCTAGCTAGTCATGGATATGCCCATCATCGTGTTACTGAGCTGAGTCGCAAGCAGTTTT
>JACDJA010002665.1_pt1 | contig 12425 bp, 10 predicted proteins | sample 7449241 | NCBI WGS metagenome assembly JACDJA01 (sample SAMN14253289, study PRJNA609438) | sludge metagenome | isolation source: initial anaerobic sludge | collected 2018-12-20 | reverse complement strand
TATCGATCCGGATTATCCTAAGGCACTGGCTTTAGCCGGTACACTTGAATTTGAGCGGGAAAAGTTTGATCAGGCAGTTACTTACTGGGAGCGCCTGCTGAATGTTATACCCGCCGACGCAAAAGATTCAAAATTTTATAAATCTGTGAGTGACAGTATCGTCCAGGCTAAATCTCTGGCCATGAAAGGTAGAAATGAATCTATTCCTATACAGCTGGCGCAGAATTCAAATGTGGAGAGTGATGTGCCTGTGACATTGCCTTCTGGTGAGAAGCAGGAAGCTGCTACGGGCATACCAAGCGTTTCTGGCTCGGTTACTCTGGATACCTCATTGGCAGCAAAAGTTTCGCCTGATGATACACTTTTCGTTTTTGCAAGGGCCAGCCAAGGGCCAAAAATGCCATTGGCTATTTTGAGGCTGCATGCTCAGGATCTTCCAGTTTCGTTTAAACTTGATGACAACATGGCTATGACCCCCGCGATGAAGCTCTCAAGCTTTCCAGAGGTGGTGGTGGGGGCGAGAATCAGCAAAACCGGACAGGCTATTCCCTCCAGTGGAGATCTTGAGGGTTACAGCATTCCTGTGAAAATTGGTGAAGAAAATATTTCTATCACAATTGATCATATTGTCCCGTAAATTTAATTTGTTGATGAGGGGTATATATTTGTATGCCGGTTGATTTGATCCCTGATTTTGAGTTGGCTTCCACAGGTAACAAACAGTTTCGTCTGTCAGGTATAAAGAGCAAATACCTGGTTATTTTCTTTTATCCGAAAGATGATACACCTGGCTGTACTAATGAGGGCCAGCAATTCGGGGATCTATATCCAGAGTTTGTGCAGGAAGATTGTGAAATCATTGGTATTTCTCGTGACAGCCTGAAGTCACACGAGAAGTTTAGAGAAAAATATAATTTTCCCTATAATTTGCTGAGTGATGCCGATGAGGTAGTGTGCGAGCTGTTTGGTGTCATCAAGATGAAGAATATGTATGGTAAGCAGGTACGCGGGATAGAGCGCAGCACATTTATACTTGACCGGGAAGGCAAGCTATATAAAGCGTGGCGAGGTGTTAAGGTTCCAGGGCATGCTGAGGAAGTTTTAGCATTTATCAAGAAAATATAATGTGATAAGCACTTGAGAGGCTTGGAAACTATAGAATCTAGTTTCGTAATCTCAGGGTAGCAAGTGTCTGATTGAATCCAGTTCCTGAGTTAGCTCGTTGTAGGCAGCATCTAATCTGGTACGTGAGAATGGGTTGATTTCAAGTCCCTGTACAATTTCCCTCATACCATTTTTGCAGATGACCGGGAAGCCATAAATTACCCCCTCCGGTATTTCATAACTACCATCGGATAAGATTCCCATCGTAGTCCAGTCACCGTCTTCCGTTCCAAAAAACCAGTTACGCAGATGATCAATAATAGCATTAGCTGCACTGGCTGCACTGGATAAGCCACGTGCCTCGATTACCACAGCACCCCGTTTTTGTACCGTAGGGATAAAGTAGTTTTCGATCCAAATCGGATCTTTGATGAGATTAATAACTTTGGTATCACCGATCTCAGCATGATACAAATCAGGAAATTGAGTGGATGAATGGTTTCCCCATACAATCATCTTTTTGATATTGCTGACCGGCTGGTTTAACTTCATAGCAACTTGTGATAATGCCCGGTTATGATCGAGCCGGAGCATTCCTGAAAAATTTTCTGCTGGTAAATCTGGAGCATTTTTCATGGTGATAAGGGTATTGGTGTTCGCTGGATTTCCCACCACCAGTATTTTTGCATCACGTTTGGCCACTTGATTCAGGATCTTGCCCTGATTTCTGAATATTTCGCCATTGGTCTGCAGTAAATCCTTACGTTCCATCCCTTTGCGGCGGGGGCGGGCCCCAACTAGTATTGCTATATCTGTCTGATCAAATGCCATCATCGGGTCGTGAGTGGCAATAATGCCAGCCAGTAGCGGAAATGCGCAATCCTGAAGTTCCATAACCACTCCATCCAGTATTTTCCTGGATTCCGGGATGTCGAGGAGTTGAAGAATAACGGGTTGATTGCTGCCCAGCATGTCTCCCGCAGCAATTCGGAATAACAGGCTGTAGCTGATTTGTCCTGCTGCGCCGGTGACGGTAATACGAACGGGTGAAAGCACCAAATTCTGCTCCTTGGTATTTGATATATTTCCTGACAGGAAAAGAGAATTGGTAAAAACGATTGGTAGGAATTATACCGATAAACTCAATTGACAAGAAAGGTAAGTATCGTCCAGACTGCAGCTTTCCAGATTTTTATATTAAGGATTAGAATAACAAACTGATTGGACCCATAAATCGTAATGTGTTTACTTATTTATTATACAAATTGACTGGGGACTCGAATACTGATGCATAAATTTGATGTGATAATCATTGGTGCGGGAAGTGCTGGTTTATCTGCCTTGCGTGAGGTAAGAAAACGAACTGATAATTTTGTACTGATCAACGATGGTCCGTGGGGTACTACCTGTGCACGGGTCGGGTGTATGCCTTCTAAGTTATTGATTGAAGCAGCCAATGCTTTTCATCGACGGTTCAATTTTGGTGAGTTCGGGATTATGGGCGCAGATCAACTGGAACTGGATGGCAAAAAGGTTCTGCAACGTCTACGCAGGCTACGTGATGATTTTGTTACCAGCACCCTTAAAATAACCAATGATTTGGGTGAACGTGCAATATCGGGGCGTGCCCGTATTCTGTCGCCAGATCAAGTAATGGTCAATGGAGAGAAACTCAGCGCTCATAAAATCATTATTGCAACGGGTTCCCGGCCTGTTGTGCCCAAGAACTGGCTGAATCTTGGCAAACGTTTGCTGACGACGGATACTTTGTTTGAGCTGGATACGTTGCCAAAAAGTATTGCTGTCATCGGCATGGGTCCAGTTGGTCTGGAAATGATCCAGGCATTATCCAGGCTTGGTGTACATGTAACAGGCTTTGGATTTCGCAGCTCAGTAGGGGGGATAAGTGATCCATTCATTAATCAGACAGCAGTGAAGCTGTTGTCAGAAGAATTTCCACTCTATCTTGGTAGCAAAGCGAGTGTCGCCATAAATCCGGATAATAATGTGCTTACTGTCCGTGCAGAGAATATCGAAATTGAGGTAGACAGTGTACTAGCCGCATTGGGGAGGCAACCAAATATCGATGATATTGGTCTCGATACATTGGATGTGCCGCTTGATGAAAAAGGGCTACCATCAGTAAATCCAATTACCCTGCAGATTGCAGATTTACCAGTATTTCTGGCAGGAGATGCAAATCAGCGTCTTCCTCTGCTGCATGAGGCTGCAGATGATGGGCATATTGCCGGTTTAAATACAACAAGTGAAGAATTAATTTACTTTAAGCGCCGAGTACCACTAGCTATCGTATTTGCTGATCCTAATATTGCCGTAGTTGGTCAATCCTTTCATTCACTCGAACACGAAAATATTCAAATAGGTGAAGTCTCTTTCTCTAACCAGGGAAGGGCACGTTCGGCCCAGTCTAATCGTGGTGCCTTACGTGTGTATGCTGCGGCAAATGATGGCCGATTGCTAGGTGCAGAAATGTGTGCACCAGCTGGGGAGCATTTCGCACATTTGCTTGCTTTGGCAATCGATCAATCTCTAAGTGTGTGGGATTTATTGCGAATACCGTTTTATCATCCGGTGCTGGAAGAAGGTTTGCGTACAGCATTACGTAATCTGGCATCCAAGCTTCCAGCGTGCAGTAAGTCAGATCTAGCGGCTTGCGACTCTTTTAATTCCGAGGCGCTTGACTGAGCGTAACCTGGAACTTCTATCTCATCAGATAAATCAGGATGATCACAACTGGCTGTGTTGTATATTACGAAAGCAAGTCATTAAGCAGATGATTTTTAATGGTGGCGAATCAGGGATTTGAACCCCGGACCAACGGATTATGATTCCGCTGCTCTAACCACTGAGCTAATTCGCCAGCTATCTAAACGACATAGCGCGTATTCTGCCTTTTGTGGGGGAGGTAGTCAAGACCGATTACTTTTCCTTTGCTTCAGAATTGAAACAGGCACAGGTCGCCGACTCCGGTATTATTGGTTCTCAATTGAAAATTATCCAGATTAGTATATTCAATACTTTTTTGAATTTATATTCTTTATGTGGTTTTTGCAGAGCTTGTTCGTAAATTCCGATAATAAGAAGGTGGTTTTGAGGATGAGGGGAGAACAGCAATCCTGAAACGTTTGTTTCTCTCGTTATGTTCTTGACAGTATTCCGTATCAATCCGTAGCCAAAGTAACATGCAGATCACAAGCAACATGCGCCGTATAACCTCTCGCGAGCATCCCGTATTTAAAAAGCTGTTCAAGCTGCAACGTTCGTCACGGCAGCGCCGTGACGATGGACTTGCTTTGCTTGATGGCATCCATTTGTTGCAGTCTTATCTTGCTTCAGGAAGAATTCCGGAATTGCTGATCGTTAGCGAATCAGGAGGCCAACATGCTGAAATTAATCAGCTGCTAGGTAGTATTGGTAAAGATTTTGGAAGAGCTGATTGTCTAATGTTGAGTGATGCGCTATTCAACCAGATATCGTTAGTCAAAACACCGGTTGGTATTATGACACTCGTTCGTATTCCCCGGCATACCCGGTCTGTTGACTCCTATGAAGATTCTTTTTGCATCGCGCTGGAAGCTATTCAGGATCCAGGTAATCTGGGTTCGATTCTGCGTTCTGCGGTTGCTGTGGGTGTTAAAGATGCGTTCCTGTCTAGTGATTGTGCTGATAGCTGGTCGCCCAAAACATTAAGAGCCGGTATGGGGGCGCATTTTTCTTTGAGAATTCATGAAGATTCCGATCTGATCCAGATTGCTTGTCAATTTAATGGAAATGTTATAGCGACGGCACTGGCTGGCGCTGACAATATTTATCATACAGACCTGCGAGGGCCGGTCATGTTTGCTTTCGGTAATGAGGGGTGCGGTGTATCAGAAGAGCTGCTAGAAGTTGTGCGTGAACGTGTGGCAATACCCATGCCAGGGTGTGCCGAATCACTCAACGTTGCTGCGGCTGCTGCAATCTGTTTATTCGAGAAAATCCGGCAGGAGAATTCTGGTGAGAGTTACTCGCAAGAGTGATAAATGCTATTCCGCTTATTGCCTGTGATACGTCAGTAATACTTCTTATTTTCTCGCGGAATTGGAAATTCAGGGTGACAAAGTAAAAACTCAGAATTGTCGTTTCTGTGTTCCTATCAGGTGTAATGAATCTTGCTTGCTCTGGTTACTCAGGTGCCATTTGCGAACCATGATCATGGTGGTAGATACAAATAACCCGAACAGAGCGATTACAGTATAAATATGCACATCGAACCAGATTAGCAGTGCATACAATGACAACATGGTAAGAATGCCAAGATTTTCATTGAAATTCTGTACTGCGATAGAGTGTCCAGCGCCCATCAGAATATGTCCGCGATGTTGCAGCAAAGCGTTCATAGGTACTACGAAAAATCCGGCTAATCCACCAATTATGACCAGCAAAACAACAGCTAGCCAGATATTCTGAGCCGTAATGATGAGAATTACCACGATTCCCATGGCAATCCCCAGAGGAATGACATCCAACGATCGGCGTAATGAAACCAGCTTCGCTGCCAGAACAGAGCCCAATGCAATACCAATAGCGACGACACCCTGCAGTAGCGCTGCTTTGTTTAACGCATAACCAAGCGCCACTTCAGCCCACTTTAATACAATAAACTGCAGCGTTGCTCCCGCTCCCCAAAACAAGGTGGTAACCGCCAGCGAGATCTGGCCAAGCTTGTCAAACCACAATAGCTTTACACAGCGCACAAAGTCGTGAAACAGGAAAACCGGATTTTTTTTGAGTATCCGGTGATCAATTCCGGTATCAGGTATAAACAAATTGGTAATGGCAGCAATAATGTAAAACAGCATGATGACTATGATACTGGCATCTACAGCAGTATTGATCAGAGAGAGATTTGCAGTAAGTAGAATGGAAGCAACAGAAGGGGTAATAAGCAGGCCGCCAATAACTGTACCAAGAATGATCGATGCAACCGTCAGTCCTTCCATCCAGCCATTGGCAATCACCAGCTTCTCTGGGGGCAGCAATTCTGTAAGGATGCCATATTTTGCTGGGGAATAAGCTGCTGCTCCTAATCCAACAACCGCGTATGCACCCAGCGCAGAAAACTGATGCGCAGCAAAAAACAGCAATGCGCAACCGATAATTTTGATTGAGTTGCTGATAAACATGACCCAGCCTTTAGCCATGGAATCTGCAAACGCGCCGACAAGCGGGGCGAGCAATACATAAAATAATACGAATACGAATTTGAGCATGGGGGTGAGGTACTCGGGAGCATGCAGATCAATTAGCAGAGCAATGGCCACAACCAGCAGAGCATTGTCTGCCAGAGATGAAAAAAATTGTGCCGCCATGATGGTATAAAATCCGCGTCCCAAATTGTTCTCCTTACCTGCTTGTTCAATAACCTGAAAGCCTGATGCTGGCTTTTCTGCTACGGGCTGTTTTAACACTGGAGCTTTATATCATGAAAATTGTACTGAGCGTATTCTGGCTTTCAAAGTTTTCAGATTCTATTCAGAAAGATGTGCTACCAGTGCAACATTAAGCCACTATATAAATTGATGGCGAGAGTAGTTTTTCCACTAAACTTTGCAAGCATCAGGGTCTGTATTTTTGAGCGATATGCATCTGATATTACGAGGCGTTGCAATTGGAAGATCGGTTTTAGTGTGCTTGGAGCGCAGCAGAGACGGGAGCATGATATTGTGGATATAAGAGCCTTTGTGCGTAGCCGATAATAACTCGATCATCGATGGAATCAGGGAATGTGATGAAGTGAATCTTGCTGAAATTGTCGAGACCCTGGCTAAAAGATTTACCGGAGAGTATGGTTCGAACTCCACACATTTCTCGATGCAAGCCATATTGTTTGAAATAGAGAAATTTTGAATCATCATATCTTGTTGTTTTTTCTATTGAAGGACCAGAACAAAATTTTGCAATTTGCATATTTGCAAAAGGAGGAAAATAATGCGTATTAAGCTTTTTCTGACTGCTGTGCTGAGTTTAGGTGTTTCTTGCTTTGCTGAATCAGGGGAGAGTCAGCCTCAATCGTTGTCAGTTACTAATCAGGCCGAGCCTATTTCGACCGAAAATAGGCAACCAGCCCAGATTAAGGTAAAAAAGAAAAAAACTAAATCACAGCCTCTACAAGAGATCGGCTTAGATAAAAAATCTTTAATGATCGACTATTGCAGGAAACATACCTGCTAATTTAATAACTATTATGATAGGAATTACTCGTGAGAACTAAAATACTGGCAAATCTAGTTTCTATAATCTTTATAAGTTACACAGCAGTTGCAGTTTCTGCTCCACCTCATTGGTCTTATGAAGAGGAGCCTAACTGGGGAGCGATTGAAGACGCTACTCAATCGATACCATTGCGTTATCCCTATGCAGAGTGTGGTATTGGTAAACATCAGTCGCCGGTAGATCTGGCAGATGAAAAGATTGTGAAATCCAGGCCGCTAAATAAACTTGCGGCACAGTATGGTACAGATACGCCATCTTTCTTCAATACAGGGCATGCCATACAAGTTAATACTTCCCAGAATTTTACGGGTGGATTAAAAGTCGGGAAGGAATTGCTGCCGCTGGTTCAACTACATTTCCATGAGCCTAGCGAACATGTTGTTGAGGGCAAAAAATTTCCTGCGGAATTACATTTTGTACATATCAATAAGGATGGAAGAATTGCGGTACTGGCCGTGACCATAAATATCGGGAAAGAGAATGCGATGTTCCAGACTATTCTGGATAATATGCCGTATGAAAGCGGCAAAGAAAATTCGACTTCCGGGGTTAAGTTCAAACTAGCGAAGTTATTACCATCAGGTATGAATGCGGCCAATCTGGAATATTTAACGCTAGCTGGTTCATTGACGACTCCGCCTTGTAGTGAAGGCGTGCAATGGTATATTTTGACAAAATCAATCACGATTTCAGCAGCTCAATTAGAGCAAATGAAAACTTTCTACAGCAACAATGCCAGATCAGCACAGGATCTGAATGAAAGGTCAATTCTTTCAAGCCACTAATCTGGTGAGCTGTAAATAATTCTTCCCCGGTATGGCTCTGGCATCCGGGGAAGCTCCTTATTTGTTCGAATTTTTCTCGGTCCCATTACATATTTTGGTTCTTACCTGTTTGGCAGGTTGTCAAATCGCAGATTAAGCGCTAATTTTTTCGTGTGCGCCGCAGCAGGTGGTGTGTAGCTCGGCCAGGAAAATTGACCGCCCCTGCCCCGATAGCTACGCGCAATTCTGCAGGATGATGTCTTTCAGAACGTTCAGCTTGCCATGGAAAAAATGTTCGGCACCGGGGATGATGGTCACAGGCAATGTTTGCGGTGTGGCCCAATCCAATATACTTTGCAGCGGCACGACGGTATCCTGATCCCCTTGGATGACCAGAATACGCTCAGCGCAATCAGTTACGGGTGGTGCTTGCAGACGCTCAACAGCAGGCGCGATCAGTATCAGCTTGTGAGGCCGCAGTTGCTGTGCAACATATGCCTGAACAGCGCCACCGAATGAAAATCCGGCCAGTATTAGTGGCAATGGGGTTGATCCGGTGTCATACCGCTCCCGGATAGATTGCGTGACAGCAAGCACATCCTCGATTTCTCCTTTCCCTTCCGCATAGTTGCCTTCACTTTCGCCCACTCCGCGAAAATTGAATTTCACCGTGATGTACTGCTGCTCGATGAATGCCCTGGCAAGAATATAGACGATCTTGTTATCCATGCTGCCATGGTAAAGCGGATGCGGGTGAGCTACGACTGCAATGCCATGTGGCGCATCATTCGGCAGTGTGACAACTGTCTCCAGCTTCCCGGCAGGGCCGGTAACAAAGAATCTTTGCTCATTTGGCATAAATACGGAATCCTGTGGTGTAGATTAGTTGGCATGACAAATAATTATAGGATGCTTTATCTAAAAACTACTGATAATTTATCCCTGCTGCGAATAATCGGCACATCCAATCTACCTTGAACAAAACTGTACTGGTACTGAAAAAACCGACTGATACCTGCCGCAGTGCGGTTGTTACTAAACATAGAAAAGGTATTTGCTTTGAAGAACTGATTTTATGTTACCAGAAGAACTGCACGGGACTTTGAGGAGACTTCAACTTTAAATACTGGCAAAAATTGTCATCTGCTTATTTGACTCCTCTGCTAAATCAATATGGACTAAATATATTGCTCCAGCCCCCGTAGTCCGGTGGTAAATCCCTCCATGGGGTTCCTGTTCGTATCATCCAGAAAAAACACATTAATTACGCCACCCCATGCTCCTTCACGTCCTGTCTGGAATTGCTGAGTCACTACAGTTATCTCTCCCAACAACTAATAGCAAATCAAAGTAGTTTCTAGCATCTCCGAAACAATTTTCATATTGCAAAGTGTTTTTGCGCCATTAACCGAAATATGTTTCGCCAGTCCTTATATTTTTACTTCTCAATCATATTTGTTATGACTGGTAATTTATTGGACATCTAATTTATTTTCAGCATGTTAAGTGCGTAGTGAGTCAAAAATAAGAGTTGTATTTTTATTTTGGCGTGCTATTTGCTTTTATCTGTTGTGAGGACAACCTGAGTTGAGCTGGTTGGCCTGACGGTGATGAGCCCCAAAAAGTGCTAACACCAAACTTGGTGAGAAACTTGGTTATTGATCAAGGTGTGATGAGGAATCTGAGAATTGGAGGAATTAACCATGTATGAAAGTGAAAATATATTCGAATTCAATCCGGAAATGAGTGGTTTTGAAGCTGAGCAATATGAAGGTGAGGGCGAACAATATGAAGGTGAAGGCGAACAGTTTGAGCAATTCGAATATGGTGAGGCGGAGTGGGGGGAGGTATTTAACGAAGGTGAGGTGATGGAACTTGCCGCCGAACTTCTGGAAGTTACTAATGAAGCAGAGCTTGACCGTTTTCTGGGTTCATTGATCAAGAAAGCCGGTAGCGCCTTAGGCAAGGTAGTGAAATCTCCAATTGGCCGAGCAGTGGGCGGCATACTAAAAGGGGTTGCCAAAAAGGCACTGCCGATTGCCGGTGGCGCGCTGGGTGCTTATTTCGGCGGACCTTTAGGTGCCAAAATCGGCAGCGGCCTGGCTTCTGCAGCAGGAAGCGCGCTTGGACTCGAACTTGAAGCACTCAGCCAGGAAGATCGCGAATTTGAGGGAGGTAAACAATTTGTACGATTTGCTGCCAATACCGTTAAAAATTCTCTGTCGGCCCCTCCTTCTAATGATCCACGCAGTACCGCACAAATAGCTGCAAATAAAGCTGCACAAATATATGCACCCAATCTGACAGCAGCAAGAGCAAGGATGGCCATGCCTGCCACCATGCCGGGAAAAGGGCAGGGAGGCAGATGGTTCCGGCGTGGCCGCAACATCGTCATCGTTAATTGTTAAGCAATTTTTTAACCCTGTGGTAAGGAGAATAAACATGCACGATATCGATCGTACTACCCTGGAAACCAACACTGATCTGGAAAATTACGAACATGACCAGTATGAATATGGTGAATTTGGTGAAGCAGAGTGGGGTGGTGAAACGGGTGTTTTTAGCGAGACTGAAACCATGGAACTTGCGGCCGAGCTTCTGGAAATCAGTGATGAGGCGGAGCTGGATCAGTTTTTAGGGAATCTCATCAAAAAAGCTGGCCAGGTGGCCGGAAAATTCATTAGATCGCCAGTAGGGCAGCAACTTGGCGGTTTATTGAAAAGTGCAGCCAAGAAAGCGCTGCCCATGGTAGGCAGTGCCATTGGCGGTTATTTTGGTGGCACCAGCGGTGCCAGGGTTGGCGGTCAGGTGGCTTCTAACGCCGGGAGGATTTTTGGTCTTGAACTGGAAGGATTGAGTCATGAAGACCAGGAATATGAAGTTGCCAAAAGGTTTGTGCAACTCGCCGGAGCTGCGGCAAAAAATGCTGCGTTAGCACCACGGGCAGCAAATCCTGTAACTACCGCGCAATCCGCGATAGCAGCCGCCGCACGGCAACTTGCCCCGGGCCTGATTCGCGGTACTCCACCAACAGCCGTCGCCGGTGCAGCTGGCAGCCCATGCCCTTCCTGTGGACGGGGTGCTATGAGCGGTCGCTGGATACGGCGTGGAAACAGAATCATTCTGTTCGGAGCATAACCCGCCATGGTTACCGCTTCATACGCAGCATGGATGCTTGAGCAGGAGGCTCGTGCATTGCTGACCAGGCTGAAACGGGTCAAACCTTTTGCCTTGCACGAAACCATGTTGCCTGCAGCGTCGTTGTTACCGGCAGCACAAACCAGTATTGAACGCTATCTGATAGAAGGGAGGCACGAACTCAAAGGGTTGATTCAACGTTACATTGCATGGCTGCGCGGTCCATCTGGCCGGAGGGCAACACCTGCCCATGCACAACGGCTGTTTTCCCTGTTGCGGTTGAGATTCAATGCCGTGCTGACACAATTTGATTTATTCAACGATGCGATCACACAGCGCAGCGAAAATGAAATCGGTGTGTGGCTTTCCGGCCTGGAAGTGGTCTCGGCGGATGCGCTCGCTATTCCGGGACATTATTACGAAGTACCTCCCGTCATCTGCTATCTCGATCGTGGTATTGGTGCGGCGATCCGCCGCGCTAGAACACGTTTGCCAGGTGGTGGTGAAAATCCGGTGGCAGTGATTCGTATTCCCCGGGAACGCATGGTTGGCAGCGGCGTTGCTTCTTCCCTGATTCATGAAGTAGGCCACCAGTCTGCTGCGCTGCTTAACCTGGTCAATTCCTTACGGCCTGTTTTGCAGGGAATGGAACGGGGCAGTGGCGTGTACAACATGGCCTGGTTACTATGGGAACGGTGGATTTCAGAGATCGTTGCGGATTTCTGGTCGATCGCCCGCATTGGTATTGCTGCCACACTCGGATTGATGGGTGTGGTCAGCCTGCCACGTGCCTTTGTATTCCGCCTGAGTCGGGATGACCCTCATCCGTCACCCTGGATTCGCGTCAAACTGGGTTGTGCGATCGGGCAGGCACTTTATCCTCATCCGCAATGGCAGCGTCTGGCGCAATTATGGGAAACCTACTACCCGCTGACCGGGTTGGATGTTGCCCAACGGCACAATTATGAAATGCTTCAGGCGACATTGCCTGGATTTGTGACGCTGCTGATCAATCATCGACCGCAAAGTCTGCGCGGAGCGAGTCTGGCCGAGGCTTTACAGGTACAGAGTCGCTCGCCATGGCAGCTTCAGACACTGTTCTCCATCTGGCGGCAACAGCCTGCGAGGATGTATCAGGCCTCG
>JACDJA010002664.1_pt1 | contig 12429 bp, 8 predicted proteins | sample 7449241 | NCBI WGS metagenome assembly JACDJA01 (sample SAMN14253289, study PRJNA609438) | sludge metagenome | isolation source: initial anaerobic sludge | collected 2018-12-20 | reverse complement strand
ACGGGTGATATCCGAAGCCACCAAGGCCTTTGGCAACGCCGAGGTGTTTCTGGAAAAGTGTGTCATCGACCCGCGGCATATTGAAGTTCAGATCCTTGCAGATTCCCACGGCAATGTGGTGCACCTCTATGAGCGTGACTGCTCCATCCAGCGCCGTAATCAGAAGCTGATTGAGGTGGCACCGTCGCCTCAGCTTGAAGAAAGCCAGCGTGAGTACATCGGTGATCTGGCCAGGCGTGTGGCGAAGCAGTGTGGCTACGAGAACGCCGGCACGGTGGAATTTCTGCTGGACAATGATGGCAGCTTCTACTTTATGGAAATGAACACCCGGGTTCAGGTAGAGCACACCATTACTGAAGAAATTACCGGCATTGATATTATCAAGGCGCAGATTCGGATAGCCGCGGGTGAGCCACTGGGCTTCCGGCAGGAAGACATCCGTTACCGCGGTTTTGCTGCGCAGTTTCGGATTAATGCCGAAGACCCGAAAAATGGCTTTCTGCCAAGTTTTGGCAGGATCAGCCGTTATTATTCTGCCGGTGGCCCTGGTGTACGCACAGATGCCAACATGTATACCGGTTATGATATCCCTCCCTATTACGATTCCATGTGTGCAAAGCTGGTGGTCTGGGCCTCGGACTGGCCAGAATTGATTGCCCGTTCACGCCGGGCCCTGAGTGATATGGCCATTTACGGTGTGCAGACCACGATTCCCTATTATCAGCAAATTCTGAATAACGATGAGTTCCAATCCGGAAACTTCAACACGGGCTTTGTGGAACGTAACCCTCAGTTATTGGAATACAGCAACAAAACCCGCCCTGAATCCGTCGCCACCGCCATTGCGGCAGCCATCGCTGCCCATGCCGGCCTGTAATTGAATACCGGAGAGGTTTTAGAATGACAAAGCGTAAAATTCATATTACTGACGTTATCCTGCGGGATGCACACCAGTCATTGATTGCAACAAGAATGCGCACCAGCGACATGCTGCCAGCGTGCGAATGGCTTGATCAGGCCGGCTACTGGTCTCTTGAGTGCTGGGGTGGTGCCACTTTTGATGCGTGCGTGCGCTTTTTGAAGGAAGACCCGTGGGAGCGCCTGCGCGTACTTCGCAAAGCCCTGCCAAACACCCGGTTGCAAATGCTGCTTCGTGGGCAGAACCTGCTAGGTTATCGCCATTATGGTGATGATGTTGTTGAGGGATTTGTGGCCAAGGCTGCATCAAACGGAATTGATGTGTTCCGTATTTTTGATGCGCTGAATGATGTTCGCAATCTGGAAGCCAGTATTAAGGCAGTAAAGAAAGCGGGTAAGCACGCGCAGGGCACGTTGTGTTACACCGTTAGCCCGGTACACGATACTGCTGCTTATCTTGAGCAGGCCAAAGCCATGATCGATATGGGCGTAGACAGCATCGCCATCAAGGATATGGCGGGCCTGCTGACCCCGGCAGTTACCGCTGATCTGGTGGGCAAACTCAAGCAGACGTTCAGCCTGCCCGTGTTCCTGCACTCCCATGCCACCTCCGGCATGGCGCCTATGTGCCAGTGGGCAGCCATGGAGGCCGGTGTCGATCATATTGATACGGCATTGTCGGCCTTTGCCGGTGGTACCAGCCATCCACCAACAGAATCTCTGGTAGCGGCGCTGCACGATGCCGGCTGCGAGACAGGTCTGAACCTGGAGTTACTGGACAAAGCTACCCACTATTTTCGCGAGGTGCGCAAGAAGTATCATCAGTTTGAAAGCTCCTACAGCGGAGTAGACACCTCGGTACTGCTGTCACAGGTACCGGGTGGCATGATGTCGAATCTGGCTAACCAATTGAAGGGGCAGGGTGCTCTCGACCGTATTCAGGAGGTATTTGAAGAAATCCCCCGAGTGCGTAAAGACCTGGGCTATCCGCCGCTGGTTACGCCTACTTCGCAAATCGTTGGTACTCAGGCGGTCATTAATGTTCTGGGTGGCAAGCGTTATGACACCATTACCAACGAGGTGAAGAGATACCTTCAGGGCTGGTATGGCAAGGCACCCGCCGCTGTAGATGAAGAGCTTCAGCGCCGTGCAGTTGGTAATGAAGAACTGATTGAGGAGCGCCCGGCCAATCTGATTCCCCGTGAGCTGGATGAGCTGCGTAAAGAAATCGGCAATCTGGCGGAAAGCGATGAAGACGTGCTGACTTACGCCATGTTCCCTGATCAGGCCAGAATATACCTTGAGCAGCGCCGGGACGGTAACCTGCAACCAGAGCCTTTGGAACCACTGCCAACCGATAAGGTCGCAGGCAGTGTATCAACCCACTTTAAAATCACTGTGCATGGCGAGAGTTATGACATTCAGCTTACCGGTGCTAACCCGGTTAGTGAGAACCAGCGCCGTTTTTATATGACGGTAGACGGCATACCAGAGGAAATTCAGCTGGATTCTGAAGACACCAGTCATCAGGCTGGCCGCAGTCGGAGTCGTGACAGTGTTACCAGAGAGGGGCATGTGACAACCAGCATGCCGGGTAATATTGTTGAAGTGCTGGTGAAAGAAGGTGACGAGGTTCAGGCGGGTGACCCTGTGCTGATTATTGAGGCGATGAAAATGGAAACAGAAATTAAGGCGATTGTTTCCGGCAAGGTGAAGGGTGTTTTTATCACCAAGGGCGACCGGGTTGTGCCTGGCGAGGTGTTGATTGATATTGAGTAGTTTGCGTCATCAGGCTCGTTAGCAAATAAATGCTGGAGGAGAATGAACATTTTGGCCCAACTCCTGTCTTTCTTTTACTACAGGAGATGATTTATGAACCGGAAACTGAACCCCGTGATTGCGGCCTTGATTCTGGTGGCCACGGCTGTTTTCTACGCTGCTTTTGCAACAGCCGACAAGCAAACTGCTAAAGATAAGCCATTTGCGCCAGATAACCCCAATCTGGAGGTAGCCACCTTTGCCGGTGGCTGTTTCTGGTGTATGGAATCGGGCTTTGAGAAAATACCCGGAGTCGTGGAGGTTGTTTCCGGTTATGCCGGCGGGCACACCGAAAACCCTACCTATCAGCAGGTATCGTCTGGCTCAACCGGACATACCGAGACAGTTCAGATTTATTACGATCCAAAGCAGATTACCTATGAAGGGCTGCTGCAGGGGCTGTGGCGGATCATGGATCCTACTGATGCAAACGGGCAGTTTGTCGACAGGGGAAATCAGTATCGCCCGGCGATTTTTTATCACAACCGTGAGCAGAAGCGCCTGGCTGAAGCGGCCAAGGCGAAACTGCAGGCCTCCGGCATTTACGATAAGCCCGTAGTAATCGAAATTGTGCCGCTGAAGCACTTTTACCCGGCAGAGGAATATCACCAGGATTATTACAAGAAGAATCCGATCCGCTACAAGATCTATACCTTTAATTCAGGTCGTTTTCAGTTTATCGAGAAGGTATATGGTGAGAATTACGAGCTGGATTTCTCTCAGTTCAAACCAGTTACAACTGTGAACAACGCCGAATCGGCGAAAGGCGTTCTGCCAGCAGAGGGCGCTCAGGCAGCCAGGGGGTTCATCCCTGCAGACTTTGTAAAACCGGATCAGCAGACACTGAAGAAGCTCCTGAGCAGCAAGCAATACGACGTTACTCAGAAAGACGGCACTGAGGCGTCTTTCAATAATGAGTACTGGGACAACAAACAGGCTGGGCTGTACGTGGACGTTGTCTCTGGTGAACCGTTATTTTCATCCAGAGACAAGTTCAAATCCGGTACGGGCTGGCCCAGCTTTACCCGGCCTGTTGCCGCCGATGCGGTGATTGAAAAAGAGGACAACTTCCTCTTTTACACCCGCACTGAAATCCGCAGCCGCTATGCGGACTCACATCTGGGACACGTATTTAATGATGGCCCGGCACCAACCGGGTTGAGGTACTGCATGAACTCGGCCGCCCTGAGGTTTATTCCCCTGGAAAACATGGAGGCGGAAGGCTACGGCGAGTATATCGACAGGGTGAAAGGCGATATTTAGCGCCAAAGGCTGGTGATTACACGTGCCGGCCTACTGACGCGCTATAGCGGAATCTCAGAAGCTTTTGCGCATTACTTACTATTTGAAAGGCGTTCTTTAAATGGCTGCGCTCAAAGGGAGAGAGATCCTTTGGCCGTACGTTGTTATCGGGTTCCCGTCCTTCCTGAATGGCGGTAGCCTGGTGCCGGATCCGGACAATGGAGATAAACTCAAAGGCATCCCGAAGGTTGCCCAAATCGTCTCTGCCAATGAGCCTGGCTTTGCCAATCAGCCTGAGTCTGTCGAATGAATTCTGAGCGTGCGAGCCACAGGCAAGCGAGTAAAGCCGGATCAGATCCGATAAAGGTGCTGTGCCCCGACGTTTGATATTGAAGGTTCTTTGGTGCTTGCCATCCTCTTCCAGTACAAAATTCCGGAAGAATCCAATTGGTGGCGTTCGGGTCAGGGCATTGCGTGCAAACATCCCAAGGAAGCGTTGGCTGCGGCTGGCTTTTTCTGCGATCAGGGTTTTGAGTTCCTCGGCAAAAGCGGCTTCGCCATAAACACTGTCAAGATCAAAAAATATACTGCTGTTTAACAGCGCCTCAATTTCCGGGTTTACGATCCAGTCAGTAAAGTATTCCTTCCACACGTGCAGAGGTTGTCGCCACTTTGGATTGGTGGCCATGACATCGCCTTTACAGTACGTATACCCACACTCAGCCAGCCCGTCGCTAACAAACTTCGCCAGAGCAAGAAAGTAGGCGTCGTGTTCTTCCGGTACAAAACTGTTGTCCAAAACCATGGCGTTATCCTGGTCGGTTACAACCAGTTGTTCATCTCTGGCCATAGAACCCAGAGCCATAAAACAGTACGGAACCGGGGGAGGGCCAAGTTTTTCTTCACCGAGCTTCAGTAAGCGCTGGGTAAAGCTGCGGCCAATGCCTGCCATGGCGCTGCCTATCATATGGGAATTAGCATCTTCGTTAACCATGCGCACAAAGCTGTCCCGGACATCCCGGCTCAGCTTTTTAAGGCCTCTTACGGTTTTTTGACGATGAATGTTGTTCACCAGAAACAGACTGCTTTTGCTCTCGTACCGCACAATATCAGCAAGGTTGATAACGCCACGGACTTCATCATCATTATCCAGTACCGGCAAGTGATGCACGTTTTTATGAAGCATGGTGAGCATGGCCTCAAAAACAAATGCATTGGTTTGGATAGTGATCAGATTTCCGGTCATGATGTCACTGATCGGTGTCTCTGACGCGAGGGCGTTGGTGATGGCCCGGATACGTAAATCTCCATCGGTAATAATGCCGGCAAGTTTTGGAGTGTCGCCGTCTTCGTCCATCAGCAATAAAGCGGATACCCGTTCTTCTGTCATTATTCTGGCCGCTTCCTGAAGCCGCACAGTGCAAGGCGCAGTAACCGGTGCCCGGGAAATCAGCCGGGTTACCCGTGAGGTCATCAGCTCATTGGATTTTTCCCGGCGGGACAGTGCGGAACGAAGGCGCAATTTGTCTTCAATTTCAACAAAGTCAGAGAAATTATCATTATTTTCAAATAGAAACTGAAAGACTTCGTCTGGAATCCGGTAGATAAGCGTGTCTTCCAAAGCCCTGACCGGAAAACGGACTTTCTTGGTCATCATCAGGCCAAACTGACCAAATATCTCGCCCTCACCGACCTGATTATAGAGTTCTCCGGAACGACGGAAAATCTCTACAGCGCCGCTGCGAATATAGTGCAGCCAGGTGTTTGGTTCGCCAAGCGTCAGAATCTGGGTACCCGCCCGAAAGTACTCTACCTCAACACTGGCGGCTACCCTGGCAAGCATTTCTTCGGGTAATTCATCAAACGGTCGGTGCTGTGCCATGTGGTTGCGGATATCAATAAATTCGGCCTGCATGGGTACTCCGCGTCAGATGGACTAAAATAGGGTGTAGGGCAGCGGGCCTGGCGATAGCTGAAGTGGCCCGCTATTACTATAGCAGTGGGTTATATTCCGGGCCATTTGATGAATGATTCGGGTGTTACTTACCAACGAGCAGAGACACAGTATGGCGATCAGACACAGTCTTGTTATCGGGGGAATCCGGTCAGGTAAAACGGCGCTGGCGGAGCAACTGGCTATGGAGTCGGCTATGCCTGTGGTTTATGTGGCAACGGCCACTGTCAATGATGATGAGCTGACCGCAAGAGTCCGGCGCCATCAGGAGACGCGCCCCGAAGGCTGGGGATTGGCAGAGGAGCCTATAGAACTTGGACATTTGCTTGATATGTACGCAGCGGCGGAAGCCCCTCCGTTGCTACTGATCGACTGCATGAGTCTTTGGGTGAGTAATCTGCTGTTTGCCGGGGATGACGTGTTTGCGAACGAGCGCAAATCCTTTTTGGCCGCGCTGGTGAACTATCCCGCCAACGTGGTAATTGTCAGCAACGAGGTTGGTCTTGGCACCATCGCCATGGATGCGCTAACCCGCAGGTTTTGTGATGAGCTGGGCTGGCTGAACCAGACACTCGCCAAACAGTGCGATAAGGTGCTAATGAGCGTTGCCGGGCTGCCTATTGTTTTGAAGTCGTAAGTGTGCCGTGCGCCACAAGGCTCTGAAAATGGCCGTGGTCTGAGTTGTTTGCCTGTATTCTGCTTCGGCAGGCATAGGGGGTAATCAGGCAGCCAAAAGCATGCTTAAGAGGAATGTTCATGGCATCGGCCACGATCATCCGTATTACCCCTCCATGGCAAACGATCAACACCTTCTGGCCCGCAAGTTTGTGCTTCCAATGTTGCCAGCTTTCAACAACCCGGCGATTGAAATCTGTTACCGGCTCGCCTCCCGGTGGCGTGCTGGCGACCGGGTTAGCCCAGAACCGGCGAAGTTTTTCACCGTCACTGGCCATAACATCTTCGGCAGTGCGGCCTTCCCAGGCTCCGAAGCTGATTTCTCGCAGGCGCTCATCACTGTGCAGGGGGATCTGATAGCGATCTGCCAGTTCTTGGGCAAAGTGAATGCATCGTTGCATAGGTGAGGTAACAATTGCATCCCAGACATCCCCATCGGTAATGGCGTCACGCATTTGCTGCCAGCCAGTCTCGCTAAGTGGGTCGTCTTTGCTGCCACGGTACATAGGGCCGCCCTCCGGCTCCCCATGGCGAATAAGATCGAGCAGCGTAGTGGTCTCAGTCATTGACAATGTCCTCTTGCGTGCTGACACCGGCATCTGCAAAACTGGCCATGTTATTGTGAAGCTCGCACGCCAGCCTTAACAGAGGAACAGCGATCGCTGCGCCGGTACCTTCACCAAGACACATGCTGAGATCAAGTAATGGTTCAGCATTCAGTGCTGTTAAAACGGCCTGATGGCCCGGCTCTGCAGAACGGTGGGCAAACAGTAACCAGGGACGAATTTCTGGTTGCTGATTTACCGCAATCAGTGCCGCGACGGAAACGATAAAGCCATCGACCAACACCGGGATGGATCGCGCCGCGCAACCGGCAATGGCACCAGCCAGAGCTGCGATCTCAAAACCGCCGAGGGCTTCCAGCACCTCTGTTGGACCCAGATCATCATCGCTATCGTGGCGCTGGAGCGCACGAATAATAACCTCAGCTTTATGGCGCACCCCAGCGGTATCCAGACCTGTGCCGGGGCCGGTTAGCTGCATGGGATTTTTGCTTAACAGCGCACAGGCGATCGCTGTCGCTGACGTGGTGTTGCCAATTCCCATTTCCCCGCCGATAAATAGTTGGCAGCCACTGCTTGCAGCGCGCTGGGCTGCCGCGTCGCCGTTATTCAGAGCAGTACATACCTGCTTGCTGGTCATCGCATTGGCTAATGTGAAATTACGAGTGCAGGGAGCAATACGGGCATCAATAATATGCGGAAAATCGGGCAAATCATCGGATATAGTGCCAAGATTAACAACTTCCAGCCCCGCACCCAGTGATTTGGCCAAAACGTTGATGGCCGCGCCACCGTTGGCAAAGTTACCAATCATTTGTGCAGTAACCGCCTGTGGGTAGGCTGAGACTCCTTCTTCGCAAATACCATGATCACCTACGAAAATACTGATCTGAATACGCTCAAGCGCCGGTGTGTTCGTGCTTTGAAGGCCGGCAAGCTGAACGGCAACATTTTCCAGCCTGCCCAGAGAGCCAGCAGGTTTGGTGAGCACGCTTTGGCGTTGCGCAGCCTGCTCAAAATAAAGCATGCCGGGCTGCCGGGGAGGATTAATCCAACTGCTGGGAAAAGACATTGTACATACCTTCAGACATCAACAGGCCATAACGCAGAATTCGATTATGGCGAATATAACCTGGATTCAATATAACAGGGTGCGAGATCATACTCCGACTGGGCGCGATGAGGTAGGTCTGAAGGTGTGCCCCGGGTTTATTACCGCATACTTTGACTTTGTCATTGACCAGGCATTAGAGCATTGTTAGCCTTGCTTAGAGTTTGCAGGTGCTGTTACGGCGTAATCATCATCGTTATAACAGTGAAACGGGAAGCCGGTTAAAGTCCGGCACTGCCCCCGCAACGGTAAGTGAGTGAGCGGCGAAGATGGATGCCACTGTGCGTATGCATGGGAAGGCTTGCGCCAATCAGCATTATGAACTCACGAGTCCGGAGACCGGCCTGTAAACACACCGAACGCTGCGGAGGGCAGTTGCGGTGGGTAAACACCGGCTTGCTCTACGGAATTTCCCCACCTCCTGTACTGTTTTAATCTGGTTTCAGCCCCCATCGCCTTTTGCAGCACCTTAATAATCAGCCATGCGGGTGCGCGTGGTATGTATGTGAGCGTGTGCTATGAGGTTTTCCCGGATAATTGCCAGTAGCCTACTGGCATCTTTTTCATTGAGTCCCCTTGTGGTGGCGGTTGCACAGGAAGTCCGGATTTCAGAAATGGACCCGATAGTTGTTACCGCAACACTTGGACCTAAAACGGTGGGTGAAAGTCTTTCCTCAGTTACGGTTATTGATGAGGAAAGCATTCGCCTTCAGCAACCAAAGGAATTCCGCGAGCTTCTTGAAACTCAGCCTGGAGTGTCCGTTACGAGTAATGGGTCTTTTGGCAAGCAAACCAGTGTATTTGTTCGTGGACATGCTTCAGACGCAACGGTTCTTCTGGTCGACGGTGTCCGTATTCATTCGGCCACATCTGGCGGTGCAGCGTGGCAGCATCTTCCCCCACAACTGATCAACCGGATAGAGATTGTCAGGGGAGCCAGGAGCAGTCTGTATGGTGCAGATGCAACGGGCAGTGTCATACAAGCCTTCACTTTACCCCAGAGTAAGGGGGAGTACAGTTGGCTGGAGGCAGGGGGCGGGAATTACGGTAGCCAGCAATATGCCGGGGGCGCAGCCTTGGCCAATGATTCCTCAGAGATTGGAGTTGGCCTGAATTACTATCGGACAGATGGAGCCCCCGTTATCCGGGACAAAGATAATAAGGGCTACAAAAGCACGTCTGGTGTCGCCAGTGGTTCCCATCGGTTTGAAAACGGAATTCGGGCTGGCTTCACGTTTCTGAATGCGGAAGGCAACAGTGAATACGAGGGTGGGGAAGAAGATTTTGTCTTCCAGGTTGCGGGTGTAAACCTGGATCTGCCGGTTACAAAAAACTGGCTGACCAAGCTACAGCTTTCCGATGCGAGAGATGAGCTGGAAGATTTCAGCTCTTTCCCAGGTGTATTTAATACCAGAACCCGCAATTCCAGACTGGAAAACTGGCTGACTTCGGGTGTCCATGAGTTTGTGGTGGGTGCCGAGTATACCGTTGATCAGGTAGACAGCTCGCTGGTTTATGACGAGCGAAGTCGTTCCAACAGTGCGGTTTTTGGTCAGGCATTGCTGAATTTTCAGGCACTGGATGTTCATTTAAGTGTGCGCAGCGATGACAACGAAGCCTACGGTTCCGAGCAAACCTGGGGTGCAGGAATAGGGTATGCCTTTGACCAGAATCACCGGGCTCGATTAAGTGGCGGAACGTCTTTTAAAGCGCCATCGTTTAATGATCTTTACTATCCGGATTTTGGCAATCCTGATCTGAAACCGGAAGAGGCAACAAGTTACGAACTTGGAATGGAAGGCCGCTACGAACGATGGTTCTGGGATGTGGCAATATTTCACTCAGATGTTGAAGATCTTTCTCTGCCTTCCCAGACTACAGCTGGCAGCGTACCGGAAGCCCGGTTGCGCGGTGTCGAGTTAAGTAGTGGCTGGAAGCAGGATGGCTGGAGTCTGAGAGTGGCGGCCAGCGCCGGGGATTACGAGAATAAAGAAGATGGAAAACAATTGATCCGAAGAGCGGAAAACATGCTTCGTGTGGATCTGGACAAGGTGTTAGATAGCTGGACGGTAGGAACTACGGTGCGCGCGGAAAGTGAGCGTTATGATGATCTTTTTGGCATTGGCCGTGAGCGGATAGCCGGTTTTGGGGTGTGGGACCTGCGAGTGCACAAGGTTTTAGCTGCAGGCCTGCTAGGGTCTTTCACGGTTGGCAACGTGCTGGATAAGGAATATACCACGGCGAAGCGGTTCGATAACGCAGATTACATCAGTGTCGGCCGGACAGTCTTCTTGTCTGTAAGGTACAATTTTGGCAAGTAAAATGAGTCGTCTTCACCGTATACAGGCTGAAAAGTAATATGGATGTCAGAGCAGAAGGGATCAATATCTGGTTGTTGTTGGCCGTCCTGCTACTTGCGGCTCCTGCGTCATACGGCGGAGACGGTGCCAATACGCTCTGCGTTCAGGATGATGTGCAGAAGACGGTTTGTTTGCCGCAGGCTGCACAAAGAATAGTCGCACTGTCTCCCGGTGCGGCTGAATTATTATTTGCCGCAGGTGCAGGTGATCGCGTAGTTGCTGTTGTTGAGCACAGCGACTATCCGCCGGTCGTTCAGGAGCTACCCTCAGTTGGTAACTATACACGGATTGATATGGAAGCCCTGCTGGCGCTCAGGCCGGATTTGGTCATTACCTGGGTAACTGGTAATCCACCGGCCCAGGCCGGGCTTTTGAAGGAGTTGGATGTCCCTCAGTTTGCTATTGAGCCGCGCACATTTGAAGCGGTTGCCAGTGTTCTTGAGCGGCTCTCCACTCTGGCTGGAACGGAGCAGCAAGGTTTTGCAGAAGCGGAGCGATTTCGTGCCGGGACTGCTGCCCTGTCTGAGCAGTACAGCAGTGCTGAGCCGGTATCGGTTTTCTATCAGGTGTGGGGGCAGCCTCTGATGACAATCAATAATGATCATCTGATTGGTAAGGTTCTGCAACTGTGCGGAGGCGTTAATGTGTTTGGTGATATGCCCCATCTGGTGCCACGAATCAGTGCAGAAGCGGTATTGGAGGCTGATCCTCTTGTCATTCTTACCGGAAGTGTTGATGGCGTAAGCGATGATCAGCTCGATCGCTGGAAACGTTATTCCAGACTCAGTGCGGTCGCCCGGAACAATCTGTTTTTTGTTCCCGCATCGCTGATTTCCAGGCCTACCCCGAGACTTCTTGAGGCCAGTAAACTCGTCTGTCAAAAGCTGGATATTGCCCGTGAGCATTGATAACACAGATGAGCTTCCATGGGTTGTTGAGCTATGACTCGCCCTCTGCTTGGTCTTGCTGTGATGGCTCTGACTGCTATTTTGCTGGCCCTGGCTATTGGCAGTGTGACGATCCCGGCACTTGAACTGTGGCAGGTTGTTCAGGGCGAGGGCAGTGCACTGAATCGCACGCTCATAGTGGATTTACGCCTGCCACGGACACTCGCGGCGTTTGCTACCGGTGGTCTGTTGGCCGTAGCCGGCGCTCTTATGCAGGTATTGTTGCGCAATCCACTGGCTGACCCCTATATTTTGGGATTATCTGGTGGTGCCGCCGTTGGTGCGCTGTTGGCCATGCTGGCGGGAATGGGAACACTGCTGATATCCGGCTCGGCCTTTGCCGGTGCCATGCTGGCAACTTTTCTGGTGTTCGGTGTTGCCCATGGCACAGGTAGCTGGACACCGACACGTCTTCTGCTTACAGGTGTTGTGGTTGCGGCCGGCTGGGGCGCTGTGATTACTCTGATGCTGGCAGTTTCTCCTGCTAACCAGCTTCCCGGCATGTTGTACTGGCTGATGGGTGATGTTTCTTATGCGCGCACCCCCTGGCCGGCGTTGGTGGTACTGGCCGTATCCATCGTATTCATTATGCCCCTTGCCCGGAATCTTAATGTGCTGGCACGTGGGCCTATGCAGGCAGCGGCGCTTGGTGTCTCTGTGCGGCCGCTGGAATGGGCAATCTATTTGTTGGCCAGCTTGCTGACGGCTACCGCAGTAACCACTGCCGGCAGTATCGGTTTTGTGGGGCTGATTGTGCCTCATATGCTTCGGCTGGTGCTGGGTAATGATCAGCGTATTATCTTGCCGGCCAGCGCACTGACAGGTGGCACTTTGCTGGTGT
>JACDJA010002663.1_pt1 | contig 12436 bp, 9 predicted proteins | sample 7449241 | NCBI WGS metagenome assembly JACDJA01 (sample SAMN14253289, study PRJNA609438) | sludge metagenome | isolation source: initial anaerobic sludge | collected 2018-12-20 | reverse complement strand
GGGTTCTCCGCCCGGGAGGCACTTATACTTTACAGGAACAGGCTGGCCCCGCTGCTGAACCCTGCCGCTTGAGGGTGGCCGCCACCTCTCAGGCTGTATTCTTTTATAAGTTCCAGGCAATCCGCTTCCGGCTGGATAGACCGGATCGAATAGGTAAATTTATCCTCTCTCTCGTTTTGGTTGATATAGAAATCAGCCGAGTATCCAGCTTGTCGCAACAGCCAGGCTGCTCTACCCGGGTTTTTCATTCCCTGTGTTACAACAAAGGTATAGGGCCGTCCCGGCTTCTGGCGGGGCCATTCACGATTCCATTTCTCAGCTTTTTTAAAATCCTCCCGCTCTTCTTCCCAAAGGGTGTCTCCCAGTTTTATGAGATGTAAAATTTCCTGGCCATTCGAAGTTAGGGTTTTGTGGTAAAGCGGGACCGACCGCAACCTTTCCATGATACATTGAAAAGGTAGAACTAAACGTTTGAACGTTTCTTGGCCCTGGTCTACAAACAGGTCGTACCGGTCGGTCAGGCCTACGGCGTCAGGTAGGTGTTCGCCCGGGTAAAACCATTTGAATACCAGCCGGCAGGCACTTTTCCCTATTTCCTGATGGCCCAGGTAGGCGCCGAACATTTCCTGGGCACTGGTATGGTGGTCAAACCAAAAGAAGCCCTTTTTGGCTTCTCTTTTCAGGCTTTCCATTATATCTGGCGGGGCGCTGAGGTCTACCATGTAGACGGCGTCGTACCCGTGAACCAGCCCGGGTAGTTCTCTCAGGCGGCCTTGGTCATAAGACCGAGCCGGGAAAAAATCCGATTGCGGGTATTTGTTCTTGATGACAGCGGCGGCCATATAACCATCGTTGTCGGTGTCGTGAATAACTGCAACTCTCATATATTTGCCGATTTGGTTATGAAATCTTTTTGATTGTACTCTCGATTCCGAGCAAAGCCTTGTAATGTGTCAGCATTTTCAAATAAACATCGTTGCGCCCTGCACTCTTTGCGCTGCGCATCGACCCGGTGAAACTGTCGAGGTTTTTGTACACCCTCCCTTCGAATTCAACCTCTTTGTCAGCAAGCTCTCGTTTTTTCTCTCGGATTGATACGGGCCTCACTCGGTTTTTCCACTCGCCACTCGCTTTTCCACTCGGATTTCCACTCGCTTTTCCACTCGGATTTTCCACTCGGGCTACTCGCCCTATGGACATTGGGGTTTCGCCACTCGCCCACTCGGTTTTTAAGCGTTCCCACTCGGCTTTTTCACTCGCCCACTCGGTTTTTTCCTGAGCCACTCGGTTTTCCCACTCGGCTTTTTCACTCGCCCACTCGGCTTTTTCACTCGCCCACTCGGCTTTCAGGCGTTCTATTTCCTGGGCCTGGCGGGCCTTTTCTTCGAGAAAGTTGGAAAGAAGAACTCTTTCCTTCTCGGCCAATTCTCTTTGATAATTTTGCTCTACCTCTTGAAGGCGCCGAATAGCCGCCTCTTCAATAGCGGCCAGAGCATAAAGCTGCCCCTCGGAATTTTCCTGAAGAAGCTTTTCGTAAGCCAAGGCCTTCTGAGAAACTTTAGCTGTCAAAGTGAAGGCCCACCCGAACATCCAGATAACCAGGTTGCTCACCCCGGCTATTCCCGGGACTGTAAATAGGATCAAAAACCAAAGCCCCATAATCACCAGGCTACAGATGTCGGTGAATTTCAGAGCGAAGGCTATCTTGTTCTTTGCTTTTAGGTCTTCTTCCAGTTGGCGCCGGAGGCTTTCGGTATAGTGGCCTGGGGTTTGTGGCCCGGGTTTCATTATCTTATGGCTTTCAGCTTGGATCTTTGTCACACTCTCTTGGTAATTTTTTTCCAAAGCGGCGATTTTTTGAGCAATAAGCGAGGCGTTTTTGGGATAATTTTGTTGTTGCATCGCTCGGCGTTCTGCTTGGAGCCGGGATATAGCGGCATTGTGGTTTTGAGCAAGCTGTTCCAGCCTCCGGCTTTTGGAAGCTTCGAAAGCAGAAACGGCCTGGTTGTACTGAGAGATCGCCGCCGTGTTTTCGGCTTGTACACGTTTCTCTTCTTGCCCTATCTGTTCGGCAATCGCTTCCCCATTTGAAAAAAGGTTGGCTACCAAATTGGCTCCGCTGAAAGTGATCACGCCGCTACCGATATGAAGGATCATCGCCACTACAGCGACGACCCAAATATTTTCTGGAGCTTGGTATTTATCATCCTCGTTCTCTTTTCCAAGCTCACCCGACACGTAGCACCCCAAGATAAATGGAAACCCGTCAAAGGCTATATTGACCAGCAGCATTAGCACTATCGCCCCAATGGTGGTGAACTTTTCAGAAAGCCCTCCGAACAGAGCGGCCCAGGAAGTAGTTGCCAAAAGGACAGTTATCGCCAGGTGGGCTATGTCAAAGCCCGTCCTAATGGCAATCTGGTTCATTTTGTGGATCATTGGTTTGAATTTGGCGAAAAAAAGAGCCCCAATAGGGGCTCCGATGAAAAAAGTATCGAATAATGACTGCTTATTGCCAATCGGCGGCGCTATCGGCCGTAGCATATTCTCGTTGCCGCTCCTGCCGTTCCTGTCGCCCTGCCTGGCGGCTGTTTCCAAAATTCCATCTTGTCTTCTCGTCAAAAATGCCGTCGTCGATATCGGCATTTTTTCCGGTGAGGGTTAGGATCAACTGAACTCCCGCAAGAGAGGTGCCGATGAGAAGAGCTTGGTAAAGGTATCCGGCCGTTCCCATTTGGGCGCCGATCTTCCAAAGGAAGACGACAGTTATAATAGAAATTAACCCTTGCCCGGCCATCTGAAAGATGGCTTTCATTTGGGCACTTCTCAAGGTGCCAAAGATGTTGGCCACCATGAGCGCGTCGAGAAATATCGCGCTGGCTTTAGTTACATTGGAACCTAGCGCGACGGCTTGGTTCCAAGCCATCACCATCGCGCCGGCCAGTATGAGAACCGCCATAAGCGTAGGCGGGGCGTTAATTAGCCGGAACTTCGGCATCGGTCGTTGTCGCATTCTTTAATTTTTTGAGTTTTACGAAAATCTCGATCCCCAAATGATCAAGGACCGAAATGAGCTTCTGCATTTGAATATCAGTGGCACTGTGGTTCTCCATCTTGGATAGCGTACTCGGAGCCACGCTAGTCTGTGCCGACAATTTTTCCGCAGAGATACCCAACAAAGCGCCCCTGGCGATACGGATCACGTCGCCGTATTGCGAGAAAGGGGCTTCTATCTCCCCTTTCTCTATCACTTGGTTTAGCAAAGGGGCTAGCCTTAGATCTACTTGCATGTTTGTTTGAATTTACACAAATATAACCGGGTTTTTTCTAATAACCAAAAATTTACAAAATTTCTTTCAGATTTTTGGCAATATTCCCAAAAACTTATATATTGCGGCATAAATCGAACCAATATGAGGCTGAAAAAAGTACCGAGCAGTTACCAAAGGGCTTACCCGGACTACCTAGATCCGAAGCTCAAGAGGAAAGAAAACATCTGGCGCCTGGACCCGGACCGCACTGGGTATGACGACCGGTTTTATGTTGAGTGGATAGAGGATGCGCCATCTAATATCTATATATCTCTCACCAGCGCGATTACCGCGCTAATACCCAAAGGTTACGCTTTTTATCGTTGGACGGCGCAAACCGGCGGACGATCCAAAGAAATCTCCGCTATGACAGCGGTTTTCGGGTCAGTATTTCATGGAGAAGTTCTTAGGCCGTTGATCTCAAAATCAGGGTATAATTTGTCGGCTTTAAACGAAGTGGCTGACAAAGAGCGAGGTTGGGATCAGTTTGATATGCTTTTCCCGATCGAATACCGGGATATGAGCAAGAAATGGAAATACGCCTTCTTCACCGGCGCCCTTTCCTTTTGGAAGTTTATAAACGACCGGGTTACCCGGGTTTATGCAGTAGAAATACCCCTTGTCTCCCGAAAATGGTCCTACGCCGGGACTTTGGACTTAGTATGCGAATTGAAATTCAACCGCAGAACTGTATTAGCGATTGTAGATTTGAAGTCCAAGCTGAATTATACTTTTTCAAAAGAAGGGGAAACGAAAACCTACTATCCAGAACACAGGGCGCAACTTTCAATGCAAAAGAAACTTCTTGTCGAGAATTATCCCAATTTGGTGAAAGAGTACGGTGGCCCGGATGAAATCCACCTTTTTAACTGGAACAGTATAAACTGGAAAGTTAAAAAGGGGGAACTTGGAGAAGACGGGGAACTTGAACTGATCGGAGGCCCGAATTACGACCTGGTGAATCATACCGGGCCGGAAAATAACGAGTACGAACGGATGGTCCCGTTTCCCGGAAGAAAAGGTGAAGTACAAGTTATGGACCTCAAGTTGGCAACTTTGCCGGCAATGGAAACATCCAAACCTCGCACTGAGGTTACGGAGTTTTCCGGGGCCTTTGATGATGTGAGTTTATTCGACTGGAGAAACCATGTTGAACTTTTGGATATATAAAAAATTAATACAATGGATAAAGAAAAAGAAGCTATCGCCAGAGGCATGCTCCAAGAATTGTACGCCATTATGGAGGACGAAGACCTTACCGATGCCCAAAAAATGGCTCTAACTTTGCTTCAATGGCTATTTGAAGACGGTGAAGAACCGGAGTTGGAATAACCGGGATTCGTTTGACACCAAATCCCATGTACACCGGCCTGCCCCCCGGCTGGTTTTAATTAGGAATTAACCACTTTTTATAACCACGTTCCTATCATAACGTGAGAGGAACAACGAAAATCAATCAATTATGGGATTCAAAGACAGAAAACGGGTCAAAAAAACCCCGCAAAACCCAGGTAAATTAACCTTCGATTGGAGGACCTTCGATAACTGTTGGAGGTATTCCGTCCGGGGCGACGACCATTTGATGACTAATTTGTTCCCAGGGCTGAAAGCCAAGTATGGGGATGCCCGAAACCTCAAGTTCATCGTGCTGGAGCCGGCCCTGTATCAAATTACCGGCAGGAATAAACAAGGAAGCCACAGAATATCTTCAAACCTATGCCTGCCCGGTATTATGGACCATTTGACGGTCTACCGCCGAGGTATCCGAGGCGGAGATTGGGAAGTATTAGGCAAAGGGTATTGGAGCGACCTGAAAGATGAAGTAACCAGCGTCCGAAACGGCGGCCAGTGGGCACATACAGTCGGCATATATCTCTTGGAAGCCGACTTCGCCCCCTATGACCCGAGTGAAGAAGAGGTGGGCCCGTACAAGAAAGTGAAAATTGGCCAAATCGCCTACCTTCAGATGCGCGGCTTCTCGTCCAAGCTCGGTTGGGATAAAAGCGCTGCCGCTTATTCTCTGGATCCCAAGAACTGCGCCGGGGTTGTGGGGTCGAATACAGAATCTTTTTTGCAGGAAGCAGAAAAAAAGGGAGAAAAGGACAAATTTTATCCAAGCTTCACCTTTCTTCAATTTGATGAAGTCCCCCAAATCGGAGATAAACTCCGAGAGGTTGGGAACAAGAGTTATGATGTCCTTGATGCTTTTCTTCAAGATCACTTTGATTATTATTCGGCTGAGAAAGAAGAAGCGGAACCGGATGAAAAAGAAGATGATGGTGGGCCAGATTTCGAAACCGATGTGACAAAAGGCGAAGAGGTAGATGAAGAAGTGGAAACTCCCAAGGGCCGCCGGATGACAAAAACCGAACAGGCTGTCCACCGCCGAAAGGCAGAAATCCGAGGGGCGCAAGCCGTCGAAAAAGTTACAGAAGAAGATGACGGGCGAGATCCCGAAATCCCTGACGATTTACCGTTCTGATTCCATTTGATCACGGCCCCCGGGGAAACCCGGGGGTATTTTACTATACCATGAAATTCAGAGAATTCTGCGCCAGATATGGCCTCGACCCGCATCGGGCTGAATCGGCGCAAATATATAAAATCTGGACAGATTCTCTGCCCGTTTACACCAGACAAGAATTGGAAGAAGTCGACAACCCCCGGAGAATAGGCGACCCTTATTACATTGAAGTGGATGAGCCTGGTTTCCAGTTTTTGTCGCTACTGTTTGTCCTTTTGGGGGCTTTGGTTTATGCAGTATGTTTTTGAAATTCTTCATTGATTTAAAAATATTATACAATGAAAATTTATTTAGTTTCGACAAGAGATAAGGTGGGTTATGACGAATACGACGCGATAGTAGTAATTGCCGAAAGTGAAGAGGATGCGATCAATTTGGCAAAAGAGGAATGTTACAATTTCCGTGACAATTTAGAAGTGTCCGATCTCGGGATTGCGCACGATGGCCTGCAACGGGGAAAAGTATTGGCCTCTTTTAATGCTGGCTAATACCTTATCAATATATGTTTCTCAAAAAAATCACATCGCTAGGGTCAGAGTTGGGCAAAGCCTTCGGGTACGTCTACCTCTTCGATTATTATTATCGAAAAAGAAACGGCCAAACGGTACATCTTATAAAAATCGGATCCTCCAAAAACCCAAAAGAACGTTTCAAATCGGTGCAAGCTGATTTGCCAGAAAAACTTCATGTAAGGTCTGTCTGGACAGTCTGGTATCCTGAACATTTAGAAAGAAACATCTTGCATAGGAAATTTTGGGACAAAAAAGACCGGCCGCCCGGTGCAGGGCCGAGGGCCGGGGCGGATGAGTTTTTCAAGCTCAATTCCGCAGAGAAACTCAAAGTAACTGTGATTTTAGCTACGCAATCGGTTAAATTCGCTGCATTCTGGGTTTCTCTCTTTTTTGTTCCATTTTTATTATACCTCTGCCTTTTTCCGGAAACTCACCAGTGGATCGCGAAACTGGTTATCGCTATCCGGGAATTCCTTGTCACCTGAGAGGAGGCGCCGCTGTGCGGTTCTTCACTGTAAAATCGTATTCTACGGGCCTTTTCATTTCTATCCCCTTCAGTTCCCTCTTGTTATACCGGCGCTCATAAAGCGCCTTTCTGGTTTTGCTATCAAGCCCCTGGTCTTCTGCTACCCGGTTGTAGACTATAGCTTCATTGATCAGCCGGTTATAGGCAGCTTGTATTTGCTTCCGGGCTTTGATTATGCCGGGATGGGCCCAAAACTCTTTATCCGAAAGCTTCTGATACTCGCCTTTATTGATTTCTCTGTACCACTCCCGGTTCAATTCATCCCGGGACGAAGCTATATTTTTGTGTTTGAATGTGAGCGACTGGACAACGTCGATCTTGGTAACCCGGGTTCCTATTACCCAGGCCAAGGCTTCATGCCTGGGGTTATAGAGCGTACCATAATCCGACGGTATCCCCATTATGGATTTATACCCTCTTTGAGCCATACCGATGGTTCCCGGGACAAAACCTCCGGGTTTGAACAAATGCCCGGTTTTACCTTGGATATGTTCCCAGGTGGTGTAGGAATCAGGAACAATAGGGCGGTCTTCGCCCAGTTTCCTGGTATTGTAAAAAACCTCCAGGAACCTTTCATAAGCTATACCCGTCTGGACAAACTGAGACACGATTCCGCCAGCCGCGTTGGTGAATTCCCTCCCTTTGGAACGATAAGCGCCTTCTTTTCCCGTTACCAGATCCGCCCCGACTGAAACTATCCGGCTGAAAGTGGTAATCGGAAGTTGTGGCCCAAGGTCTATATAATAGAACTGGCCCGGGTCTATTTTTCCGTTTTCATCAATTGCCGGATAGGCAATTATTTCACTGTCTTTCGACCAATCTGGTACGAGTTCCCGTAAACGGTCCTCGTCCTCATCGTCATACCAACCCAAAACTGAAGTCAGAGTTTTTACGGCGGCTATGGTCAAGGCGGCACTGCCGAATGTCCCCAGGAAACGCTGAAGGCCGATATGAGCGAGGCGCGGGTCCGATAACTCCTTGAGCCCTTGCATGATGGAGTTTTTATAGACCATCAGGTTGGCAGAGGGAAAGCTAACGAAATCTCCAAAGAAAGGAAACCTGGAGATTGCCTGGACAGCCGGTGGGACACGGGTCATGGTTGGATAGACCCGTTTGGCTATTTCAGCCGCTTGGCGGTTTATAAAATCCTGCTCTCCTAACGTCAGTTCGTGATAAGGTTGGCCAAAATAAGCCTTGCTGTATTTTGAGCGTTCGATATAGAATCGCAGCAAGCGCCCGGCATTATCGGAAGAACGATACCGGGCGGCGGATTTGTCTCTGATTATTTCCACTCCTTTGGACAACCCTTTGGCAAACCAACGCCACCCGCCTTTTCTCTCTTCAGGAGCTTGGGCAATAGGGGGAGGAGGGTTGTTTAGCGGAAGATCTCCTGAACGGTAAGCTTTGATAGCGTCCTGATAGGCCCGGTAGGTGAAGTCCTCGTCAAATAACCCCAACCCGGCAGCTTCCGTGTATTCCGCCTGAAGTTGCTGGTTGCCTATATTCCAGACATCTTCGCCGAAAGTTATCTGCCGCACTTTCGCTATATCCTTTATCGTCTGTGATGATGGGGCCACAGTGTTCAGGATGGCATTGAGCGCCGCCGCCATATATTTAGTAATGGCGTTTGTATCTTCAGCCGATTGTACGCGGTTTAACCCATCGCTCCACCTTTCGGCAAAATGAGGAGTACGGGCGGTTCTGTCTTTATCCAACCCTTTCCCTACACCCAAAAGCCTGGACAATATCCCGATAGCGTTCCCGTCCCCAAACATCCAGTTGATTGTAGAAGCAATCGCCAGAGAGAAGTCTCCCTGTTGAGCAGAAAAAGCATAAGAGGCGGAAAAAAGGTTTCTCAATCCAACCATGTGATACAACACCGTCAGGTTAAATTTCACACTGGAGGCGGCCAGGGCAAAGGTGTTCAATATCCCGCCAGCATTTACAGAACGGTTGTAATCTTCCATCAGAGCGTTGATCTCTGAGGTGGTATAAAAACCATTCAAGGGTGACATGACTTCACTACCTTCGGCCGAGATCTGGACTATGTAATCCCGGCCACCTTTGGATACCGGCTTTTCAAAAAGGAAAACCCCAAGGCCGCCGCCTTCGCTGGCCGGCTTGGACAATTGATCCAAAAATTCATGGTTGGCAACCAGGTGCGCCTGTTTGTGGATTGTTGTGATGAAGTTCAAGCTTGGGTCTTCCACTTCTCCAAGAAAAGCCCTGTACCTGGGATCCAGGTCCAGTTTTCCTATTTCATCCAGTTCCAAAAGCAGGCTGTTAATTTCGGAGCTTCTTTGCTGTATTCTCTGGAAAGCGTTGTCTCGGAGCTCCGCAAGCCTATTGGTAGAATAAGGGACGCCGCGTTCGAATTCTATCTGCTCGTCGATATCCCTTATAAAAGCTTCATTTTGGGTAATTGCAGCCCGGTTTCTGTTTATGCCGCTTTTTATTTTTTCAACCTGGCGTTCGGCTTTTTTTCTTTGCCTGCCCGAATCCTCCGTCAATTTAGAAAGGGCCTCTTCGGCTTTGGACAACTTTCTTTCCAGAGTTTTCGTCCGGCCTTTAAGGTTCGTGTTCAGCCTTTGAAGAGAAACCTTTTTGTCGCGCAGTTTTAAAGGCACAGGCTTTTTTTGAGATTCCACCCGTTCTATCGCCTTAGCCAGCCGGGCCGCCCGGGTTCGGTCTTTGGCTATAGCCTTTTCCCGGGAACGGATCTTTTGTTCTACGGCCCTCCTTTGGGGGGCTCGCAAGCTTCCGGCTCTTTCTTTGAAGATCCCGAGTTTTTTGGAACCAAGTTTACCACTTTTCGCGCCGGCCGTTCCGGTGAGGTAACTGGTATGTGTGACCAGTACCGATTCCATGTAGGCATCTATATTATCCCGGTTGTATTGGTTCTCTGATACTTTGGCCTCCAGGCCGTTAACTCTATCGGACCAAAAAGCTTCAGTAGAGATATCGCCTCTTTCAGCGGCGGCGTCTCGAAGCTCACGAGCTTTGCTCAGTTTTTGGCTTTCCCGGATTAGTTCTTCATCCAGGGATTCGGCAAAAAAGGCCCGGGCCTTGGCATATACACTACCGTCAGTTTTATCTCTGGTGACCAATTCTCTCCACTTGGGGTCAAAATGCGCCCGGTAGTGGCGGGTCACATAAGTACCAAGGTTGTTGTCGATGACCGTGATTATATCCCCATCGGTAACCCCCGACCTGATAAGTTCCCGGGAAAGCCTGTCGATCAAGGCCCTCATCTCTTCCAGAGCACTTCGGACATCGGCATCTATCGGCGCCCCGTTTATCTCTATCGGGTGGCCCGCCAGCAGCCGGGGGTCTTTTAAAGCCGAATCCAAAGCTTTCGCCAATTCCGGAGTAGCTTTTCCGTAAGCGGATTTGACCGCATTTCGAAACCGGGTGTCGATGAATTTAGCTTCCGCTTCCATCGCTTTGATCCGGTTGATCCGGCGCTGGTTAACATCCCAAAGGATATAGTTGCCCACCCGGCCTGTTATCGTCAGGGCATCTTTCGCGTATTTCCTAATGGGTATCTGCTGGCCGCGAATTTCTTTGTACTCAGGTAAAACGTCAGTAAGAAACTCACTGAGCCCCCCGGGTTTGGTGACGATTTCCCAGGCTCTTTCCAAAAAGGAGGACAGCTTGGAAAAAGGAGAGAAGGCGAACCCGAGGGTTGTATCGGCGAACCCTTCGGCATTACCTTTATCAACTTGGTTTTGAACTTCCGCTTTATGGTTGATGTTACTACGCCGTTCTTCCAGGATTTTTCTTACGGCTTTAGCTTGTGCTTCCAGAATACGAAGCCTTTCTCGTTGAGGGGCTGTCGCCTCTTTGATATAATCGCTTACTGTGACGGCCTCTTCGATAAAAGTTGCCTGCAAGTCCATCGCTTCCTGTTGAGCTTCCTGTTGGACACGAGCCAACTCGGTGCGGGCTTGCCCTATTTTGGATGAGAGCTCTATTCGTTTATCCTGGAGCTCTTCTGTTGTCATCTCTTCCCAATTCTCGCCGATTTCTCGCTCCACTTCTTCAAACATGGACATCATCTCTTCCAGGCTCGGTACATCGCCATCCGGCTCTTCTTCCAGCGCCAAATTAAGTTCTTCCTGGTAGTTCTCCTCTCCCTGAGGAGGTTTTCCTTTCATGGCCCGCAGTTCCCGGGCAGCTTCTGTATTTCCGGCTTTCTCGTATTCCTGTGCCGCTTCTTCCAGAATAGCATCAGCTTCAGTTTCTTCGTAAGCCCCACTTAACTCGGCTTCTCTTGCTTCCAGGGGCCCCAACCCTGACCAGTCGGACATTTCCCGGATGAAGTTGCGCTTGTGGCGTTCGAAAGATTCATCCAATTCTTCTTCATTGACAACTTCCGCCGGCCTGTTCCTGAGATGCTCGGGGAGGTTTCTGAAGTTTTTCAAAGCCGCCTGAGCATCAGGGTGGTTTATGGAAGCGACGAAGTTTTCAAATTCCTGAGCAGGGCGGTTTTCGAAATCGTTTTCGGCTATACCTAGAGCTACATTTAATTGAGCCTCGGCTTCTTTAAAATAGTCAACCTCTTCCTCTTCCATCGAAGGTTGAGATATTTCCATCAGTTCTGGTTCTACAACTTCAGCCACGCTCTGTTCTCCTTCCATAACACCTTCTTCGGGAGGAAGGGGTGGTTCAATTTCAACACCGGGCTCTTGCGGCTCAACCGGGCTGGTCGTTTCCGCTTCAACGGGAGGCTCTTGTGATACAGGTTCTTGTGGCGAAGGTTGTTTTTGCCCGGGCAGGACAATTGTTTGATCCGGGCGAAGGGACAAATTGAGTTCTCCCAAACTTACATCGGCAGCTTTGCCTAAATTTCGAATAACCCTACCGTCGCGGCCTCTTATTTTGAATGTACCGTCTTCTTCCGTAATTATACCCAGGCGCCCTTTGTAAGATACTGTCTGCCCGGTGCTATCTCCGATTGTGGGGCCAGCCTTTACTTCCACTTCAGGTTCCGGTACAAAATTTCGCTCAGGCGTAGGCTCGGGAGGGCCTATTGTTTCTGGCGCTTTTCCCGTCCTGGTTATCTGGTCGACAGCATTGGTGTAGTAATCATACTGTTGTTGAAGCCTGGCTTGAAATTGCTCGCTCCCTTCTATAGCTTTGGCTTGCTCCAGCTTCAATTTTACTTTATACCTGTCTGCCAGCAAATTGGCCAATTCCCCCCTGTCTGTATCTTCCGGTAAAAATTCCTCTACGGCACGCATTTGTTTATTTATAGCTTCAGCCATTTGATACTGATTGGCTATAAATTGTTCTGCGTCCACACCTTCTGGTATCTTGACTGCACCTCTGTCAATCAACCCCCTCAGGGTTTTTTCGTATCTGTCGGGGTTCTTTGAGATTTCATAAAGGGCGCTCTTTTCGATTCTACTAAGGTTTGCTTTAGAAGTTATACCTCCTCCCAAAGTACCGACAGCAAAAGACATGATTCCTGTATTCAGGAACTCCTCAGCATCATATTCACCAACCGGCCCGCCGAAAACTACCCGGGTGGCATCTTCCGCCATTTTTTCTAAAACGGTTT
>JACDJA010002662.1_pt1 | contig 12439 bp, 9 predicted proteins | sample 7449241 | NCBI WGS metagenome assembly JACDJA01 (sample SAMN14253289, study PRJNA609438) | sludge metagenome | isolation source: initial anaerobic sludge | collected 2018-12-20 | reverse complement strand
GGCGCCGACATCCCCAAGCTCACCGCACCGATCCTGGCCCACGAGGCCGACATCGTCATCGGCGCGCGACCGATCGACGAAACCGAACATTTTTCCTGGATCAAGAAGAAGCTGCAGCGGCTTGGCAGCTGGGCCGTGCGCGTCGCCAGCAAGACCGACGTTGCCGACGCCCCCAGTGGCTTCCGGGCGATGTCGCGCGAAGCGGCCATGCGGCTGAATGTATTCAACGCCTACACCTATACGCTGGAGACCATCATCCAGGCCGGCCAGAGCAACCTGACTATCATCTCCGTGTCAATCCGCACCAACGGCGACCTGCGCCCGTCGCGACTGGTCAAGAGCATCTCCAGCTACGTCAAGCGTTCGCTGGTGACCATCCTCCGCGTCTTCGTGATTTATCGTCCGCTGGCACTGTTTTTCTACGTGGGCTCCGTGTTCTGGCTGATCGGACTGGCCGCGGGCGCGCGCTTCCTTTACTACTACCTTGACCACAGTGGCGAAGGCCACGTGCAGTCGGTCATCCTCGCATCTCTGTGCATCACGATCGGCATGTTGCTGTACATGATGGGGCTAATCGGTGACCTGATCGCCACGAATCGCAAGCTCCTGGAGCGCGTTGATGTCAGGCTTCAGCACATTGAATACCGTAGGACCGGTACCGACGAGCCCAAGCCATGAACCGGATCGGCCAAGCATGGTTCCAGCCAGGCAAGTACCAGAGCATGAGCAGGACAGCGATCGTCCTCTCCCTGTTGCTGGGATTGATCCTCCTCGCGCTTTTTGCACGAATCAGCTTCAACGCCCTGCATGCCGCTCCATCGTTCGACGGGGCCATGAACATGGAGGTATCGAACTCCATAGCGCACGGAGAAGGGTATAGACGATCTTATGCCGCACGTGAGGCATTTCCCCACGAGATCCAGACCGGGGCTCCGTACATTCTTCCCACCGCGCTGGTATTCCGGCTGTGGGGCGTCGGGCTGCCCCAGGCACAGATCACCAACATCGCGTATCTCGCCTTGCTTCTCGCAGCGACCTACCTGCTGGTCGCCCTGCATGGTGGACGCGTGCTTGCGTTGTTTGCGGCTTGTACAGTTGTCGTCGTGCCCGGCCTGCAGAACTTCGGTTTCGGTGGCTACGGTGAGATTCCAGCGCTAGCGCTGGCTTTTGCCGCTGCAACCCTCTACTTCAGAGGTTCACGCACGCACCCCGTGACAAATGCTTTTGCAGCGGGCATCGTGCTTGCGCTTGCGGTGATTACCAAGACGGTGATGCTCATCGGTGCCGGCGCAATCTGCCTGTGCATCCTTCTCCAGTTTTTCTACAGCGACGATGCACGCGCTGCCCGCCTGAAACGTCTCGCGGCGTTCGCCAGCGGTGGTGCGTTGACACTGCTTGCCATGGAGGTATGGCGACTGATTTCGCTAGGCGGAATCAGAGCCTGGAAGACCTGGTGGCTCGATGAGGCAGGCGGCATTTTCATGCAGGCAGGGATCCGCCCCGGATTGCACGAGATAGGCGGAGGTCTTAGGGAAAAGATGCTTGTTCATATCGACTATCTGAGCCACGACTACCGTCTGGCAAGCTGGATTGTCGTCCTGTGGCTGGTTCTCCTGTGCTTCGCATGCGCCGCAACGCTGTTGCGTCCCAGCCAGCGCCGCGGAAAGTGGGGCACGCTCACGGTCCTGCTCACCGCACTGATCTACATGCTGTGGTGGCTGCTGGTCACGCCAACGGAAAAGACGTGGCATCGAAGGATCATTGACGGGATGATCTGCACCGATGTCGGCCTGATCATGTTTGCGGCAGCCTGGCTTCGTGATGCGCAACTGCAACCGCGCCCGACGTGGAGCACGGTGCTCATGCGGTCATTGGCCGCTCTAACGCTGGCCATCCCTATGATCTGGCTCGCCAAGGACTCCCGCATGTTATGGGCGACGGCTGCCGATACCGATCAAGAGGGACTGGAGAAGGTTATCCAGCAAATACGTAGCCTGCCGCAAGATGCATACATCTTCGGCATTGGCTGGTATTCCGCGCCACGTCTGGGGCTGCTTTCCGAACGGCCGATACTGGATTTCAATGACATCCCGGTGTCCCGTATGGAGCACGGCCGCCCCATCTACTTCCTTGCAGAGCCGGTCAATCCCAAAGCCGCCTGGCTACGCCTCCGCACCACATACGGTCTCCCTGAGCCACCTGCGCATCAGTTTGCCGTGATACCCGTGTCGGAACTCGTACCCAAGCCATTCGAAAACCGGGATATGCCAGTCCTGAGGCACATCGTGGCCGGCGAGAATTATCATTACATGCGCGGTTTCAATAATCCCGAAGGAGCCAACGGTCGCTGGCTCAGCGATGACAACGTGATCCTATTGACGCCACAGGAGGGGGACCGTTTTGAATTGACGGTCTACGCACTGCCAGTCTCGTCATATATCTACACGAGCGCACCGCAGGTTTTTGTGAACTTCAATGGTTGCGATGCCACTCCCCAGACCGCCAAGCCAAATAGCGAGACCACACTGTCTTTCGACATTCCGGCACATTGTCACGTCGCTGCGGGAAACCCGGTCAGCGTAAGGATTGAGGTGGACAACCTGCTCAAGACTGCAATGACTGTGGACCCCCGGCCATTGGCTATCCTTGCGAAGTCGATGGGATTTGTCTCCTCTGCCTCCCCGGCGCTTCACTCATCGCCGAGTCCGGCAGACGTACAGTAGCGCCGTTCGCATCTCGCCTACGGTCTAAACGTGCTGGCGCAACCCATTCCATGAATCGGAACCGTGACCTGCCGATCCCTTCGCTGTTCTCCAGCGAAGGGATGGCGGTTTGAAGATACTCGTTCGCACTTCGACAACGTGCTAATTCGCACTCAATGTTTCCTTCGCAAGAATCCCGGCAACAACGAACCGAAAGATATTCGCCTCAAACCATCCAGCTTCTTTCGCTGAGATTCCAGTTCTCGCTGCAGATCCATCGCCCATGATGCCCTCGCGTCGGACTGCGCCAAGTAGAAGTAAGCTCGCGCGGATTCGAAGGCTGCCTGGTGGAGTAGCCCTGCTTCCTGTAGCAAAGCGATATTTTCCTTCAGCGGATGATAGATGCGGTATCCGAAATCGTCCACCGCCTCCGGCTGGTACTCCGCAACGAAAGCAAAGCTCTTGCCAGGGAGTCCCTGCACGCGCAGGCCATATGGCTCGAACATCTGCGTCAGACCCTGCAAGGAATAGGAGACGATGTGTCCGCGGTGCAGCGGGTCCAGGTAATTGGGATCCTCATTCAGCACATAGTCGGGCATTCCCGTGTTGAACAGCCAAAGCGTTCCTGCCGCACTGACTCTGGCCAGGCCGTGCGCCAGCTCGGCGAGCATGCGCGGCGTCAGGTGCTCGATTACCTCGATACATACCCCTACGTCGAAGGTCATGGCGAGCATGCCAACATTACCCTTGATGTAATTGGGATGGGATGAGTGCTCCTCAGGCGGGAAAAGCTCAACCCCATGGAAGACATCCCGATGCGCGGGAAACTGCTTCCCCAGCTCATCCAGTAGATACCCCGGTCCGGTACCCACGTCGAGAAAACGGGTTACGGGGCGACGGCAATAAAGAATCGCTTCGCCCGCACGCACCAGTGACACCCCGCCGGCGCGCTCCCGCGCGGAACGCAGTTCCTCGCACCAATAGTCTTCATCGTAAATTCGGGGAGCATTGCCACGATCAATGTCGTCCAGAACGTCGCGGGCGATATGCAGCGAGCGACAAGCGCCACACTGCAGATAGTCATAACCGTCGATGTTCGCATAGAACACCGACTTTCCTGCCTCGCACACCGGACACGTCGTCTCCATGACCTTCTCCCGTAGGTTGCGCCCGGTCCACCGCTGATCTTGCGGCCATTTGCCGGATCGGCCTCGCCTCGCCACTGCTCTCCCTGATGGGCATGGATGGTCGGGGACGGCAGGTGGTGCACAATCGCTATGGAGCTTAGCAGGACTGTTACCCGGTACGGCTCTATGTGCCGCGGTGATCCAACCCGTCCTGTGTCGTCGCTGGTACAGCGAGCGGCCAAAGGCGTATGGATTTTAAACGCAGTGCCTGTCGTTCAACCGTGTGCCAGGAAAGGGAGCCGAGCGCGAGGGCCGCGCACCCACAGACAAGGAACGAAAGCGAAGGTGCGGCGTGCGGAAACATCGCTGCATAAACCTGCTGCAGCGGCCAGCCCCACAGATAGGCTCCGTAGGAAGGGTCGCCATACTTCTCAATGGATGGTAACCGCACGCAGTAGCCAAACCAGAAACAGAAGTAGGTGAGCGCCAGCGCAAACACCCACGGGTAGATTTCCGCACGTCGACACAGATAGGTTGCAAATAACAGTGCAAGCATACCGACATGGCTTATCTCGATCTTGTCCTTGTACAGCTGCACGGCTATGCCGAGCAGGAAGTAACCGGCCAGGCGCACCCACATCCAGTGCAATGGCAAAAGCTCCGGACGGAAGATACCTGCAAGCGCCAGTCCTGCGAGGATGAGAAGTGTGAGTTTTCGACTACGAAGCAGACCTACCGCACCGATGATGGCCACGAAGAGATACATGTGGAATTCGGCCGGCAGCGTCCAGAGACTGCCATTGACGGATGGCCCGAACCGGTTGGATTGAAACACGCCAGGCAGCGTGTATGACACGTCGGAGGAGAACTTGAGATTCTGCACGACGTAATGGGTTACGTCGTGCGATCGCAGGTAATCTGTCAGTGACAAAGTGGTAAGTATCGGGCCGATCACAAACGCGGTGACGATCAGGCAGGCAAGCAATGCGGGGACGATGCGCAGCAGGCGTGCCTTGAGGTAATCGACCGGATCCGAGCGCCGAAGATAGCTGCCGCTTACCATGAACCCGCTGAGCACGAAGAAGATATCGACGGCGATATCCCCGCTGTACGTGGCCCAGTTGAGGCGCAGGAAGATATCGCGCGCATCGGGGATCGGAGACAGCGCAAAGCTGTGCCCATAAATGACCATTAGGGCAGCAATGACCCGCAGCAACAGGAAATTGTCTTTCCTGGTTGCCAACCCTTCCGCGACGGTTCTTCCGGATGGCATGCATGCACCTTGGATTAGTGAAGCGGCACGGCCTGCTCCCCGCATGCGCGAGGAGCGCAGTTTCGTCACTTACTGAACGATGAACTGCACGTCACCGCTTTGATAGGACTGTTTGCCCTTGCTCCCGGCGACATGCAGTGCGTACTGGCCCGCCTTGGCATAAAGATTGGCGGGCACGGCAGCGGTGATGAGATTGCCGGAGATGTAGCTTTGCAGCTTCACGCCATCGAGATACACCGCTGCGTCGGTGCCATCCAATGACTGATCAACACGTACCCAAAGCGCTGCCTGCTGATTCGGCTGCACGTTGAACGGTTCACCCGCCTTGACCGGGGTCGGGCCGAATCCGGATATTCGCAGGCTGGATGAAACATTCGCGGAAGTCGGCTCGGTTGCCGTGGCCTGCGGCGCAGAGGCCTGCGAATTCGTATCGCTCTCTTCACTGCAGCCCTGCAATGCCAACGCCGAGCAAAGTGCCAAGGCAAGCAGTGTGGTTTTCACGTAGGTCATCTTCGTAGCCATCTGTGCACACTCCAAAATCGTGGAATCATCAAGATCAAATTCCGCACCCATATCACCTCAAAAGCGCGTCATTCATCGGCAAGATATGAACTTGCCACAGCCTCAGCGCTCGAGGGCCGGAACACACCATATACTCTGCGGTGCAGTGCAAGCCGCCAACCGCGGGCACACAGACCATCGTATGGTGCCGCAATCGGATGGCCGAATTCCCGAGTCACATTACCGGATTCATCTGAGGCTCATAGTGCTCGCTTGCACATGTAAGAGCATCGGCATCGTTCGTTGCAGACCCATTATCGTCTCGCACAGATCGACCGCAAGATTTTGCATGATCGCGACCCGCGCAGACACATCTCGCAAGGCGCTTTCGCATGCAATTCCTAATGACGTCGCTCGACCGCAGGCCGATCAACGGCGCCATTCAATTCAGCCGCACGAGGCAGCGTGCATGACCAATCTGGCGAGTTGCCTGCCACCGGCATCGGTCAGGATGAAGGCACTGCCATCGGTGATCCAAGCCCCGCTCACCTTGCTTCCCGCAGCGCCGGTGGCAGCCCAAAGTTTGGGCTCCTTGCCGGGGTCCTGCACCCAGATCTTTACCGTGCTGACACGCGCCATGGTGGCATCCCAACTTACCTTGACCGCAGCACGTTTCCCACGCAAGGCACCGCACTGTTCGAGAACAGCGGGCTCGGATTGGAGCTTCACACCTACCGCTATCAAGGCGGAGCCCGTTGCAGCACTTGCAGGTTTTGCCGGGGCCGTCGGTGTTGAGGAACCAGTGTAGGACTCCCCGGGTGAGCAAGCAGCCATGCCCAACGCCAACGCGACAATAACGCTTGCTCTGGCTGCTGCACTGAAGAGCGCAGTATTCACTTGGTTACCTCGTCGATACTGTGCTGATGATGATGTCTGACCCGATAAGGTCTGGTTGATAGTCTCCCGCCTGGCGCACCGCAAGCACATCAATCATCGCCCTCAAGTCCTCTGTGATGCCATGCTCCATCGCGCCATCGGTGCCGACCCGTACACATAGCCCCACCCCCGCTGCTTCGCCAGCAGCGATATCGGACGGCTTGTCGCCAACGAGAATGGATGCCGCCAGATCCAGAGCCAGGTCCCGCTGTGCCGCCAGGATCATGCCTGGAGCGGGCTTGCGGCAGGTACAAGCGCGCAAGTATCCCGTTTGCCCGGTGGCGGGATGGTGCGGACAGTAGTAGACCGCATCCAGTCTGGCCTGATGCTCATCGAACACGCCCGACATCCATTCCATATAGCGCCGGAACTCATCCTCGGAGTAGTAGCCCCGGGCAATACCTGCCTGGTTGGTGACGACTACCACCCGATGGTTTCGTTGATTGGCCAGCTGCACGAGATCAAAGATCCCGTCGATAAACTCCGTGCGATCCGACGTGCAGACATAGCCGTGATCGACGTTGATCACGCCATCCCGATCGAGAAAAAGCGCCGGTTGCAGCCCCATCAGGCGCCGCCCGCGCTTCTACCGAGCTCAAGCTGCGCGCGGGAGTAATCCTCTGGTACACCGATATCGATAAACGCCGCGGTTCGAGTAAAGGCTTGCACCTGCCCATCCTGTACTGCCGGAACCAGTACGGCGTTCTCGAAAGAGAAACTGGCAAGTGCAGGGAAAGCACCTGCAACCTCGCGTGCCAGCCGGTACACACCCGCATTGATGTAACCCGGGCCACGCAACCCCTTTTCGGAAAAACCAGTCACCCGGTGCCCATTGACTTGAACGGCCCCATAGCGGGCCACATCCGGCACCCGGGCGAGTGCCATGCTGAGCTTCGCGCCAGACGCATCTGCTTGTTCGTCGAAAGCGCCGTAGTCAAGCTCGAGATAGGTGTCGCCATTGAGCACGAACAACGCATCACCATGGATTCGCGGAAACGCCTGGGCAATCGCCCCGCCGGTACCCAACGGTTGCTGTTCCTGCGAATAAATCAGTGACATGCCGTGCCAGCGATCGCCCATTGTCTGGCGAACCTTGTCGCCCATGTAGCCGGTCGCCAACACTACTCGCCGGAACCCCTGCACGGCCAACCGATCGAGCAGAAAAGCAAGAAACGGCTTGCCCTGGATCGGTGCGAGCGGCTTGGGCACATCGCTGACGACGCTCTGTAAACGGGTGCCAAAACCACCGGCAAGAATTACCGCCTCGTCAGTGCTCGCCATGGCCGAATATCTCGTGCTCGATCAGGCCGCACAGGAGATGACCAATGAACTCGTGCCCTTCCTGGATCTTCGGCGTCTCCGACGACGGCATGCGGAAGCATAGGTCACACAGTTCGGCCATCTTTCCACCGCCCTGCCCGGTAAATCCGATCACGCCGATACCGATGGCCCGGGCCGCCTCAATCGCCCGCAGGATGTTCTTTGAGTTGCCCGATGTGGAAATGGCAAAAAATACGTCACCCTTTCGACCAAGCGCTTCCACCTGCCTGGCGAAAACATAGTCGTAACCGTAATCATTGCCGATGGCCGTAAGGATGCTGGTGTCCGTCGTCAACGCGATAGCCGAGAGGCCAGGACGATCAAAATAGAAGCGGCTAACCAGCTCACCCGCCCAATGCTGTGCATCCGCGGCGCTGCCGCCATTACCCGCAAACAACAGCTTGTTGCCACGCTTGAGCGCTTCCACCGATAGCGCCATCGCGCGCGATATCAAGTCCCGTAGAGCCGTATCCACGGACATGGCGTTCAGCAGTTTGATCGATTTGTCGAATTCGGTATCGATGTACCCGTTCAGATGATCCGCCATGAGGTGGCTCCTTGGTGCGTAAAATGAAAATCCATGATGCTGCCACCTTGCTCCAGCAATGCGCGGGTCAGGCCGATGCGCTGCTCGGGGCTGCACAGGAACATCATGAAGCCGCCGCCGCCGGCACCGGACACCTTGGCGGCCCGCGCACCGTTGGCGAAAGCGACCTTCTCGACCTGCTCGATGAGTGGATTGCTGATACTGGTGGCGGTTTTCTTCTTTGCCACCCAACCCGCTTGCAGCGTGGACTCCAGCCGGCGAAGGTCGGCCTTGAGGATGCATTCCTTCATCTGAATGGCTTCATCCTTCAATTGATGCATGGCATCAATTGAAGCTTGGTTCTTGTTGCCTACATTGCGCGATTGCTGATCGATGATGTCGGCGGAAGCACGCGAAACACCGGTGAAGTACAACACCAGTGAACTCTCGAGTTCAGCCCAGACCCAATCCTTTATACGCAACGGATTTACGATGACCCGATCGTCCGCGTAGAACTCCATGAAGTTGAAGCCGCCGAAGGTGGCTGCATATTGATCCTGCTTGCCGCCCGCCAAGCCCAGATCCTTGCGCTCGATGTCGTAGGCGAGCTGCGCCACTTCGTATTCACCCAGAGGCAGCGAGAAATATTCGACGAATGCCTGCAGCAGGGCTACCACCATGGTCGAGGACGAGCCCAGCCCGGAACCTGGCGGAGCATCCGAGAATGTCTTCACGGTCAGCGACGGTTGTTCGCCGTGCAGAAAATCGCGCGACACCCGCGCGTACACGCCTTTGAGCAATTGCAGTGGTCCGCCACCTTCAACATTGTCGTCGCAGGAATGCGTCTCCTCATGGCGTACATCGAGTGCATGAAAGCAGGTCTCCCGTCCGTTGCCTGCCGTCAAGATGGCATACGCATAACGGTCGATGGTGACGTTCATCACGCGACCGCTGTAGACATCGCAGTAAGGCGATACATCGGTACCGCCACCGGCAAGCCCAAGCCGCAGCGGTGCACGCGCACGTACGATCATGGCGCACGCTCCCCGGCAGCTACGCGCCATGGAAGCTCCTGCGCGAACTCGCTCCACTGCGCCTCTTCCGTGAAATTGGCACGCACGAAAGCCTGCCCCGCAGCGGAGTTTCGGCGCCAGGCGGCATCGTCATCGAGCAGGTGCAGAACCCGCTCCGCAAAATCCTCGGCAGTATCCGCAGCAGCAAGAAACCCGTCTGTCTGTTCGAGACCCTGCACCCCGGTTGACGTAGTTACGCAAGGCACGCCGAAGCGCATGGCTTCGATCACCTTGCCTTTCATGCCACCGCCGAAGCGCAGTGGCGCGACGACAACGCGCGCGTTCGCATAGCGTGCCGCAAGCTCTTCATCGGTGACAAAACCCGTGACCGTAACGCCATCGCCATGCAATGCCTTGACCTCATCTGACGGGTTCGAGCCGACGAGATCAAGATGGATCTGTGGGCGGCGCCTTCGGACGAGAGGCAGTACCTCACGGACAAACCACTCCGCAGCATCCACATTCGGCGGATGGGCAAAGCCCGCAACGAAGACCAAGTCGTGCCGATTGACCAGGTTCTCATCAGGATGCTCTGGAAAATCATCGAACGCATATGCGGCGATCGTGTGAGCATGCACCTTCGGTGCATGCTCATCCAACCACGCGCGCACGTGCTGCGTCTCACTGACAGAAGGGTAGTAGACGGCGTCCACCAACTTCCAGACTTCGTGCTCCAGCTTTCTTGCCTTGTCGCACTCCGCTCGCAGCAGCTTGTCTGCCGGTTGCACCCGCAAGCGATCCTCGATACGCAGGTAATGCACATCGTGGCCGTAATAAAGCAGGGGCACACTACTGTTCCTGCGCACCGCCTCGATGAAGTTCACCGCAATATGAGGGCGGCTCAACAGCACGACGTCAATATCCGCTGCATGCTGCTGCATCCACTGCTCGAAACCCTGGTGATACTCGGCGCCGTAGATGACTTCGACCCCGTGCTGCTGCAGCAATGGCGCGTAGGCCGGATCGTTGTGCAGATTCTCCGGCCAGAACTTCACCGAAAAGCCTTTCCGTACGAACATGCGGATGAACTGCCACATCGTGCGTGAGCCCGCATCCCGGTCCGGCTGGGGAATGTAGTGGTCCACGATGAGAATGGTTTGCGTCGCACCCGTACGTCCACGCGCACGAAAGACGTTTTCGCCATTGGGGAAATGCTCTCGCTTGAGCACCTCATGCCAACGCTCGTAGAAACGCCGCTGGTTCTCGACCTGATAGGCCTTGATACCGGAATTGACGTCGGTGCCGTGCGATACGCCCTCGTGATGCACAACCACGGAGCGCGGCTGGTAGTAGAGCTTCAATCCAGCCTCGCGCACCTTGAAGGCGAGATCCGAATCCTCGCAATACGCGGGCACATAGCGCTCATCGAAACGGCCCAGCCGCTCGAACAATTCGGCGGGGATCAGCAATGACGCGCCCGAGCAGTAATCCGTCTCACGCACATAGTTGTAGATACTGCGCGTGGGGTCATCCAGGCGTCCGTAATTCCAGGCACTGGCGTCGGCCCAGATGATTCCGCCGGCTTCCTGCAGTCGACCGTCAGGGTAGATCAGCTTGGAGCCGACCATGCCGCAATCGGGGATTCGCCGGAACACGTCCAGCATGCTGTCCAGCCACCCGTCCGTAACCTCGGTATCGTTGTTGAGGAAATAGAGATAGCGGCCGCGCGCCAACCCGGCGGCACGGTTGCACGAACGCAGGAAACCCAGATTCTCCGGGTTGATTTCGTAACGAAGACCGGACACCTCGGTCAACGCACCCATGGCGACATCACCGGAGGCGTCCTCGGCAACCAGAACCTCGTACGGCACCTGCGGAGGATGCGCAGCAATCGAGCGCAGACATGCCGTCGTAATGGCCAGATTGCCATAGGTCGGAATGATGATGGTGACTTCGGGGTCGTTGTAGAACGGAAACGCCAGATCGATCACGGGTTGTTCGGGTGACTCATCCAGCGACTGCAGTGCGTCGGACTGGGGCACAGCTGATGAATCCGCCAGTGCCTCCCGGACTAACCCTTTCGCCCAACGAGCTTTGCGCGTGCGCCGTTCTGCAAAAATCGCCTGCATACCACGCCAATCCCGACGTAACAACATGCCAATAGCACGCAGCGGCCGGGTCAGCGCCCATGAGCGTGACTGCAATACCCGTTCGTACTGATTACCCAGTATCGCCAGCTCGCCGTTCAGCAACTCCGTACGGGCTCTCAATCGGCCGTGTTCATCCTGCAACGAAGCGACAAAGGTATTGCGATCGGCCAGTTCGCCGTTCAGCGCATGTGCCCATTGAGCCACTTTCTCGTGCTCGACACACAACGCGGAGTAGCGGGACTGAAGTTCGCCCAGTTCGCCGCTGACTCGCGCAAAAGCCTCGACTATCTTCTCGCCGACCATCGCGGCACGCTGGTGTTGGTCGGTGAAGCCCTGGATATGCTGTCCCACTGCAGCCAACTGCTGCTCGACAGCGCGCCCCCATTCTTCCATTTCGCGCTTTTCCCTCTGCAGTGCTGCAAGTTCCTCACGCAGACGTGTTACTTCGACAACCGCCTCTTCGTGTTCGGCGGTGAGTCTAACGCTATGTGCACGCTCTTGCGTTAATTCCACGCTCAGCGACTTTGCCCAAGTGACCGCCTTCTCGTGATCCATCTGGGTCTGCCCGTACGATTTGCGCAAGGCATCCAGTTCGGCATTCAGAGATTGTGCCCAGGCAACGGCCCCCTTGTGTTCTGCAGCAAGTCTAACGCCACTCTCACGTTCTTGGGCCAATTCCGCACTTAGCGACTTTGCCCAAGTGACCGCCTTCTCATGATCTATCTGAGTCTGCTCGTACGATTTGCGCAAGGCATCCAGTTCGGCATTCAGGGACTGTGCCCAGGCAATTGCCTTTTCGTGTTCTGCGACAAGTCTGGTGCCGCGTTCGCGCTCCTGCGTCAATTCCGTACTTAATGACTTTGCCCAAGTGACCGCCTCCTCATGATCTAT
>JACDJA010002661.1_pt1 | contig 12441 bp, 8 predicted proteins | sample 7449241 | NCBI WGS metagenome assembly JACDJA01 (sample SAMN14253289, study PRJNA609438) | sludge metagenome | isolation source: initial anaerobic sludge | collected 2018-12-20 | reverse complement strand
TGAGCCCAGTCTAAAAAGGTTTCAGACTAAAACAGGGATTTATCTTTAGATTTTGCTGTTCATAAGTCATGTTTATAACATGCTGTAAATCAGGCAGTTAAAAACTTATCAACATGATTGCAAGCTATTGATAATCAGCTTGTTAGATGTTCCACGTGGAACATATTTATTTGAATATCAGGGAAATAAAGTTTATATTTGTTTTGAAAAGTAAAAACAGATACGACATGTTCAAAGCAAACAATCAGCTGCAATTATTCAGTTTTGAAAATGAACTTGGCAAAAAGCAACGCAAGGTGCTTGAGGGCTCAAAAGAAAAGTGGTTTTATCATTTGATATTAAAGAACATCAATGAAATGGATTTCAGGGGATTGTATTCAGATAAAGCGAGCCGTCCCAACGCTCCGGTCAACGTTTTGGTTTCTGCCCTGATTTTAAAAGAGCTCAAAGGGATAAGTTACGATGAGTTGATGGAAAGCGTAATGTTCGATTTGCGTTATAAAACAGCACTGGGGCTTGCAAGCATTAGCGAAGTCCCCTTTTCAAGGGCCACCCTGTTTAATTTTCAAAACCGGATATTGAAATATGAACTGCAAACAGAAGTAAATTTAATTGAACAGGTTTTTGACAAACTCTCTGCCAGGCAAATCAAAGACCTGTCGCTAAAGGCAGATATACAGCGGAGCGACTCAACACTGGTAAACTCCAACATCAAAAAATATTCCCGTCTGCAATTGTTGATTGAGGTGCTAACGCGGCTGGAAAGGATACTGGGCGAAGAAGACAAACAGTTTATCGGGGAACAGTTACAACCCTATCTGAAAACCGGTACAGACAAATATATTTACGGCTTAAAAGCAAACCAACTGCCCCATGAACTGGAAAAATTGGGCAAGGTGTATTACAAGGTTTTTGAATGGATGGGGGAAAAAGAAAAATACCGGGGCAAAAAAGAATTTATCAATTTTGAAAGGGTTTACAGGGAACATTTTGTTGTTATCGACCGGAAAGTAAGTTCCAGGCCTGCAGAGGAATTGAACAGCGGCATGCTGCAATCGCCCGATGATACTGATGCCACCTACCGGCAAAAAAAGGGGGAGCACTATAAGGGTTTCACCATAAACGGCACTGAAACCGCCAATCCTGAAAACCCCCTGCAGCTAATCACCGACATTTCGGTAAACCCCAATAATGTGGATGACAGCCAAATATTGAACAAAAGGATAGATGAATTAAAAGAGAAAACCCCGGAGCTAAACGAGATACATACTGATGGCGGTTATGGAAGCCAGGACAATGACAAAAAGTTTGAAGAATTGGAAATCAACCAAATAACCACAGCGGTTAGAGGGCGTGAAAGCGAAATAGAGAAAAAAATTGAACAAACCTCCGGGTCCCCTGATGTATATACTGTAGAATGTCCTTTTCAAAAAATGGAATCAACCCCGACAAAAAAACGCCACAAAGTACGTTTCGACATGAGCATCTGCAAGCAGTGCCCGTTAAACGACCGTTGCCAAATGTTTAAAAACAACGGGCGGTATTATTTTACCCACGAAGATTATTTGCAAAACAAACGAAACAGAAATATATTGAACATCCCGCAGGAGCGCCGCAAAATCAGGCCTAACGTGGAGGCATTGATGAATGAATTTAAAATCAGGACGCCGGGCGGAAAACTTAAAGTCAGGGGACTGTTTAAAACAACCATGTTTGCATTTAATAGCGGAATTGCCATTAACTTTGGAAGAATTTACCGGTTCATTACCCAAAATGGGCTTCCGGATGGGTTTGATATGGCTGATAGCGTCATCTTAAGCAATATTATGTTAAATTTATCGCATTTATGGTGTAAAACTGAAATTTTTGCTCACAATTTTTTTTGTTCGCCGGTTTTAACGCGAATATTTTTTCCAAACAAGAATTTTTCTCAAATATGCCACTGATACAAACTTTAAAATTAATACGTTTTTAAACTGGACTCTTTTATGAAATATTTTTCATACCCTTCATTAACCCGAAAATTTAATGGGGCAATATTAGAAGGTATATTTATTCCTGAATAATCCGGAGAGATATTGGGAATGCGATCTATTGTTATTATTGCATTAGGTTCATCCTTTGTGCAGGAATAATAGATAAAATTGAGAAAGAGCAAGGTAAAAATGATTTTATAATAAAAAGAAAAATTGTCCATAGCTTTTCGGTTCAGATCATTAATAGAAATAGAAGTAATACCAAAATGTATCGCCAAATTCGTTTTTCAATGCTTGTGCACCTTTATCAGGGTTTTGAGAAAATGCGATTGCAAACTGTTCAAATCGGAAGTGAGTTTTTTCATTTATCTTAAGATTATTTTTATTCAATTTTTGATGTGTGCTATTCATGTAAATTAGTAAAGCTTCTTCAATGCATGTGGGAATTTTAGTATAAGAAAAATCAATCAGCTTGTTAGATTGGTTCCAGATTTCATTAACATTTTTATCCAGTAACAATGTGGCCATGTAGTATTCAAAAGCTACTTTATTTACTGGGCAATTTTCCAGTATTTTTTCAATTTTCAAATCATATCCATTAATATCTGAGGTAAAGTCTGAATTGATAGTACAAGAGGAGTTTTTTAAATTAATTCCTGAATCTTTTAGTCTTCGGTTTATTTCTCCTTGCTTTTTTTGCACCCATTTTATATAAAACAGAGATTCTTTCATTATTTGCAAATACTTTTCAGCCAAGGTATAGTGGCCATTTGCTATACTGGTTTCTATCAATCGCTTTAATACTCTTGGCGTAATCCCATTAGATACCATCGACTCAAAAGCCCACCTAAACGCTTCATTGTTGTTATGTAAATAAAAGAATACATCTCCTCCATAAAAAGGGGCAATTTTATTTCTTTCCCATTTCAACCGTAATCCTCTTTTCCCTATTTGTGGATAGGAAAATAATTTCTCCGTCAGCTGATCTTGCTGCGAAAGTGCCAGATTAGTAAAATAGATCACCAACTGATTAACTCCCTGATAACGATTGGTTGTTTTGGTTACTTTATCCCATTGCTGATGCTGAATGTAATAATCCATGGCAAAAATCAGTTCTCTTTTTTCATTATATGAATAGTTTATGATACAATACATTGCAACAATGCACACAATACCGCCGCTTGCAATATTTTTTAAATTCCAACAGGACTGGCGATATCTGTCATTTTTTTGAATTGCAGGAATGAGCAATAACAAGACAGGGAAATAGGCGAATAAAACCAGTAGATATGGTTTTAAAGTTCCTATTTGTAATACTTCAGGGAAAAGTGAAAAAGGTTGAAACGGAAGCGTATATAAAAATCGGTGAGTAAAATAAAAAATAAAAAAAACCGAAATGATATATGCCGGAATTACCCATTTTAATTGTGGGCGATAATGATATAGCAATTCATAAAGACAACACAGAACCATAAAAACGAATGAGAATATCCCGGAAAGAAAGAGTAGCAGTACCCAAGCTAAAAGAAATATAAGGTATCTGATTTTCCACGATTTAACTGAAATATAGATAGCAAAAGACCACAGAACACATAAAAACTGAAATGTATAAACGGGGGAATAATTGTAGTTGCTTTGTAAGGCAACCAAAAGCAAAACAGGAAGTAATGAAAAAAGAATGCCATTCCATTTTAATCTTTTGAAAATAGCAGAGGATGTTAAAAACACTCCAAATGCCAGTATCGTAAGAATCAGGGCTCCCAAAAAACGGATATGAAAGAACTGAATAAAGAATGCTCCAATATATTCGATAAATCCTCCAGGAATGGATAAAAAATTAAGAAAATAATCAAGGCTAAAACGGAAGAACTGTATCTGTTCAAAATACCACAGATGAAACCTGTTTAGCACGGCAAAGTATAAGAAGTGCCCAATAAAAAAGGAAAGTAAAATTGAAGTTGCCAGAAATTTTCTTCTCTTTTCCATATTTAGATTTCCCAAGTATTTATTACACTATTTGAAGCAATTTTTTATTTCTGTGATTTTTTGTCTAACACTACTTCAACCGGTAAATGGTCGGATGCGTATTCTTCTTTAAGCGTGTGATATTTTACTATATTAAACTTGTCAATGCCGGCTTTGTTTAGTAAAACATAATCAATTGTTCTTTTTGGATTTACTGTAGGGAAGGTCAGTGGAAAAGTTTCACAATCTACCGTTAATACTTTTCGAATACTGTCCATTACCGGATTGTCCGGTTGCATGTTAAAATCAGCACCCATAATAACGGGATAAGCGGAATATTTCTCTATAATGTCTGTCATTGTCCGTGCCTGCATCAAGCGATCCTCATCAGCTAAGTGGTCGAAATGTGTTGAACAGAAAACAATGTTTTCTCCATCGGGCATTTGAACTTTTATAACGGCAAGTGCCCGTATCTCGCTTTTTATGGTGTCGCGGACAGGTAGCCGGAACCCTTTTGATTCTATAATAGGAAATCGGGACAGCACCGCTACTCCATAATCGCCGCCGGAACGATCGATTGCTTTCGCAAAAAAGAAATTCATACCGGTCATTTTGGCCAGTTCACTGGCCTGGTGTATTTTTTTTCCTGATCTTTCAGTATAGGCATCTACCTCCTGAAGCGCTACTAAATCAGGATTAGCATTTTTGATGACACGTGCAATCGCCGAAATATCTACTTCGCTCCAGCCTTTTGAAGGAGGATGGGCAATTCGTATATTGTAACTCATTACCCTAATTTCCTCTGCTTTTCTTTTATTCCCATCGGGGAAGGTTGCAGTATGGGAAAAAGCACTGGTTGCAAAAAGCAGAAGACCTGCCATTACAACCAGCGTTTTTATATGTACTTTTAATTGTTTAAAGAATTTCATCGGCTGTTTTACGGAAATAAGAGATACTTTTTTCGATATCAGGAACAGAATTTTCCCAATTATGCTCATATTCAATTGAGAAAAGCCCGCTAAAATTTTGCCTTTTTAATTCTATAAGCAATCCTTCCAAGTCAAGTGCTCCTGTTCCCCAAATAACATCGTGCCGTTCTTCTTCCTCCCCAACTTCCTCTTTAATATCTTTAAAGTGGAGCGATTTTACACGGCCCTCAATTTTTTTGAGGCATTCTACAGGGTCAAGCCCCATGCGAGCCCAATGGCCTACATCAGGACAGGCGCCAATGCGCGGGCTTAGCCCGTCGATGGCTTCGAGGAACATATCAGGGTTCCAGTAGTTCGAGGGTTTCGGGTGGTTGTGAATGGCCACGTCAATATTATACTTGTTGGCCAGCTCATCCACGTATTTTAAGTGTTTATACTCAGGCTCGCAGGTAATAATTTCAATCCCCATTGCAACGGCAAATTCAAATAGTTGATCCCATTCGGATTCATCTTTGCAAATAATTACCCCACTTGCAATAATCTTAACATCTTTCGACTTGGTGTATTCCAGCACTTTATTGCGATTTTTTTTATCCATTTTGAAATCCATAGTCCCTTCGATACCTTCACCCAAGGGCTGACCATAATAAACCTCTATGTAATTCAGTCCTAACTGGTTTACTTTGTCAACTGCTTCTTTGAAGCTAAATTTGTGGAAGGTGTAACTTTGTACGCCCAGTTTCCAACCGGCTCTATCAAGTTTGTCATTTTGTGTATAAGCATTCATTGATAAAGCAATAGCAGCCAACAAAATGCCTGTCTTAAAAAATATATTTTTAACCATCGAAATTTTAATTTTTAGTGAGATATAACTTTTTTTGAACCAGGAGGAACTGCACTGCGACAGTTCTTCCTATATATAAACCAATCTAATCTTTGGGCATTTCCGGTAAAGACCATCCATCACGGTATGTATGGTTCACCCATTCTTTTGCCATCTCTTTGGCATTTAGGTCGGCATATTCCCGTTTAAATTTAGGGTCTCCATCAATTACCTCAAATTCATCAACAGTTACAACTTTTAATTTGTCATTATCCGAGATGTTGGTAAAACACATATTTTCTCCATCCCAATCTAAAATCTTGTTAAGTCCCTGAAGTCGAACTGCCAAAACTCCCATCACTACCATTTCATTAAATGGTCCGGAGTATTCAAAATTAGCACTTGTTTCAATGCGACTTTCTGCCGGTTCCTTACAGGCACGTATCCAATCGCGTTCATGTGCCCCTGACCACGGGCTATCTTTTGAACCTGGAATACGCCGTAAAATTGGTTTAGGCTCTTCAAATTCTTCCATTTTTGAATAAGGGAGCAGAGTAGGTTGCATTCCATAATAACTGGTCATTATTTTGCCTTTGGTACCAATAAACAATAGCCCACCGCCACTGTCTTTGCCAAGCACTTCACTATCGGGAAGTTCCACGGGACGACGAGGCAGTAAACCTCCATCATACCATGTTACTTTAACCTCAGGCATACCCACATCAGGCATGTTTTTTCGGGCTGGAAAGGTATATTCCACAATTTCTGCATGTGGCGGACTTTCTATATTAACTAATGTTGAAGATGCCTGAACTTTTTTTGGATATTTCAAGTTTAACGCCCAAAAAACCGGGTCGAGCACATGACATGCCATATCCCCTAAAGCTCCGGTACCAAAATCCCACCATCCACGCCAGTTCCAGGGTGTATAGGCTGAATGATAAGGCCGGTAAGCAGCAGGTCCTAAAAACAGATCCCAATCAAGTGTCCCGGGAACCATCATTTTGTCTGTGGGCCTTTGCAGGCCTTGCGGCCAAATAGGCCGGTCTGTCCATGCATGTACTTCTGTAACCTCTCCGATTGCTCCCGACCAAATCCATTCACATACCCTGCGAATGTCACCAAAAGAATTGCCCTGGTTTCCCATTTGTGTTGCTACACCGTATTTTTTTGCCAGTTTGGTCAGTAACCTCGATTCATAAACCGAGTGAGTTAATGGTTTTTGTGTGTATACGTGCTTCCCCAATGTAATGGCATGCGCTGTTACTCCTGCATGTGTGTGGTCTGGTGTTGCTATCATTACTGCATCAATGGAATTTTCCATCTTGTCTAACATCTCACGCCAGTCTTTAAAACGTTCAGCATTGGGATAATCTTTAAATGTCTTTGCCGCATAGTTCCAGTCCACATCGCACAAGGCTACAATATTTTCACCACTCATGTTTTTCAAATTGTTACGCCCCATGCCACCTACTCCAACTCCGGCAATGTTTAATTTGTCGCTGGGTGGAACATGGCCAAAACGTTTACCCAATACTGAACCAGGAACAACTGTTACAGCAGCTCCGACTAATGCCGTAGATTGAATAAATTTCCTCCGGTTAATATTTTTCATCTTACAAGAATTATTTGTTTTCTATAGAATGAGATGAAACTCGCATAACTTTAATGATTTTTTGTATATGTCAAAATTTTTGTCATGCTCGTTTCATTATATAATTTGAATCGTATTCGTAAATTAATTAATATGAATGAAAGCTACTGGTATCTAAAATAATGAATACCAGTAGCCTTTCTCAAGTTTTCCTATTAGTATCCGGGGTTTTGCGTTATTGAACCACCTGTTCTGTCAATTTCTGATTGTGGAATAGGGAACGGCCAGGTTTGATTATCAGTTTTTGAGCCCTTACCACTTGAGTATGGTAAACTAGAAAAATCTTTCATAACAGAAACATAATCTCCCCATCTAATTAAATCAAAAAATCGCAATCCCTCCATACCAAATTCGACTCTGCGCTCATGTTTTATAGCTGCAAGAAGATCGTCAGTTGCTTTCACTTTGTAATTAGCTTCAAACTCTGATTCCGTCACTTCTGGTATTTTAATTTGGCGCATATGTGCCCAATCATCATTCCGTGATGTTGAGAGGAATGCCCTTCTTCGCACCATATTGATATAATCAGCAACTTCCTGCTTATCTCCACCTGTTTCTAGTAGTGATTCAGCATACATTAAAAGTACATCAGAATATCGAATTAAATAAAACGTCCAATCATCCCTATTTATTCCACCTTTCCTCCGTTGATGTGGCACATAAGCTTTTCTGCTATGATAATTAGTGTTATTATCATATCCAGTATAATTATGAAACTCAACACTTCCATCATTTTTAGGAAACTCATCACCATGTTGAATAACCGTATGAATTAATCGAGGATCACCAACTTCATATTCATCAACAAGATCAGGAGTAGGGCAATCGCCTCCCCATCCCCCTAATTCATTTCTTCCAACGTCCATTATAGTAACTACACTTGAATAGGAATATGGTGGATTATATTCTCTTAATATTGTAAACACACTTTCTTTTGAGAAATAACCATCATCATAACTGTTAAATAAATTTTGATAATCATTTTGGAGTTCAAATGTTCCTGATTTTATTACTTCCCATGCTGCATTTTTTGCTTCTTCGTATTCTTTGAAGAACAAATGGACTCTTGCTTTAAATGCACTTGCAATATCTTTAGTTACTCTTCCAAACTCCTCGTCAGGTAAAGATTTACTTGTAGGCATATTTGATTCGTCAATACACGCTTGAACATCTTTTATGATTTGCTGTTTAACTTCTTCAATTGAAGCCCGGGTCAAATTATCTTTATCCTCAGTTGAAAGAGTCTCGGTAATTAAGGGAACTCCACCAAAAACAGTTGCTAGGTCATAATAATAATATCCTCTAAGGAATTTAATTTCAGCAATATATCTAGCTTTTGTTTGATCACTAACATAAGCTCCTCCTGATTGAATCAATGGAGTTTCCATGTTAATATTTTCCAAAGCTGTATTACATCGTGCTATGGCGTTATATCTATGACTCCATAGTTCAGAGAACCTAAGATTTGAAGCCAATGGTTTTCCAATACCTATTTCTAAAGTCTCTCTTCTATCTCCAATATCAGAGCCACCTTTGTTCGAATCATCAGTGATTGCATTTCCTATATCAAGGCGCATTTGTTGATATCTCCAATTATCTAACATTGGCGTATAACAGCCAATAACTGTTTTTAAGGCTGCATCTTCGGTAGTGAAGAAAATGTCGTCCGAAACAGAGCCTTTAGGAGGATTATCCAAAAATGAATCTGAACATCCTACTATCATCAGTATTAAAAATAATCCAATATATATATATCTTTTCATTGTATGTTTTTTTAAATATGTAATTATTGATAAATTAAAATGTGGCATTAACACCCATCATAAAAGTCCTTGCTTGGGGATAGAACCCTTGATCAATTCCCATAAATTTTGGATCTGAAGCTCCAATTTCAGGATCTAATCCAGAATAGTTGGTGAAAGTAAATAAATTTTGACCTCCAATCCAAACTCTTATATTATTGGTGCCCAAACTTTTCAACAGGTTCTCTGGTAAGGTGTAGCCAATTTGAATGTTTTTTAGTCTCACATAAGAACCATCTTCAACATACCAATCAGACATTTGCAAGTTCTGTCTTGAGTTTGCATTAATTGCGAATTGAGTGTTCGATGTTCCAGGTCCATTCCATGCAATGTCGAGCATGTCGTCAGGTGCATTGTACCATCCTGCACCAGAGCGAATGTCATATTTGAGAATATTTAGAATATCGTTGCCAACCGATCCTTGGAAAAATGCTGAAAAATCAAATCCCTTATATTCAGCATTTAATGTTAGTCCAAAAACAAAGTCTGGAAATGGATTTCCTATGTTCACTCTATCTGCATCGTTAAGTTTTCCATCTGCCCCAGAAACTACATTCCCATTTTCGTCAACTCCATTGATGTCTAAAAATTTTAGATCCCCAGGCAGAGCTGTTGGTTGAATTAATTCTCCAGCACTATTTACATAACTGTCGATTTCATCCTGTGTTTGGAATATTCCATCGGTTTTCCAACCAAAGAAATAACCGATAGGCATTCCTTCCTCTGTTCTAGTGTGGGTCATATTCCCCAGGTGAGTAGAGCCATGTATTGGTTCCCCCCCCCTAAACTTTTTACCTTGTTTTTATAAGTAGAAAGATTGGCATTGACAGAAAAGTTGAAATCTCGAATCGATTCTTTGTAATCTATCGCAAATTCGAAACCTTTATTTTCAACACTTCCTGCATTAGTCCATGGAGTATTAGGATATCCAAAAGCATCTGGTAGGGGTACTTGAACTAACATATCTTCTGTGGTTTTTATATAATAATCGGTAGTGAGAGTAACTTTATTATTAAAAAAGCCAAAATCAAGACCAATATCGATTTGCTTAGTTGTTTCCCACCTTAAATTAGGATTACCAACATAGTTTAAGCCTCCACTTAAGTATGGAGTGCGAGGATTACCAAAAAGGTAATAACTGCTGTTACCAAAAGTGGATAAGTAGGCTCCTCCTCCAATGTTATGGTTGCCAATTTCCCCTGCTCCAAATCGAAATTTTCCCATGCTAAGATATTTGCAGTTTTGCATAAATTCTTCTTCGCTAAAAACCCAACCCAAAGAAAAAGAAGGAAACACACCCCATCGGTTACCTTTTGCAAAATAGGACGATCCGTCACGTCGAATATTAGCAGTTAATAAATAGCGATTTTGGAAAGTATAAAACAACCTTCCAAAATAGGAGTTCATAGAGCTTGTTGCATCATAGCCATCAGCAGCTGGATTTTTTGATGCTGCATTAATAATTCGTTGACCATCAGCGTTGCTTATTGTCCCCTGTTTAGAGGCACCCGTCTCTTCATATTTAGTTTGTTCTGCAGATGTTCCTACCATTGCTAATAAACGGTGCACATCAAAAGTTTTTTCAAACGTCAAACTGTTATCCCAAACCCAATAATCTGAGTTATAGTATCTACGACTAACTGTTGCATCCACTGCAAACTGCTCTGCGTCAAGAAAATACTTAGGTGTAAACCATTTAGAAATTCCTCTGTGCAAATCTAGTCCTATATTACTTCTATAACTCAACCAAGGTGTGAAATCAACATCAAAAGTCAAACTGTTTTTGAAGCTAAATCCCTCCCATTTGCTTTGATCGAATATATATGCTTCAGCTACAGGATTTTGTTTGTTAGAATAGATCACGCCAGCATATTTAGAAAAAGGGTTGCTTGGCTCGTAGCCTGTCATTAGTTTTGATTCTAAAAAAGAGGGTATATCAACAAGATTATCTCGGTACACAGGTGTGATAGGGTCTGCTGTTATGGCAGAGAACATTGTTCCCCACGGATTGTTTTCATTTATGTTACGCCTATTTTCATATACTATTGCAGAGTGATATGTTAGTTTAAGCCAATCTTTAATATCTGAAACAACATTATTTCTCCATGAAACCCGTTCGTAGTCTGAACCTTTAAAAATACCGTCATGCCCCATATATCCAATACTTGAATAGAAGTTTATTTTTTTCATACCTCCCGATACTGAGACATTGTAATTTTGGAGTGGTGCATTTTTATTTGTTGACTCCTTCCACCAATCAGTACCTTCTCTACTATCAGTATTTTTTTCAATAAACTGTAGAATTTGTTTTCTTTTATCAGCGGTTGCGAAATCGTCCAAAAGTGGTTGACCGGCAGCTGTATAAGCCCTGTTTTTAAACTCCATAAATTCTTCTGCATTTAGCATATGGTAGCGTTTTGTTGCATTTTGAATTCCATAAGACATATCGAATTTTACCGTGGTACTATATATGTCAGCTTTGCTTCCACTTTTTGTTGTAACCATGATAACTCCATTCGCCGCCCTTGCCCCATATATTGATGTTGCGGAAGCATCTTTCAACACCTCCATACTTTCTATATCATTGATACTCAGCCACCCAATATTAGACTGTGGTAATCCATCCACAACATACAATGGGTCATTATTGTTGATTGTACCAATTCCTCTTATTCTCACGGCCCCCATTGACCCTGGACTTCCACTAGTTGAGGTAACCATTACTCCAGCTGTTCGGCCCTGCAAGGCATCAGCTGCTGTTCTGACAGCCACATTTTTTATGTCTTCACCATCAACTTGGCTTACACTCCCTGTCAAATCGCTCTTTTTCATCGTACCATAACCAATAGCAACAACCTCCTCAATCCCGATCGCATCCGCAACCAACTCAACATTAATGATAGTTTGACTTCCAACAACAACTTCCTGCGTTTTCATGCCAACAAACGAAAACTGCAGCGTGGCATCTTCGGGCAATGAAGAAATGGAATACTCTCCATCGGCATTGGTAACCGTTCCCTGCGTAGTGCCTTTAATAACGATGGTTACACCGGGAAGGGGCTGGCCGGATTCATCGGTTACCTTACCGGAAACGGCGGGTTGCTGCGAAACGGTAATTGACCCCTCGTTCATCAGTTCGGGGGTGACCAGAACAATAAACCGGTCTTTTACCGTGTAGCCCACATCGGTTCCGGCAAAAAGCAGGTCGAGGACTGCTCCGATTTTCTGGTTCTTCACATCGAGCGACACTTGCCTTTCCACATCCACGAATTTGCCGCTGTACATGATACGA
>JACDJA010002659.1_pt1 | contig 12459 bp, 8 predicted proteins | sample 7449241 | NCBI WGS metagenome assembly JACDJA01 (sample SAMN14253289, study PRJNA609438) | sludge metagenome | isolation source: initial anaerobic sludge | collected 2018-12-20 | reverse complement strand
GTGGTCTCGAAGGCCTGCTCGGGCGCGCCCGCAAGCGGTGCCTGGCCTTGGAAGATGGCCAGGATCGCCTTCATGTTGTCGCCGTTGATCCGCGGTTCCAGCACCGAGGCGCCGCTCACCATCATGCCGCGAGCCTCGATCTGGTAGGTGCGGATGCTGCCCGGGTCGACGTCGCGCAACACGCCGGCGAACTCGAGCATGTCGTTGACGGTGAAGCCGGCTTCGGTGACGATGTCGGTCTGCAGCGACTCGATCAGTGCTCGGGCAACTGCCGGGTCGAAGACGCCCTTGTCGAGCGCTGCCTGCAACGTGCGGCGCAGGAAGTCTTGCTGGCGCGAGATGCGGCCGAGGTCGGAGGTGGCGTCCTCGTGGGTCTCGCCGTTCTCGTCCATCCACTTCAGGTGACGCGACCGCACGTACGCGAGTGCTTCGTCACCGACGAACGTGTGGCAGCCGGCGGCAACATCGAGCCCGACGTTCTTGTCGAGGATGCGGGTGCTGAACGGCACGGTCACGCCGCCGACTGCATCGACGATGCGCTTGAAGGCGCAGAAATCGACCTGGATGTAGTGGTCGACCGTGATGCCGAAGTTCTCGTAGATGGTCTGCGCCAGCAGCGTGTAGTCGTTGCGGATGTACGCCGTGTTGATGCGGCCCTTGCCCTTGCCGGGGATGGGCACCCACAGATCGCGGGGGAACGACAGCACCGCTGCTTGCCGAGTCGCCGGATCGACCCGCATCACCATGATGGTGTCGCTGCGGTTGCCGATGTTCTCCCGACCCGGGTCGGCGGCGCCCGCCCATTGCGAGTTGGGTTCGACGCAGGCGTTGACGTCGCTACCGGCGATGAGGAAGTTCTGCGCCTGCGGATCGGCGGGAGGGAACGTGGCGGCGACCTCGGTGCTGCTGGTGACGCCGGTGTCGCCGGTTGCCGTGCTGGGCGCGGTGTTGCTGCCCAGCGAGGTGTTCACCTGCACGGCGTCGGTTTGCAGGCGACCATCGAGCTGCTGCTTGCCATAGACGAGGGCGCCCGCCCCCACGAGGCAGGCGATGACGATGACGATGTTGACCGCGAGGACCGCTCGTTGCACGTTGGTGTGGCGCGGCTTGAACGGCGCAGGCTCGACGGTGGGATTGCTCATGCGCCGTGAAGGATATCCGCCCACCGGCAGCGGCAGGGGTCGGGCGGCGCTGCGGTCGCTGTCACCGAGGAGGACCCACCCTCACCGCACCACGAACGTCACTGGATGACGACGACCGTGGTGCCGATACCGGCCCACGCCCACATGAACTGTGCATCGTCGGTGCTCTGCCGCACACAGCCGCTGGACAACGCCTGGCCCAGCTGATGGTTGCCTTGCACCGGAGCGCCGTTCTTGCGCGGGATCTCGTGGAACCCGATGTTGTCGCCCCCGGGCCCATGAGCGAACCGCACCATCCACCGCATGCACACGTTGGAGTGGTTGATGTTGCAGGTGTACGTGGACCTCGAGAACACGTGGTACGTGCCGGGCTTGGGCTGGTTGAGCCGCCCCGACACGAGGTAGGTGCGTTGGATGTTCTCGTCGGCGTCGATGATCCAGACCCGCATCTGGCTCTTCACGTACACCACTCGCCGCCCGCTGCCCGAGCCGGCCGGCAAACCGACCGACGGTGTGGCGGGTGTGGGCGCTGCGGGGGGCGGTGCCAGCGTCGGCTCCACCTGCACGGCGGTGCCGCGGCTGGCAGGCACCATCTCGTTGGCGGTGCTCGTGGTGGTCGTGGTGGTGTCGGCGCCGGCCGCAGCGGGCGCGCCGGGCACTTGCCAGAGCGCGACAGCCGCGAGGGCTGCGGTGAGGAGACCGCCAACTGCACGACGCATCGCGGCAATGTTAGCGATGCAGTGCTTCCGCCCGATGCACCGTGGTCGTCGGCTCAGGCGGGGTCGGCGAGCACGATGTCGCACGCCAGCACGTCGGCATGCTCGTAGCGCAGCTCGGCGATGGAGCCGGCGTCGCGCAGATCGGTCTCGGCGCTGGCGATGGCCGCGTGCAGTTCGGTGGGCGCGTGCACGACGAGCAGCGACACGCCCGCCTTCTGGCTCGCCTTGGCCTCGGTCTTGCAGCGCCGGATGGCCGCGAGTACCTCGCACACGGGGTCCAGCAAGGTGGCATCGCCGGCGGCGCCGAGGGCATCGCGACCGGGCCACGCCTGGTTGTGCACCGAGCCCTGCTGCCACCAGCTCCACACCTCGTCGGTGACGAACGGGATGAAGGGGGCGAACAAGCGCAGGATGGTGTGCAGCGCCGCGCGCAACGCGGCCTGAGCCGAGGCTGCGCCCTGCGGCCCGTGAACTCCGTAGGCGCGGCTCTTCACCAGCTCGACGTAGTCGTCGCAGAACCACCAGAAGAACTGCTCGGTGGCCTCCAGCGCGCGTGCGTAGTCGAAGCTCTCGAAGGCTGCGGTGGCCTCGGCGACCACCGAGCGCAGGCGGGCCTGCATCGCGAGGTCGATCGCTTCGGTTGCAGTGGCGCCCGCCGGGGGCTCGCCGAAGCTGAGCACGAACTTCGACGCGTTGAGCAGCTTGGTGCCCAGCTTGCGGCCGATCTTCATCTGGCCCTCGTCGAGCGCGGTGTCGACGCCGGGCCGCCCGCTCGCGGCCCAGTAGCGGATGGCGTCGGTGCCGTACTGCTCGAGCAGGTCGATGGGGGTGACCACATTGCCCTTGCTCTTCGACATCTTCTTGCGATCGGGGTCGAGGATCCAGCCACTGAGCGCAGCGTGGCGCCACGGCGCAACGCCGTGCTCGTGATGGCTGCGCACCACGGTGCTGAACAGCCAGGTACGGATGATGTCGTGCCCCTGCGGGCGCATGTCGTACGGGAACACGCGATCGAACAGGTCGTTGGGCGTCGGGGTGCCGGTCTCCCACTCGCCGGCGATGTGCGGCGTGAGCGAGCTGGTGGCCCAGGTGTCCATCACGTCGGGGTCGCCGATGAAGCCGCCGGGCACACCGCGCTGGTCGGCGGTGAAACCGTCGGGGCAGTCGGTGCTGGGGTCGATCGGCAGGCGATCCTCGGACGGCGCCAGCACGTCGGCGTACAGCGGGTTGCCCTCGGTGTCGAGTCGGTACCACAGCGGCACCGGCACGCCGAAGAAGCGCTGCCGGCTGATGAGCCAGTCGCCGTTGAGACCACCGACCCAGTTGTCGTAGCGGTGCCGCATGTAGCCGGGGTGCCAGGCGACCTGGTCGCCGCGCTCGATGAGCGCATCGCGCAGCGCGGCATCGCGGCCGCCGTTGCGGATGTACCACTGGCGAGTGGCCACGATCTCCAGCGGGCGGCTGCCACGCTCGTAGAACTTCACCGGGTGGCTGATGGGGCGAGCATCGCCGAGCATCTCGCCGCTGGCCTGCAGCAGTTCGACGATCTTCTTCTGGGCCTGCTTCGGCGACAGGCCGGCCAGCTGCGCGTAGACATCGCGGCCGGCTTCGTCGGTGATCCAGTCGGGCGTCTCGGCGGCGAAGCGGCCGTCGAAGCCGATGAGCGCCCGCGACGGCAGGTTGAGCTCGCGCCACCAGGTGACGTCGGTGGTGTCGCCGAACGTGCAGATCATCGCGATGCCGGTGCCCTTCTCGGGGTCGGCCAGATGGTGCGCGAGCACCGGCACTTCCACGCCGAACAGCGGGGTGAGCACGGTGGTGCCGAACAGCGGCTGGTAGCGAGCATCGTCGGGGTGGGCGACCATCGCGACGCAGCTGGGCAGCAGCTCGGGCCGGGTGGTGTCGATGACCAGATCACCGGCGCCGGGCTGTTGCGAGGTGGTGGTGCGGTGGAACGCGACCTTGTGATACGCGCCGGGCATGTCGCGATCTTCCATCTCGGCCTGCGCGACAGCCGTGCGCTCGTCGATGTCGTACAGCGTGGGTGCATCCTGCTGGTACGCCTCGCCGCGGGCGAGGTTGCGCAGGAACGCTCGTTGGCTGGTGCGCCGCGCTCGCTCGCCGATGGTGGTGTAGAGTAGCGACCAGTCGACCGACAGGCCGAGGCGCCGGATGAGCTCGCCGAAGACCTCTTCGTCGGCGTGGGTGACCTCGCGGCAGAGCTCGACGAAGTTGGGCCGGCTGATGGGGATGGCGCGGTGGTCCTTGGGCACGTCGCCGCGGAAGGGTGCGGTGAACGAGGGGTCGTAGGGCAGCGACGGGTCGCAACGGACGCCGGTGACGTTCTGCACGCGACGCTCGGTGGCCAGGCCGTTGTCGTCCCACCCGATGGGGTAGAAGACGGCCTTGCCCTGCATGCGCTGGTAGCGGGCGATGGTGTCGGTGTGCGTGTAGCTGAACACGTGGCCGATGTGCAGCGAACCGCTGACGGTGGGTGGCGGCGTGTCGATCGCGAACACCCCCTCGCGGCTCGCAGTGCGGTCGAAGCGGTAGGTGGCGTCAGCTTCCCACCGCTGCATCCAGCGGGCCTCGATGCCGTCGAGCGACGGCTTGTCAGGGATGTTCGTCGTGTCGTTGGTCATGGCGTGCACGAGGCTACCGAACCAGCCGCGCCGCTCGCCGGTTCGTTCCGCGCGTGGCCACCGCGGCTCGCGGGTCAGGAGGCCAGTGCGGTGAAGCCGCCGTCGAACACGCGTGCCAGCTCGGCACGCGTGCGCACCCCGACCTTGTCGTAGACCTTGGCGAGGTGGTTCTCGGCGGTGCGGCGGCTGATGAACAGGCGCTCGCCGATCTCCTTGCTGGCCAGCCCCTGCGCGGCGAGCAGGCCGATCTCGCGCTCGCGGCGGGTCAGTGTGACCGGGCCCGCGTCGATGATCGGGGTGGCCACCACGCCGTCATCGCACATCGCTCTCAGCTCCGTGGCGCGACTGAGCCAACGGGTCGCGGTGCGTTGGTCGCCGGCACGGCGGGCCGCCTCGGAGGCGTGGGCGGCTGCCTCGGAGGCGAACAGCAGGATGCCCAGATCGGAGAACCTGTCGGCCACCGCCCCGAGACGGCCGACATCGGCGGCCATCAGCGCTGCAGCGTGCTCGGCGACGGCTGGGAACAGCAGGCCTTGCACCAGCGGGGCCAGCTCCGCCATCCGCTCGGCCACTTCCTCGACGCGGTCGAGGCGGACGAGTTCGTAGGCGGCCATCAGTTCGCCGCCGACCAACCCATGTGCGGCGACCGATGCATGGGTGGCGCGCAGCAACCTGCGAGCCTCCTCCGGAAAGCCGCGCAGCAACGCAACGCGGGCTCGGGCAACTTCTGCTTCCTGGTCGAAGACGATGCCCGGGCTGTCGTCGGCGTCGAACTCGACGAGCGCTCGTTCGGCGAGATCGGGGTTGCCCGCATTCGCATGGACGAGCGCGAGGCGGGCGAGCATCCAGCGATACTCGGTGCTGCCGCCAGTGGTGCGGCCGTACCACTCGATCGCTCGCTCCATCAGCGGAAGGGCCTTGCTGGGACGGCCGGCGAGGATGTGCAGGCCGGTCGACGCATAGTTCGCTGCGCTGATCTGGAACTCGCTGACAGCGCTGTGCAGCGCCGTCTCGGTGTCTGCCCACGCGGCGGGGAGGTCGCCACGCCAGCAGTTGGTGCCGGCCCGGGTGGCAGCAGTGACGCGCTGTGACAAGCCGGTGGCCTCGATGCCGATGATGCCGAACGTCTCCAGCGCGCGGTCGAGCACCTTCACTGCATCGTCCACGCGGCCGAGGTGGCCCAGGGCGGTGGACGCGCTGACGGCACCGCGAATGAGCGCCGCGCTGGGGCCGAGTTCCAGCAGCGGCTCGGCGAGCTGCCAGCCGCGTTGCGGGTCTCCGGCAAGCGTGACGAAGAGAGCGAGGTTGGCGACGAGTTCGTTGCGCTCGCCACCGCCCTCGCCGACGTCCTCGGGGTAGGTGGCCAGCGCCTCGGCGGTGATCGCCTCGACGCGGGCCATGTCGCCCGCGTACCAGAACTCGTTCTGCGCCTCCAGCATCGCGACAGCGAGCTGTTGGGCGTCGTTGGTGGCCGACGCCCGCCAGGCAGGCACGTGTTCGCGAAAGGCGCGCAGGTCGCCCGCCTGGTACAGGCAGTTGGCCAGCTCCCATCCCGCATCGAAGCGGTTCGATGCCTCGAACGCCTTGCGTCCGATTCGCTCGCACAGCACCGGATCGCCGTTGTGGTACACGAGCGAGGCGGCTCGCACCAGCAGGTCGACGCTGACGTCCACACCGCCGTCCACCGCCAGCCGGGCCAGCTTGACGATGTCGCTGCGGCGCCGGGCGCCGGTGGCCTGCAGGTCGCGGGCGAGAGTGGCCAGGATGGCTCGACGCTGCAACAGCGGGGTGCTCGCGCGCAACACCTCCCCGTGGAGCGGGTGGGCGAGGCGCACCGACAGGCGGCGCTGGTCGAGCGACGTCTCGATCAGTTCGGCGGCCTCCAATGCCGCCAACGCATCGGTGTCGGCGACGCTCGTGAGCTCTGCGGTGCCGCACGGCTCGGCGAAGGCCAGGTGCAGGAGAGCCTGGTGCAGTTCGGGGCTGAGGTGGGCGAGGCGGCCCTTGACCGCGTCGACCAAGCGCGGCGATCGCAGGGGGAGCTCGGCCAATGAGATGCCATCCGGTGTCGTCAGCAGTTGCTCGGTTTCCTGCGCGCTCAGCAGCACCTCGCGGATGAACAGCGCATTGCCAGCAGTGGCCTCCCACAGTCGTTGGTGGCTCGCGTGGTCCAGCGGCGCGCCGAGCACGTGTTCGGCCATCGCCTCGGCTGCGTCGCGGGTCATCGGGCCGATCTCCAGCCGACGCAGCTCGCCGCGCTGCGCGAGGTCGAGGATCTCGCCCGGCGCCATCCGCCCTCTCCGTAGCGTGGCGATCAGCTTCGCATCTCCGGAGGTGACCATCTGGTGCACGAGCACCGCTGACGCGTCGTCAAGTCGATCGACGTCGTCCACACAGAGCAGGATCGGGCGGCCCTCGGCGCGCTCGACGATGCGGTCACGGATCTCGGTGAACATCGGCGTGAGGAAACGCTCCGAAGCGCCGAGCTGGGTGAGGAAGACCCCGAGCGGGAGTTCGCTGGAGCTTGCCGTGGCTCTGGCGCGGACGACCTCGTAGCCGTCGCCGGCAGCGAGCGTGGCGACCCGCTCGACGAGATGACTCTTGCCGACGCCGGCGCGCCCGACGAGATAGGCGCCGGTCCCGTCGTCCAGCGCAGCACGAAGGGCACGGACCTCCGCATCCCGCCCCGCCAGATCTCCCGTCAGCCCCATCGAGTGGCATTCTGTCAGCTCCGCCGAGCCGGCACCGCGCTCAGGCCGTAGAGCTTGGCCAGGTGGTTCTCGGCCGTGCGGCGGCTGATGAACAGGCGCTCGCCGAGGAAATGAGTAGCGGTTACTCAGTCGCCGATCTCCGGGCCAGCGCACGATGGGGTCATCAGCGCATCGCACCGATGCGGCGCATACAACAAGGAGACAACGATCATGGGTTTGTTCAAGCAGATGAAGGAAATGAAGAACGTCGTCGCCGCCGCTCCGGCCATGATGCAGCAGGGTCAGGCCCTGGCCGCCAGCGCCCAGGCGATGCAGGCCGCTCAGATGGGCCAGATGCAGCAGGCAATCGCCTACAACCAGCAGGTCGGCCAGCCGATCGCTCCCGAGCACCTGACGGCGATCAACGGCGTCGATCTGCCGACCTACGCGTGGATCGGCAAGCAGGTCGCCAACAACGGCTACAACCAGGCACTCGCCGCCGGCTTCGCCGCCCAGCGCGGCATCAGCGCCGCCGACTGGGAGGCCGCCGCTGCCGGATGGACCGCCCGCATGACCGCCGTCCCGGCCATCGGCCCCGAGTTCCGTCGTTACTACGACGTGGCCTGAGGCGATCGTCATGGGCTTCTTCAAAGACATCGCCGCCATCAACAAGGTCGGCAAGGAACTGCGCAAGGACTACGACCCCGTCGCACAGATGGCACAGGGTCAAGCGATGATGGCGCAGACCAGCGCGATGCTCGCCGGCATGACCGCCCGGGCCAACTCGACGGCGGCCGCTCACGGCACGCCGGTCGACGCCTCGATCGTCGCAGTCAGCCAGTCGGGTCAGTACATCAACATGCAGCCGGTCCTTGCGATCGAACTGCTGGTGCCGACGGCCGCCGGTTTCCCGGTGCCGGTGACGATCAACGAGGTCGTTTCGCAGTTGCACCTCGCCCGCCTGCAGCCCGGTTCGTCGTTGGCAGTCAAGGTCGGTTCCACGCCTCAGGATGTGGTCATCGACTGGTACCGCTTCGGCTCGCCGCAGGCGTCATGAACGAGGAGGAGCGCGTCGGGAGCTCCAGCCTGTGGTGGGCTGGAGGGATGGCCCTCGACGCGCCCACCATGTTCGATCGCCTTGGCGGTGCCGCTGCCATTGCCGAGATCGTCACCAAGCTCTACGAGCGCACCACCACCGACCCAGAGCTCGGCCCCTACTTCCACACGACCGACATCGAGCTGCAGCGTCGCAAGCTCAGTGAGATGATCGGCGAGGCACTCGGCGGCCCGGAGGCCCCGTGGTTGCTCGGCCTCAGGGAAGCGCACCGCGGGCGCGGTGTCAGCCATCGCCACTTCAGCTTGCTCGCCGCACACCTGCTCGACCTGCTCGAAGAACTGAACGTCGACCCCGACGAGACCGACGTGGTGATGAACTGGGTGGCCCAGGGCCGCGACGCCGTCGTCGAAGACCTGGATTGACGACAAGACGCGGCAACGCCGTGCCCCAAGCACGGAGCACGGCGTTGCGTTGGGGAGATGTCTCCGGGTTCAGATGTTGATCGGCAACAGCACCCGGTCGATGGCATGAGCCACGCCGTTCGAAGCATGGATGTTGGCGATGGTCACCTTCGGGTCACGCAGGTCCGGATCCTTGTCGATCAGGAAGATGCGGTTGCCGCGCACGTCGACGGTAATGGTTCCGCCGCCCAGTGTCTTCACGTCGGTGCCGTCAGCCTTGATGGCCTGTGCGGCGGTGATGCGGGATCCGACGATGTGATACGTGAGCACCGCCTTCACGGTCTCCGGACCGAGGCTGGCCACCGCAGCGAACACATCGCTCTCCTTGAGGACGGTCTTGCCGGTAATCGATCGGACCAGTTTGCGGAACGCGTAGTCCTTGGGCAGGAACACCGTGTAGTCGCCCGGGTTGCTGGCGGCGGCCACGAGATCGGGGTATCCGAGCAGTGCCTGGGTGACGATGTCGAAGTCGTCCGGGTTCGAGTCGAACCCGTTGGCGGCGTCCTTCTTCGAGTCCGACAGCAGGATCTCTGCCAGGGTCGGGCTGGGGGCTGCCTGGGCAACGGCCGGTGCCGTGACTGCGGCGCTGAGGGCAATGCTGATGGCGACGAACAGTGAGCGTTTCATGGTTCCTTCCAAGGGTTCTCTTGATGAGTTAGCACTAATTACGCCGATTGTTCGGAGCGACCAGCTGTGTCGGATTGGTCCACTTGAGCAGAAATCTCCCGGACCGCTGCATGGTCGGCCCGTAGGCTGTCGGCCATGCTGCGCCTGTACGACACCGCCACCAGAGAGGTACGTGAGCTCGCCCTGCGCGAGCCCGGCTCGGTGAGCATCTACCTGTGCGGCCCCACCGTCTACGGCCCGCCGCACATCGGCCACGGCCGGGCAACGCTGGTGTACGACGTGCTGCGCCGGTACCTGCAGTGGAGCGGGCTGCAGGTGCGGTTGGTCAGCAACATCACCGACATCGACGACAGCATCATCAACCGCGCCAACGCCGAGAACCGGCCATGGCAGGAGATCACCAGCAAGTGCGAAGCCGTGTGGTTCGAGGCGATGGGCAAGATCAACGTCGCCCGGCCCACCGACGTGCCCCACGCCACCGACTACGTGGTGCAGATGGTCGCGATGATCGGCCAGCTGGTCGACATGGGCAAGGCGTACCTCACCGACGACGGCGTGTACCTGTCGGTGCAGACCGTGCCGGGCTACGGCCTGCTCGTGCACCAGAGCCTCGCCGACATGCTGGCCGGGGGTGGCGATCGCGAGGTGGTCGGTGCCGGCAACAAGCGGCATCCTGCCGACTTCGTGCTGTGGAAGTTCTCCAAGCCCGGCGAGCCGGCGTGGCCGTCACCGTGGGGTGAGGGCCGGCCCGGCTGGCACAGCGAGTGCGTGGTGATGAGCCTCGATCTGCTCGGCGAAGGCTTCGACCTGCACTGCGGTGGGCAAGACCTCAAGTTCCCGCATCACGAGAACGAGCGGGCCCAAGCCGTTGCACTGGGCAAGCGCTTTGCCAACCACTGGATGCATCACGGCTTCATCGTCGACGCCGAGGGCGAGAAGATGTCGAAGAGCCTGGGCAACGTGCACAACCTGCTCGACCTGATGGAGCACTACGACCCGCGGGCGTATCGCATGCTGTTGCTGCAGTCGCACTATCGGGGCCCGGTCTCGGTCGGCCAGGACAACATCGACGCATCGGTGAAGGCGCTGGCCCGATTCGACGGTGTGGCCCGTCGCTTCGGCGCGGTGTCGGCCGACGCCGACGCGGCAGTGCTGGAAGCGTTCCGGTCGGTGATGGACGACGACCTCAACACACCCTCGGCGATGGCCATCGTGTTCGATGCGATCACGCAGGCCAATGCTGCCGCCGACGCCGGCGACGAAGGGCGAGCGCATCAGCTGGTGGCCGCGATCTACTCGATCGCCGACGCGGTCGGGCTCACCTTCAGTGCCGACGAGCAGGTTCCCGCAGAGGCGGCGGCGCTGGCTGCCGCGCTCGATGCCGCTCGTGCAGCGAAGGACTTCCCGGCTGCCGACGCGCTGCGCGCGCAGTTGCAGGCGGCCGGCTGGACGGTGGAGACCACCAAGGCCGGCACCACCCTGCGCCGCTGACGCCGATGCACCGTGTTGCGAGGCTGCTGCTGCGAGACTGACCAACGATGACCGAGGCGCTGCACGACACCGGGCACCGCGACGCGGGGCACAGCGAGTCCGGCCGACCGACCTCGATGGGGTATCAGCCCGGGCTCGATGGGGTCCGCGCCTTCTCGGTGGTCGCGGTCATCTTCTATCACGCAGGGTTCTCGTGGATGCACGGCGGTTTCTTCGGCGTGGAGGTGTTCTTCGTCGTCTCCGGGTTCCTGATCACCTCCTTGCTGATCGAGGAACGTGACCGCGCGGGCGGGGTGAACCTGCGGCAGTTCTGGGTTCGTCGTTGGCGGCGCCTGCTGCCGGCGTTGTTCACGATGATGATCGTGGTCGGTGCGTGGGCGGCCGTGTGGGGGTCGGCCGAGCAGCACTCGCAGCTGCGTCACGACTACCCCTGGGGCCTCGGGTACCTCGCCAACTGGGGTCAGATCTTCTCCCAGGAGTCGTACTGGGGGGCGGGCTCGCCGTCGCTGTTCCGGCATCTGTGGAGCCTGGCGGTCGAAGAGCAGTGGTACGTGCTGTGGCCACTGGCGTTCATCCTGCTGGCCCGGCGCACGCGCAACGACCGTCGGCGGGCGCTGGCGCTGGGCCTGGTGGCGATGGGGGTGATGGTGGCGACGGCAGTGGCGAGTGCGGCTCAGTGGCCGACTCGCATGTGGCATCCGTTCCGCATGGAGATGGTGCCGGTCGACCCCACCAACTTCCTCTACCTCTCCACGTTCAGTCGCTCCAGCGGGTTGTTGCTGGGTGCCGCGATGGCGTTTCGGTGGAGGCCGTGGAGCGCCGTCCCGGCTGCACGACGCTCGCCGGCCGTCGGCCTGCAGGCGGCCGCACTTGCCGCGGTGGGGGTGCTGATCGTCGCGTTCGTCATCGGCCGCGTGGAGGCGCCCGCGACCTATCGGTGGCTGCTGCCAACCGTCACGATCGCCTCCGCTGTGCTGGTCGGTGTCGTGGTGCACCCGGCGGCGGCGACGGTGCGAGCCGCGTTCTCCGCGGCGCCGATGGTGGCCATCGGGCGGCGCTCGTACGGGCTCTACCTGTGGAGCTGGCCGATCAGCCGCATCTGCGACGCGTACTCGGGCTCGTGGCCTCGGTTCCTGCTCGCCATGGCCGTCACCGCGCCGGTGAGCGAAGCCTGCTACCGGTGGGTGGAGACGCCCATTCGGAGAGGTGGCCTGAGCACGTGGTGGAGCGCTCGCCGGCGGTGGTCCGGTCGCATTGTGCAGGCGAGCACGGTGGCGGCGGTGGTGGCGGTGGCCGGGTTGCTCTCGGTGTTCTTCGCCTCTGCGGCGGCCGTGTTCGATCCGGCCAAGGACACCAGCGGCGAGGTCGCCTTCGATGGGGCTGCGGCAACGCCGCCGGTCACTGCCGTGGCCACCGTCGTACCCCCTGTCGCGGCCACCACCTCGCTCGCCGGCAGTTCCACGTCGGCGGGGCCCGAGCCGACGGCAGACGCGGCTGCCACCGCAGTTGCTCCGTCAACCACGGTTGCTCCTGCCACCACCGTTGCTCCTGCCACCACGCTGGCTGCACTGCCGCGTCGAGTGGTGATCGTGGGCGACTCGACGGCGCACTCGCTGGCGATCAACCTGCC
>JACDJA010002651.1_pt1 | contig 12483 bp, 15 predicted proteins | sample 7449241 | NCBI WGS metagenome assembly JACDJA01 (sample SAMN14253289, study PRJNA609438) | sludge metagenome | isolation source: initial anaerobic sludge | collected 2018-12-20 | reverse complement strand
CCGGCAACGCAAGTGTCAACCCCAACTGGACCATTGTCCTGCTGCCGGTTTACATTGCTTTGATGGCCGCCTTCGGACTGGGCACCGGCATCATCTTTACCAGCCTCACTACCAAGTACCGCGACCTGGTGTTTCTGCTCAGCTTTGGCGTGCAGTTGCTCATGTATGCCAGTCCGGTTATTTACCCGGTAAGCACCATTGATGATGGTCTCCTGAAACAAATTATCCTGCTCAACCCCTTCACCCCCATTCTTGAAGGGTTTAAATACGCCTTTTTAGGAGCCGGATACTTCAGCTGGCTTAATTTAGGGTACAGCGTGGTGGTGGCTACGGTGCTGCTGGCGTTAGGCATTGTGGTGTTTCATAAAACTGAGCGGAATTTTATTGACACGGTATAGGCTGCTGATTTAAAAAAGAGTTGTCCACAACTTGTCCCGCAGGAAGCGGGAGATTACGCAACCTGTCCCGGTTTCTCATCGGGAACCTGTCCCGCATTTTTCATCGGGAACCTGTCCCCTGCCTATCACCTGTCGCCTTAGGCTTGCCGCCCGCGTGTCGCCCAAGCGTTTTAAGAAATTGGGTTAATTGAACGCTGGATCAAAATCCTAAAGGAACAAGATAAAATCCTATTTGTTGGGAATCCTAAGAGTTGACCGCGGATGGCGGGCGGAAAAAGGAATTTGCGATTTCAGAAGTGCAACATGCAATTTCAGATTTAAAACAAAATAATTTGTGCCATCAATAGTGCCTCTTGACCTTTCAACCAAAATGATATACCTTTATACAAATAGACCAATATGAGAGCTATAAGAGAAAGCACAATAATAGATCCCTCGACGTTTTCGTTTGAAGGAGTGCAAGAGTTGAAAGGAAATAAAGCAGAGGTCATTTTTTTAATTGAAGACACCAATCAGCCGGATTCAAAGCCAACATACAATGCAGCAGGCGCTCTAAGTGATTATGCTGACGTCGATAAAGTAGCTGACGAGAAACTGGCATGGGAAAAACACGGAGAAGACTTCCTTGAAAATGTTATAAATTGACATCGCACATTCTTATTTTGCCACATTCATTCTATATTTACTAATCAATCAACTTACTTATCATGGCTCATGCAATAGACAGAAACAGACTTATTAATCAGATTGATCAATTAACCTACAGTGATAAAGTAACTGTAATGGAGCAGATATTGCGCAGTTTAAAACAAGAACCGGTAAAAACGAAAAGTCATTCAATTACCAAACTCAGGGGCCTGGGGAAAGAGATTTGGAGTAATATAGATATTGACTCTTACTTATCAGAACAAAGAGAATCATGGGATTAATCAAAAACCTCTCTGGCAAAAGAGTATTTCTTGATACTGCTCCATTGATTTATTATATTGAAGAAAACAGACAATACGCTAAAAAGCTGCAGAAAATCTTTACCTTAAATGCTGAAGGAGATTTCAAGTTCATAACATCTGTCATTACTCTGCTCGAAGTTTTAGTACTTCCCTTACGACTGGAACAAACAGAGTTAGCAGAGCAGTATTCAAACATCCTTTGTAATTCCTCCTCATTGTGGATATATGATGTCAATATAGCAATAGTAAAGGAAGCGGCCCAATTGAGGGCAGTTCATTCAATAAAGACGCCAGATGCAATACAAATAGCAACTGCGATAGATACTGAAGTGGACTACTTTCTTACCAACGATACAAGATTAAAAACAATAAAAGAAATTAATATCATCACTCTGGATGATCTGTAAATTCTGCTGATTATCTCAGAACAAATAGGCTCAAAATCATTAGATAACAACGTCCAACAGAATCAATAATTTCAACCGCAACCTGTTCCGGTTTCTCATCGGGAACCTGTCCCGCATTTTTCATCGGGAACCTGTCCCCTGCCTATCACCGGTCGCCTTAGGCTTGCCGCCCGCGTGTCGCCGAAGCCTGCCTGCCGGCAGGCAGGCTTTAGCGGAGGAATACGGCGCTGCGGGAGATTTACACATATTAAAAAATTAAAATGCGAATTGATAGGTTTTCCCCTCACCTGTTCTGGTCCTATAAAAAAGATGCCGACCTACCTGATAAAATCATCATTGAGCAGGGAACCACCTATGGCGATATAGAGGATCTGGTCGCACTATCGAAGCTCTATACAAAGGATGAAGTCAATGTAGCTCTTGAATCGTTTCACCGTAGAAACAAAAAACGTATTAACTTATTGATGAAGGTAATCTATCAGGCATGACAGGAATTGACGATAATCAAATGCGCGACAACCCCGACATAAGATGGCAACAGCGTTACAGTAATTTTTCCAGGGCCTTTAAATTCCTGAAAAATTCGCTTAACATCGAAGAACCCTCCGACACAGAAAGGGCCGGTATCATACAATTTTATGAAGTGGCCTTTGAGCTTGCCTGGAAAACTCTCAAAGATTATCTTACTAACGAAGGTTACCTGGTAAAGACGCCCCGGGATACCATTAAGACAGCTTTTCAAAACGAGTTTATAAGTGACGGGCATGCCTGGCTCGAAGCACTCATAAGCCGGAACCTTGCAGCACACACTTATGACGAAAAAATGGCCAAAGAGATGGTCTATAAAATCAGAAATCGCTACCTGCCGTTACTTGATGACTTTAACCAATGGGTCACACAAAGAATAAAATAAGTAGTATTCCCGGACTTAACGAAAAGGACATCTCTATCATCATAAATGAGTTGAAGATGTTTCCCGAAATAGAAACCGCTCTCCTATTCGGTTCCAGAGCCAAAGGAATTTACCAGAAGGGGTCGGATATCGATATAGCGCTTACAGGAACCGCGGTGACCTGTCAGACTTGCACAGAGTTACACTTTCAGCTCAACGAGGAGTCGCCTCTGCCTTGGTATTTTGACGTGGTGCAATTGGAATCGGTTGTCAACGAGGATTTGAAGTCTCATATTCTGAGAGTTGGTATTGAAATTTATAGAAGGGAAAGGAGAACAAAATCTCAAATATAAAGGCAGATGGCCAAGGGTCGCGTGGCAACAACACCCGACGGGCAAAAAAGAATTTGCGATTTCAGAAATGCAACATGCAATTTCAGATTTAAAATAGAATGAGTAACACCGTTATAAAAATAGAGAACCTCTCCAAAGTCTATCGCCTGGGAGAAGTAGGAACCGGCACCCTTTCCCATGACCTCAACCGCTTCTGGAAGATGAATATCCTCGGACAGGACGACCCCTATGCCCTCGTGGGCGGTGTAAACGATAGAACAGCCCCACCCCGACCCTCCCCAAAGGGGAGGGGGATCATCCCCCCTTCGGGGGGAAAGAGGGGGGCTGCCGAATATGTCTCTGCTTTAAAGGACATCAACCTGGAAGTTCGCGAAGGCGAAGTACTCGGCATCATCGGCAAAAACGGCGCTGGCAAGAGCACCCTGCTCAAACTCCTGAGCCGCGTCACCTCCCCCACCACAGGCACCATAAAGGTAAAAGGCCGCCTGGCTTCGCTGCTGGAGGTAGGCACCGGATTTCACCCCGAGATGACCGGCCGCGAAAACATCTACATGAACGGCACCATTATGGGCATGCGCAAATGGGAGATCGACCGTAAGCTTGACGAGATCGTGGAGTTTGCAGGTGTGGCCAAATACCTCGATACCCCCACCAAACGCTACAGCAGCGGCATGACCGTGCGCCTGGGCTTTGCCATTGCCGCGCACCTGGAGCCCGAAATACTCGTGGTGGACGAAGTGCTGGCCGTGGGCGATGCCGAATTCCAGAAAAAAGCCATCGGCAAAATGCAGGATGTGAGTACCAACGATGGAAGGACGGTGCTGTTTGTGAGCCATAATATGGGGTCGGTTAGAAGCTTATGCCAGACCGGATTTGTACTAAAAGATGGAATTGAAGATTATTTTGGAGAAATTGATAATGCGGTTGATCATTACACTTTAGAAGCCAAAGAAAGTCTAATTAAAAAAGTGAAAATTGATAACTCCTTTCGTCGAAGTCACGGCATAAAAGATCTGGAATTTTTAGAAATAAATCTCCTCAATAACTTATCAATTGCAACAAATGAACCTATCAATCTCCAGATAAGACTAAAAAGGAATAACGAAGCGCGAAAACACGCCAGACTGATTGGAATGATCAATAACGAATTGAACAGCCGTGTGGGATTGTTTTTTTCGAATGATTTCGCACTACCTCATCGTTCAGAATTCATCATAGTCGTAAAGTTAAGCAACCATAACTTATCCAAAGGCAATTATTCACTTGATTTTAACATAGGTATTGGAGATAACACCTCTGCGGTAACTGATTTTGACCTCATTTACAATACTGTTAAATTTGAGGTTGTATATGATGACATGAAAACAAAATCACCAATTGCAAAATGGTCCTCAAACTGGGGCAATAATTGTTACAAAAACGTTGATATAGAAGTATTATAATGAAAATATTTGACAAATTAAGATTTGGTTTTCGAATACCACAAATTCTGAAAGAATTAAATGAAACGAATAAATTGTTGAACGAATTAAACTGGGCAAACGTATTTAATAGTACAATTTCAGCTAGTGAATGGTATAATAACAAAAGTATTTCACCAGGGAGATGGGCGGCAGGTTATCCTCTCCTTTATGTATTATATAGAATATTAAATGAGGTAAAACCCCAAAACATTCTAGAATTTGGATTAGGGCAGTCAACAAAAATGTTGCATCAATATGGTTTCTGGAATAAGAACAGCCAAATTACAACCATTGAACACAGTGATGAATGGATTCAGCTGTTCAATAGAAATAATAAATTTCCTGGAAATTGCAAGATTTCATTACATGAGAACGAAGAAATTATTTTTAATGGCAAAAAAACCACATCAGTTAAAAACCTGGGAAAAGTAATAGAGAATCAAAAATTTGATTTAATAATCAATGATGCACCTTATGGTTCACCGAACTTTTCGCGATCTCAAGTTATAAAGCTTATCAAGCAAAATTTATCTAAAGAAAACTTTTGCATTATCATAGATGATTATAATAGAAAAGGGGAAAAAGAGACTTGTAAAGAATTAGAAAAAGAGCTTAATACGCATAAAATAGTTTTCAAAAAGGGAAAATATTCAGGGGAAAAGGAATTCGCCATATACTGCTCTCCAAATCTGTGGTTCTTACTTAGCTTATAATTTCGTATAAAGAAAGGTTCAATTCAGGACAAAATTATTTCATTACTAACTATTAAAAGTGCTCTGGCAAATTACTTTGAACCTTTTATCCACTTTACTCATACATAAAGAGTGAGTTACAGCCAGATGCAAACTGTTCTATAGCAATATACTACAACCTCAAAACAAATAAATCTTCATTTTTTTAGTAGGTGTTTGTCTATTAGACTTTAATTAAATAGAACAGGCTTTTCCTAATCCAAAACCATTCACGGCAACAGAAGAAATGGTTCTACTACCATTTTCATGGATAAAGATTAGTTTTGCGTAAACATATATTTAATGGATTTCACAAAAGATTTTTTCAATCTGCTTTTAGATTTCGGTGATGAATGGGTGATTACCGACGTAGAAGCAAACCATAAGACTCGTGAGGTGTTCTTTGACTTGAAGTACGTATCAGATTACTATGAGGATCCTCAAAGTCTTCAAGCTGCGAGTTTATACGATCATGCCGAGATCAGGACATGGCGCCATTTGGACCTATTACATTACAAAACCTACATTCGATGCCGTATTCCACGGGTTTTATGCCAGGATGGAAAAGTAAGGCAAATAGCTGTTGGTTGGGCCACGAAACATGATCGACACACTTATGATTTTGAAGAAAAGGTGATAGAACTATTGATGGCCACCAAGAATCAAACCAAGACTGCTGAGTTTATGAATTGCAGTTTTCGATTGATTAACCGAATCATGCACAATTCTGCCCAACGCGGCATGCAACGTAGAAGCATTACTAAAGTACCATTTGGGCATATAAGTATCGACGAGAAATCCTTTAAAAAAGGACACAAATACGTAACGGTTATTTCGCATCCAAAAACTGGAGTAGTGTTGGATGTAGGTGAAGGTAGAAGTACCCTTGCAGCTGAAGAGCTGCTTGAGAATACGTTTTGCCCAACACAGTTGGAAAACCTCAACACCATCAGCATGGACATGTGGCGCCCATACATGAATGCCGCCAATGCCCTGGCCCCTAATGCTGAGATTGTACACGACAAGTTTCATTTGATTAAGTATCTTAACGAGGCCATTGATAAGGTGAGGCGCAGGGAGGTGAAGAATCATGATGTACTAAAAAATAGCCGGTATGTGTTGCTCAAGAACCTGGAGAACTTAACTCCAAATCAGCTGGTGAAATATCAGATGATCAAGGATGCGAATTTTCAGGTAACTCAAGCAATGAGCATAAGAGAAAATTTCAAATCATTTTTTGATTATTGTCATGATGAGGCAGGTGCCATAGACCTACTTATAAACTGGGCGCAAGATTCTTATAAAAAATGCATCAAGGAGATAAGTAAGGTAATACAAATGTTTACCAGCCATGCCAGAGGCGTTGTTAATGCCCTTATATCAGGAATAAACAACGCTATGGCTGAAAGACTTAATGGGAAAATACAAGAAATTAAGGTGTCAGGCAGAGGCTACCGAAGATTCGATAATTTTAGAAGCGCAATCCTGTTCTTTCATGGCGGCCTGGATCTTTATCCACGAAAATGGTAGTAGAACCATTTATATTGATGCCAGTTTAGCAGCCATGAACTTTATGATGGCGCTGGAAACCATGGGCCTCTCCTCGTGCCCGATCAACTGGCCCGACATTGAAGAACGGGAACAACTCATTGCGAAAGAGTTTAATCTTCAGCCCAGCGAAAAGGGGATCATGTTTATATCAATAGGGTACCCACTTAATAAAGGAGGCATCCCTTTTTCTGCAAAAAAAAGTGTTGAACAGGTAACAACAATCTTGTAATGTACATTCAAATAGATAATGCCGGGTTCTATAACAAAGGAGCGGAACTAATGCTTAGGGCGATCGTAGAGCGTTTGAGCAAAGAGAAAGAATTAGACCCAAAATTTGTGGCTGGTAAAAACTGTATTGCACCAAATAACTTCCAGTTGAGACAGGCCGGATTATACCAAATCCCTCAGTTTTACCGCTTCCATTATAGACTGGATAGACTCTTACCGCAATTTGCTTTTGAACCTTACGGACTTGCAAAAGAGGAAAGCATTAATGTAATTCTTGATGCCGGCGGATTTCAATTTGGCGACCAATGGGCTTCCGGCTATTCTAAAGAAAGTAACCAGCAACTAAAAGACTACTATCAGAAATACAAAAAAAACGGAACCAAAATCATTTTTCTCCCCCAGGCATTTGGCCCGTTTGAACTTCCGCTTTCGAAAGAGCGTATGAAAATGGTGTTTGAATCTGCAGATTTAATATATGCACGTGAAAAAACCTCTTTAGGACATTTACATAACCTACTAGGAAAAAATGAAAAAATAAAACTTGCACCTGATTTTACCTCGCTCCTGGAATCCGATATTTCGTTGAAGCTTTATAAAAAAGTTAAAGACGGTATCTGCCTAATCCCTAACGCCCGAATGACAGACAAAACATCCAATAAGGTGGCCGAAAAGTACATGGAATATCTCGTGGCTGTTAGTAACTATATTCTCAGCCAGAGAGAAAAACTGGTATTGCTCAATCACGAAGGAGAGGGCGACTGGCAATTGATTGAATCGATTATGAAGAATTTGAAAGAAAGGGAAAATGTGGTCGCTCTGAATTATTTGGATGCTCTCCAGGTAAAGGCAGTTATAGGACATTGCAAGCTCCTAATCTCCTCCCGTTTTCACGGAGTAGTGAGTGGTCTCAATCAGGGAATCCCCGCCCTTTGTACCAGCTGGAGCCATAAGTACGAAGAGTTATTGACTGATTACAAGCTACCGGCTAATTTACTGGACCCGCTAAAACCCAATGAGGCTTTAGCCCAAATCCATAAAGCCATGTCCAACCCCCTATCCTATACCGCTGCCACACAAACCATTGAAGAACTAAAAAAGAGGAGCGAGGCAATGTGGAAAGAAGTGATAGAACAGCTTAAGAAATAAACATGCACCTATATAAACAACCCATTATGGCCTTCTTAAAAAATATAACCATCAAAAACTTCAGGGGCTTTGATGCACTTGGAATCGATAATTTTAAGAGCATCAATATTTTTGTCGGGAAAAATAATTCAGGAAAATCGTCTGTTCTGGAGGCGATATTTCTAATGGCAGGAATGTCAAATCCCTTGCTGCCCGGAAACATAAACAGGCTCAGAGGAATGGCAACCAAGGATGCAAACGATTTCAAATACCTCTTTCATAAATTGAATTTCAACAATCGTCCCGAATTTAAAAGCGAACTATATGACGGCACCAGCCGCTCACTTACCATTAGTCCGCAATTCAAAAAAAGAAAACATCAGCTCCCTAACGAAAAGAGCGAGACACAAGATAGTTTTTCTTCAATTGATGCATCATCTTCTGCCCCGGACATTACGGGACTTATTTTAGAGTTCTTACCGGAAGGGCAAAATAAAAAAATGAAAAACTCAATTACCATTGACCCACCCAATATCGTTCCTTCTATTCAGGCTGCGTACAAGGAAAATATGCATGCTGTTTTTATTACCGGTGATATTAATCAATCCAATGTGTTGTTGCGTTTTTCAGAAATCATTAAGAAGAAAAAAGAAACATTTGTGCTGGAAGCTTTGCAACAAATAGACCCGGCTATTGAATCGATACATCCCCTACCCGACGGGCTCTTTTTCAGCTATCGGGATATGGACGAACTGGTGCCGGTAAATATAGCAGGAGACGGAATAAGAAGATACCTGAACATACTATCTACCCTTACCGAAAAAAGAGACAGTATTGTACTTATTGATGAAATTGAAAACGGACTCCACTACTCAGCTCACAAGCTTCTGTGGAAAAGCATTTTCACGCTTTCCGAACAATTTAACGTACAATTATTTGTAACCTCACATAACATCGAAGCGTTAAAATGCCTCACAGAACTGGTGCAGGAGAATAAAAAACTTCATGCCCGGGGAGAACAAATAGCGCTGTTCAATATAGCACATACCTCAAAAGCCGGAGTCAAAGCTTATCAATACAGTTTCGAGGCTCTGAAAGATGCCATTCACACCCATACCGAAATCAGATAACCCCCTGTTATGAAAATTCAGATATTCGTTGAAGGTATTGCTGATAAGGTCTTTATTCGTGATTTTGTATCTTTTCATTTTCACAAAGAGCTTAATGACGAACACATTGTGGTAACAGGTGGAAGTAATGTGATAGAGAAAGATGCAAAAAACGGCGGAATGGTCATTAATAAAATGCAAATAAATACCGACAATGGTGGTGCAAACCTTATGATTTTCGATGCTGATAACGATTTTCAAGCCAAAAAAACACAAATACGGAGATGGAAAGAAACCCAAAGTCTGGATTTTGAGCTTTTCCTGTGGCCCGACAATAATCAAAACGGGGACCTCGAAGTGATGCTGGAAAATATCATCAATCCTGTTAATACCGGCATTTTTGAATGTTGGGACAGGTACGAGGATTGCCTGAAAGATGTACAAATTGAAGGTCGTAATAAGCCATTGACAATACCCGCCCGTAAAACCAAAATATATGGTTACCTGGAAACCCTTCACGGACGCTCGAACTCGCAAAAAGAAAAAGCAAAAGAACGAAATAGGAACTATCAGATTAAAGCACACTGGAACCTTAATGCTGATTTTTTGAAACCTTTGAAATTGTTTTTGGAAAAGCATTTTTCTTAGTTTGAAACCCAAATGGAAGTATAGACTTATCACAATCACAGTAAAATATATGAAAATGAGTTTTGAGTTTTGTCTAAAGTCCCAATAGCGAGTAGATCAATTTGAAAAAAGCAATTCCCAAATACAATATATAAAAACCAACGATGCAGGTCGAAAAAACAACAATTGACAATTTCCGCGGGAAAAAGCACCTTGATGTGAAGCTCGGTGGTCGCTTAACGCTTTTGGTTGGCGAAAACGGTTCAGGGAAAACCACCATCCTGGATGCCATTGCCATAGGGCTGGGGGCTATACTTTCTCATCTGCCAAAGGTAACGGGCATCACATTTAAAGAGAGCGACCTGATGCAAAACAAAGAGCGGAAAGCCCCCTACACGCGCATAAAACTTAAAGCAACAAACGGTTTAGAATGGGATCGTACCTTACGTAGAGACCAGAGTAAAAAAACATTATCAAAGATCCCGCCAGCGCATGGTCTTACCTCGTTAAAAAAATTCATCGACGAAAAAATTATTGACCCCAACAACGAAAACATTGATTTTACCCTACCCGTTTACTCGTATTATGGTGTAAGCCGGGCCCTGCTGGACGTCCCGTTGCGCAGAAGAGGATTTCCAAAAAACCACAAGCGATTTGAAGCCCTTGAACATGCGCTTAATTCGACCAGCCGTTTCAAATCGGCTTTTGTGTGGTTTTACAACAAAGAAAATGAAGAACAGCGTAAACAAAAGGAGCTACAAAGTTTTGAATATAAACTCCCCGAATTAGAAGCCGTCCGCAAAGCCATCGAAACCGTTTTCCCTAACATTGCCGATCCGCACATTATGCTAAATCCACTGCGCTTTGCTGTAAAGTTAAACGGTGAGGTTCTTGATATTATGCAACTTAGTGATGGGTACAAAACTTTGCTTTCGCTAATCATCGACCTGGCATCGCGCATGGCCATGGCTAATCCCCATATTAAAAATCCATTGGGAACACACGCGACCGTGTTGATCGACGAAGTGGACCTACATCTGCATCCTGAGTGGCAAAACAGGGTAATCAGCGATTTGTTGAAAGTTTTCCCTAATACACAATTTATTTTGACGACACACAGCCCCTATATTATCGGATCGCTGAACAATAACCTGATGCGCTACCACATTCGCAACATCAAATTCAACGATAAAACAATTAAAAATATGGTTTCGTTGTCTCCCGACAGCGTAGCTGCCTATTATATCACCCACACAGAACTAATTGACCTAATGGATGAAGAATTAAAGCTGATAGACGATAAGTTAATACACCCCTTCAATGTCATATCTGAAATATACGAACGCATGAGGGACATTCAGTGGAGAGCACAGGAATCATGATCAGCATTTGGAAATTTGAAACATGTGTTTGCAGAGACAGAAGGATTCCTGATAAGTTGTGTGAAGGTAATCTATCATTTGAGGAGAAAGGAAAAAAAGTAAGACTTACCTTACGAGCCAATGAAGAGGCAAAAGCGCTGGTAATAGATCAATGTGTTTGTAGAGACAACAACCTTAAATGCGATGGTATCTTTCTTTACCGGCGAAAAAACAAGCATTGGATAATTATGGTCGAGCTTAAAGGCAGGGATATTGAACATGCTTTTGAGCAATTGGCTTATATGAAGAATAACCGTACCGAATACCAGGAGATTGCACGGTTGTTTATGGAAGGAGAAAGAGGAAGAGCACAACAGGAGGCTTTTATTGTATCCAACTTTAAGATTTCAATCACCGAAAAACAAGAACTTGAGAATGACCACCGCATCCGGGTAAAAACCATATTGCACAGCGCTGCAACAACGCCCATACCGGACATCAGGCAATATCTGTAACTTTTAATCTTTTCACGTTTTCACGGCATGGCAAGCGGCCCGAACCAGGGAATACCCACCCTTTGCACCGGTTGGAGCCATAAGTATGAAGAGTTGTTGGCCGATTATAACCTGCCCGGCAACCTGTTAAACCCGCTCAACCCCGGTGAAGCTGTAACGAAAATCACCCGGGCGCTTACCCGTCCGGCAGCATTTGCAGCCACCAGGGAGACCATCGACCTGATGAAGCGGAAGAGTGAGGAGATGTGGGAGGAGGTGGTGCTGATAAGGTCTTTCTTCGTGATTTTGTATCTTTTCATTTTCACAAAGAGCTTAATGACGAACACATTGTGGTAACAGGTGGAAGTAATGTGATAGAGAAAGATGCAAAAAACGGCGGAATGGTCATTAAGGAATTGCAAATATTGCAAAAAAATTAAGAAAATTTGCAGGTAGTGAAAGGAGTAGCGTTTTATGCTCCCCCTTCTCTCACCCCCTTACCCCCTGAAGGGGGAACCTCTTCCCGCACCCCCTTACCCCCTAAAGGGGGAACCGGCTGACCCGCAATCATAAGAGATTGATACATTCGAATGTTACAATATAATAAGAACTGTGCGGTGGAAGTACCCCCTTTAGGGGACCAGAGGGTGAGTGCGGGGAAACCATAACCAGCCAAATCTATGCCTTTAAACGACCAGGTAAATATGTTCTTCAATGCCAAACCCGGCATTTTCGCAAAAGCCAAAGCATTAAGAAAAAACATGACACCTGCTGAGTTAAAACTCTGGCAACAT
>JACDJA010002650.1_pt1 | contig 12483 bp, 8 predicted proteins | sample 7449241 | NCBI WGS metagenome assembly JACDJA01 (sample SAMN14253289, study PRJNA609438) | sludge metagenome | isolation source: initial anaerobic sludge | collected 2018-12-20 | reverse complement strand
TGGTGGGGACGGTGCAAGACGGCCGGTTGAAGAGCCCGCAGTTCGATCTCAAGCCCGAGGCCGAGCTGGCGTCCAAGCTTCGCCCGCACAACGGTAAGAAGGTCTTCGTGGGCGTGCGCCCGGAAGACATCGACCTCAAGGGCTTCACCGACATCCCAGAGGGCGACAACGTCATCCAGGCCGTCGTCGACGTCGTCGAGCCGCTCGGCGCCGAGACGCACATCATCGCCTCCGTGGGGGGCGATCAGAGCATCGTTGCGCGCGTCGATTCCCACGCCGCGGTCAAGCCCGGCGACAAGGTCGAGCTCCTCGCTCGGCTCAGCCACCTCCACGCCTTCGACATGGAGACCGAGAACAACATCCGTTTCGAGTAGGACCGGTTTTGGCCCGTGGATGGGCGACGGGAGCGCGGCCTGGAAGGGCGGTAGACTGGTTGCCGCATGCTCCTGGCCGCGCTTCATTCCGTCGAGAAGGTCTACGGCGAGCAGGTCGTACTTGACGCCGCGACCCTCGAGCTGAGGGACGGCGACCGCACGGCGCTCATCGGCCGCAACGGTTCCGGGAAGTCCACCTTGCTCAAGCTCCTCATGCGCGTCGAGGAGCCCGATAGGGGCACCGTGTTCCAGGCCGACGACACGCGCCTGGCCATGTTGGACCAAGATCCAGAGTTCGGCGAAGCCGACACGGTCCTGAGCGTCTCGGAGCGTGCGTTCGCCGAACTCGACGAGCTGGAGGCGCGCCTATCCACGTTGGAAGCCGCGGGCCTGGACGACCCCGACCGCTACCACCTTTGGGAGGGGCTCCACGCCACCTTCGAGCGACGCGGGGGCTACGCGCGTAGGGCGCGGCGCGACGCGGTGTTGGACGCTTTGGGTTTCCGCGGCCGCCACGACGACCCGGTGCCGCGGCTCTCGGGCGGCGAGCGTACCCGACTGGGCCTCGCCCAGCTGCTGATGGCGCAGCCTGACGTGCTGCTGCTCGACGAACCGACGAACCACTTGGACATCGAGATGCGCACGTGGCTCGAGGGCCACCTGTCACGCTACCCGGGGGCGGCGCTCATCGTCTCGCACGACCGCGCCTTCCTCGACGGCGCCTGCAGCCGGACGGCCGAGGTCAGCCGGGGCGAGTTGCGAGTAGGCAACGGCAACCCCACGGAGTACCGCGCGGCGCGCTTGGAAGCGGAACGCATTCAGGCCCTGACGCGCTCGAACCAGGAGCGGGAGCTGAAGCGCCTGGACGCCGCGGCCGACCAGATGAAGCGCTGGGCGGGGCAGAGCGCCAAGCTTCACCGCCGCGCGAAGGCCATGGAGAAGCGCGCGGATCGCTACGAGGCCGACATGGTCGACGAGCTCGCGAGGGCCGAGCGCACCACCCGCTTCACCTTCGACTGCGACCCGAGCGGCGCCATCGTCCTCACCGCAGAACACATGAGCAAGAGCTTCGGCGGCACACGGCTGCTGGACGACGTCACGCTGGAACTCAGGCAGGGCGAGCGCGTGGCCTTGGTGGGGCCGAACGGGGCGGGGAAGACCACGCTCTTGCGCCTGCTGCTCGGGGAGCTGACCTCGGATCACCCGCTGGGCGCCGTCCGCACCGGGGCCCGCGTGCGGCTCGGGTACTACGACCAGGACCTGCGCGGCGTGGACGGCGAGGCCACGCTGTTCGAGGAGCTGCTGCGGCGGATGGGCGACGCCGACGCCCACAACGTGCTGGGCCGCTTCCTGTTCCCCTACGAGGCCCAGTTCAAGTGCGTGAACGACCTGTCCGGCGGCGAGCGGGCGCGATTGGCGCTTCTCGACCTCACCCTGGCGCGCTGTAACCTCCTGGTGCTGGACGAGCCCACGAACCACCTAGACGTCGAGATGATCGAGGCGCTCGAGAACGCGCTGAACGCCTACGAGGGCACCCTGCTGCTCGTGTCCCACGACCGGCGGTTCCTTGCGAAACTGGCTACTCGCGTCTGGGAGGTGGAAGGCGGGACCTTCACCGACTACCGCGGCAACTGGGACTATTACGCGAGGAAGCGCGAGGCCACATATCGGCCATCTGCCTCGCCGCCCGCGACAAAGCCCTCCGAGCCCGCCTCGCGCGAAGCCGCCGGACCCTCGCGCTGGCAGCTCGACAGGCGCCTGGCGGGCCTCGAAGAGGAGATCCATGCGGTCGAGGCCAGGCTGGAGAGCGTGAGGGAGCTCCTGGCCAGGCCCGTCGGACTTGACGTGGCCGACCTGGCCGCTTTGGGTGTGGGCGATTGGAGCGCGCCCGGGCCGCCGCCGGCCGCCTCGGAGCTTCTCGCCGCGCTGGCGGTGGAACATGACAGTCTGGAGACGAAGCTCCTCGAGCAGATGAAGGAGTGGGACGACATCACGGATAGGCTCACTACCTAAGGAGGCGTGACCAAGATGCAACGTGTTCGTTACAGGAGTTTCGACGGGGTTCACTGGGGCGAGCTGGAGGGCGGCATGATCCACCAGCTCACGGGCATGCTCGGCTCGCCCAGCGGGCACACGGTGCCGCTCAGCGACGTGTCTTTGCTGCCCCCATGCGATCCGAGCATCATCATCTGCGTCGGCCGCAACTACGCCGCCCACATTCGTGAGATGGGCAACGACAAGGCCGGCCTGCCTACCGAGCCGGGGCTGTTCCTGAAGGGCCTCAACACCCTTACCGGCGCGGGCGACGACGTGCCTTACCCCAGCTGGACGGGCGATCTGCAGCACGAGGGCGAGTTGGCGGTAGTGATCGCGCGCGAGATGCGCGACGTGAGCCCCGAAGACGCGCTGCAGTACGTGTTGGGCTACACCTGCGCCCTCGACGTGACGGCGCGCGACAAGCAGCGCGCAGACCTGCAGTGGGTGAGGGGCAAGTCGGCCGACGGCTTCTGCCCGGTGGGGCCCTGGGTCGAGACCGACCTCGATCCGACGAACCTGCAGGTCACCCTCCGGGTGAACGGCGAGGTCAAGCAGGACGGCAACACGGCAGACATGATCTTCCCGGTCGCGGAAGTCCTCTCCTACATCAGCCGCTTCATGACGTTGGGCCCCGGCGACGTCGTGCTCACCGGCACCCCCGAGGGCGTGGGCCCGTTGCGGGTGGGCGACACGGTAGAGGTCACGGTGGAGGGCATCGGGACCCTCGTGAACCAGGTCGTCGCTGCGTGAGCGTGCCGGAGCCCTTCGATCCGGCCTCCTTGCGTGGGGGCGCCGGCGCCGGCGGGGTAGTGCCGCCCGACTACCCGCGCGTGCGCGACCTCGGGGGCGGGGTGTTGCAACTCGATACCGGGCACTGCGGCAACCCGGGGACCATCGCGGTGTTCGCGCTGCCCCTGCCCACCGGCGGCTTCGCACTGGTCGAGAGTGGCCCCGGCAGCACGAGGGCGGCGGTTCTCGCCGGCCTGGAGGGCGCCGGGCTGGACCCGGCGGAGCTGCGCTACGTCCTCCTCACCCACATCCACCTGGACCACGCCTCGGCCACGGGTGACCTGGTGGCCGGCACCGACGCCCAGGTCGTCGTTCACGAGGTGGGGGCGCCTCACATGGTGGACCCGAGCCGCCTGATGGCCAGCGCCCTGCGCGTCTATGGCGACGCCCTGGAGGCCCTCTGGGGTCACATGCGTCCGGTGCCCGCCGCCTCCGTCACTGCGGTGGCGGGCGGCGAGGTGATCGACGTGGGCGGCCTGAGTGTGCGCGTCATCTACACCCCCGGGCATGCCTCGCACCACGTCAGCTACCTGCTGGACGACGGCACGCTCTTCACCGGTGACAGCGCCGGTGTCAAGCTGGCCGGTTCCGGGGTAGTGCGCCCCGCACTGCCCCCGCCCGACCTCGACCTGGACGCCTGGGAGGGCAGCGTGAAGCGGATGCTGGACGCGCGGCCCGAGCGGCTGATCCTCACTCATTTCGGGCCGGTTGAGGGTGCCGAGCCGGCCGCAGCCCACTTACGCCTCACTTTGGAGCGCAACCGCGTGTGGAGCGAGGAGGTGCTCGTGGGCATGAACGCGGGCGAGGACGACGCCGCCCTGGTGGCGAGGATCCGGGCCCTCGAGGACGCCGAGTTGGCGGCAGACGGCGCCCTGCCGGGCGTAAGGCAGCGCTACAAGGTCACCTCCGACGCGGCCATGACCGTCGGGGGCGTCAAGCGTTACTTCACCAAGCTCCACCCCGAACGGTTGCGCCCCGCTTGAGGCTCGAGAGTGTGGCCAGGCCGGTGACGTTTCCTCTACAAAGGCCCGCCCGGCTGGCCGTGCTGGCATCGGGCCGCGGCTCCAACCTCCAGGCGCTGCTCGAGGCCTTCCCCTCAGGCAACGCGCTGGGCAGCGTGGTGCTGGTGCTCAGTAACAGACCGGATGCGCGGGCGTTGGAGCGGGCGTCGAGCAGCGGCGTGGAGGCGGTCCACGTGCCCTGGCGCAGCCGCCCCGAGTTCGAGGCGGAAGCGCAGCGTCGGCTGCTCGAGGCGCGCGTGGACGTGGTGTGCCTGGCCGGGTTCATGCGGCTCTTGTCGCCCGAGTTCACCGAGGCGTGGGCGGGCCGGCTCCTGAACGTCCACCCGAGCCTACTGCCGGCCTTCCCCGGCCTCGACGCTCACGGCCAGGCGTTGCGGGCCGGCGTCCCCGAGTCGGGCTGCACCGTCCACCTGGTCGACGCGGGGGTCGATTCGGGGCCGATCATCTTGCAGCGCCGGGTGCCCGTGCTGCCGGACGACGACGTGGACAGCCTGGCCGAGCGCACTCTGAGCGCCGAGCACGAGGCCTATCCGGAGGCCGTACGGCGCCTCCTGAGCGGGGAGTGGTCATGAAGGTCGTGGTCGTCGGAACGGGTGGGCGTGAGCACGCGCTCGCCTGGGCCCTGCGGCAGGGTGAAGCCGAAATCGCCATGGTCGGCGCGGTCGGAAACGTGGAGCAGCTAGCCGAAGCCGTGCTGAGCAACGCCCCCGAACTGGTCGTTGTCGGGCCCGAGGCGCCGCTGGTAGCTGGCCTCGCGGACGCCCTGCGAGGGCGCGGCGTGCCCGTGTTCGGCCCGTCCAAGGCCGCTGCGCGCCTGGAGGGTTCCAAGGCGTTCGCCAAGTCCTTCATGGAGCGCTGGGGTGTGCCGACGGCGAGGTACGCGGCATTCGACGAACTCGGCCCCGCCCTGGATCACCTGGGCCGGCAACCGGTCCCGATCGTGGTCAAGGACTCGGGTCTGGCTGCCGGGAAGGGCGTGACCGTCGCGAAGAGCCGCGCCGAGGCGGAGGCCGCGGTGCGCGCGGTGTTCGACGGGCGGCCGGCGGCCCAGGTGATCCTCGAGGACTTCCTGACGGGCCCCGAGCTGACGGTCATGCTCTTCGCGGACGAGACCAGCCACCAACTCCTGCCGCCGGCGCGGGATCATAAGCGCCTGCGCGACGGCGACCTGGGGCCAATGACGGGCGGCATGGGCGCCGTGGCGCCGGTGACGCTCCCTGATGCCGGGCTCCTCCGGCAGATCGAGGAGACCATCGTCGTGCCGGTCCTCAGGGGCGTCCGTGAGGAGGGCATGCTCTACCGCGGCGTGCTCTACGTGGGGCTGATGCTCACACCCGCCGGACCCAAGGTGCTCGAGTTCAACGTCCGCTTCGGCGACCCGGAGGCGCAGGCGGTGCTGCCACTCCTCGCCTCGAGCGCCCCGCAGCTCTTCCTCGACGTGGCGCAGGGCAGGCTAGCCGGCCGCCCGGTGAACTGGCGGAAGGCGCACGCCGCTTGTGTCGTGCTGGCAGCCCCCGGCTACCCGGAGGCCCCCGTCATGGGGGTGGCAGTGCGCCTGCCCGATGGGCTGCCGGACGGCGTGCACGTCTTCGCCGGCGGCATGGTGCCGGGCGGCCTGCCGCACGTCTACTCGACAAGCGGCGGCCGCGTGCTGAGCGTGGTGGCCGTCGGGCGAGATGCCGCGGCCGCGCGCGCCGCCGCCTACGACGTGGTGGCGAGCATCGAGTTCCCGGGTGCCCAGTTCCGGACTGACGTCGGTAAGTGATTCCCGTCTGAGGGCGCGGTAGACTCGGGACATGCGGAACACGACCCGGGCTGCCGCCATCCTTACCCTCTTAGCCTTCACGCTGGCAGCCTGTGCCCCCACCACGGACGACACGAAGCGGGTGGGTGTGGACCAGCTCACCGAGCCCATCACCTACTACCCGAACCAGACCGGCGCCACCTGGCAGTACCTGCCTAACGGAGCGCGCCTCACCGACCCGACCACGACCGTGCAGATCCTCGGCCCCACCGTCTTGGAGGGCGAGGTCTGGGTGGCCTGGAACGCGCGGGGCCGCGGCCTGGACGAGATGAGTTACCGCCAGGTCCGCCCCGACGGGGTATGGCTCAAGCGTCAGGAGCGCCTCGGGACCACCTACGAGTTCGACCCGCCCCTTCACGAGTACCCGGCGCCCGGCAGCCTGCGCGTCGGCGAGTTGTGGACGGGCACCACCAACGTTCACATCAGCGCCCAGGAGGGCAAGCAGACGCTCGACGTCAAGGTGGACTACAGCTACATCGTCGTCGACAAGCGGAAGGTGACGGTTCCGGCCGGCGAGATCGAGGTGTTCGTCATCGACTTCACCAGCCGGACCACCGACGAGAACGGCGGCATCAAGGAGGAGCTGAAGCAGACCACCTGGTTCACCCCCTACTTCGGTGAGGTGCGCCTGCGCAGCGGCCAAGTGCTCGTGAGCACCAACGTCGGTCCGGTAGGGGCTCAGAGCCCGTGAGCGCCACTCGACCGGAGGGACTCCTGGCGGGCATAGACCAGCCCGCGGATCTCAAGCGGCTGAAGCCGTCGCAGCTGCCCATGTTGGCGGAGGAGGTGCGCAGCGAGATCATCCGTGCATGCTCGCTGGCGGGTGGGCACCTGGCCTCCAGCCTCGGCGCCGTAGAACTCACGGTGGCGCTGCACTACGTGTTCGACACCCCTCGCGATCGCATCGTGTGGGACGTCGGGCACCAGACTTACGGGCACAAGATCCTCACTGGCCGCAAGGACCGCATCGAGACCATCCGCCAACCGGGCGGGCTGGCAGGTTTCACCACCACCAGCGAGTCGGAGCACGACGCCCTCACGGTGGGTCATGCCAGCACCAGCCTGGCGGCGGCGTTGGGCATGGCGCTGGCCCGCGACGCCCGTGGCGCCGACTACGAAGTGGCAGCAGTCATCGGTGACGGCGCTCTCACGGGCGGCATGGCGCTCGCCGCCCTCAACCAGATCGGCCACTTGAAGCCGCGGATGCTGATCGTGCTGAACGACAACGAGATGTCGATCAGCGAGAACGTCGGCGCCATCAACCACTACATGCGCACGCTGCAGGTGCAGGGGTGGTTCCAGAAGGCCGAGGACCGCGCCAAGCAGCGGCTCACGCGCGTCTGGGAGCCGCTCGCCGACCTGACCAGCCGGGCCAAGAAGGCCACCCGACGCTTCTTCGATCCGGCCAGCAACAACCCGTTCCACGCCATGGGCCTTCGTTACGTGGGCCCCATCGACGGCCACGACATCGCGCAACTCCTCTACTACTTGCGCAAGATCCGCGAGCTCGACGGGCCCACCATGCTCCACGTGGTGACGCGCAAGGGCAAGGGCTACAAAGTGGCCGAGTCCGACCCCATCACGTGGCATGGCGCCTCCACCTTCGATCCGCTGCACCCCGTGGCCAAGGGCAAGAGCTACACCTGGTCCAACGCCTTCGGCGCCGCCGCCGATCAGTTGACCAGCAGCGACGACCGCGTCTGGGTCATCACCCCGGCCATGCGCGAGGGGAGCGGCCTGGTCGAGTACAGCAAGCTCCACCCGGACCGCTACATTGACGTCGGCATCGCCGAGGACGTTGCGGTGACCGTGGGCGCGGGTTTGGCCCTGAGGGGCGAGAAGCCGATCGTGGCCATCTACTCCACCTTCTTGCAACGCGGCTTCGATCAGGTGATCCACGACGTTGCCCTCGAGAGCCTCGACGTGGTCTTCGCCATCGACCGCGCCGGCTTGGTGGGCGGTGACGGCGCCACCCACCAGGGGATCTACGACCTCGCCTATCTAAGGAGCATCCCACACGTCATGGTCGGCATGCCCAAGGACGCGGTGGAGCTGCGGGGCATGCTCAAGTCCGCCCTGCGGCTCGGTGGCCCGAAGGCCATCCGCTGGCCCCGGGGCGGGGTGGACGCCGCGCCCGAGGCGCCCGTGAGCGACTGGCCCGAGGTCGAGTGGGGCACGTGGCAGGTGGTGAAGCCCGGTTCCGAAGTGTTCGTCCTGGGCATCGGTCCAACTGTAGGTTACGCACTCGAGGCCGCAGCGGACGACCCGCGCGTGGGAGTCGTGAACGCCCGCTTCGTGAAGCCGCTGGACGTGGCGCTGTTGTCGAGGCTGGCGGCCAGGGCCCGCGCCTTCGTCACGGTCGAAGATCACACGATCATGGGCGGCCTGGGCAGCGCCGTGTTGGAGGCGCTCTCCGACATCGGCGCCACGGTGCCCGTTGTGAGGCTCGGCGTCCACGACGTGAGCGTGCCACACGGCGATCCGAAGGCGCAACACGAGGAGTTGGGTTACGGGCCGAAGGCGATACGGCGCACCCTGGAGGGCCTCGGCGTGGGCACGTACCCGGCAGCGCGCGTCGCCGGCTTCGAACACTGAGCCTGGCACAACGGCCCAGACTCAGCCCCGCTCGAGCGCTCCCGAGGACTCCGACGCTCGTTGACACACCGCGCGCCGGCCGGGTATCCTACCCTTCGCCTGTGAGGCCGGGAATACCGACCAGAACGGCACAGAGGCGCATCGCGGAGCCGTAGTGTAGCGGTTAGCATATCTGCCTGTCACGCAGAAGGTCGCGGGTTCAAATCCCGTCGGCTCCGCCAGAACCCGAGGGCCACCAGGGCGAGCGCCTGCCGAAGCGGCACGCTCGCCCGGCCCCAAGGCGAGGCCAGGTAGCTCAGTCGGTAGAGCATGCGACTGAAAATCGCAGTGTCGGCAGTTCAATTCTGCCCCTGGCCACCAGAGAGCGTGGGCGCCGCCATCCCCGAGAGGGCGGGCGGCGTTCCGCCTTACGCAAGCGGCCGAGGCCGAGCGCCCGCGCCAATGTAGCTCAGCGGTAGAGCAGCCGATTCGTAATCGGCAGGTCGTCGGTTCAAATCCGACCATTGGCTCCAAGAGAACCCCGCCCGGAACCAGTCCCGGGCGGGGTTCAGCTTGCTACTCGTTCGAGCAGCTCGGGATTGAAGAACTCCGGCAGGCCCATGCCGGTGTGCTCGCCGTTCTCTCGCTGGGTGTGGAGCCTGCCCTCGCCCAGGAGCCTCAGGTGGGCCTCGACGACGTCGGGATCGAACTGAAACCCGGCAGCGCCCATGAGGATGTCACTCGCTTCTCTGATGGGCATGGCTGCCCTGTAGGGACGATCGCTGGTCATGGCTTCGAAGGCATCGACCACTGCGAGGATCCGACCGAAGATGGGGATCTGCCTGCCCACCAGGTTACGGGGGTAGCCGCGGCCGTCCCAGCGCTCGTGGTGAGAGCGGATAGCCTCGGCGATGACGTAGAACTCGGGGTTGATGTTCATCAAAGTGTCGGCACCCACGGCTGCGTGCTGCTTGATCACCTCGTACTCTTCAGGGGTGAGCGGCCCGGCCTTGAGCAGTATCTTGGCCGGGGTGGCCAGTTTGCCGACGTCGTGTAGGTAGCCGGCCCAATAGAGGGTCTCGAGGTCCCTCGGTGGCAGGCGCATGCGCTCGCCCACCCTCAGGGCGTTGTAAGCGACGCGCTCGCAATGGCCGGACGTTTCCTCGTCGTGGCTCTCGAGGAGCCTCGTGAGAGCTTCCAGCGTACGCGCGTACGTCCGCGAGAGGTTCGTGACGTTGGCCTCCAGCTTCATTCGGCGCCTCGCGAGCTTGCGGCGCATGAGGCCGGAGACGAGACCGATGGCGACGAAGTAGCCCATGCGGACGAGCCAGGCGCCGGCACCGTACTCGCTCGGTGTGGAGGTTATCAGGTAAGGGCTCGCAGCCACCCCGGCGAGCGCCCCGACGAGCGCGCCGCCCCGGACCGAGTACCAGTAGGCGGCCAGCAGGATGACGAAGTAGAAGTTGTACACCAGCACGAAGTTCGCCGGGCCGGACACTTGCAGCAATAGGGCGCAGGCGGCGACGGCGGCGACGAGCAGGCCGATGCGGGTGGCGGGTGACTTTAACATCAGGTGGCCGGGGGACCTCCGGGAGTGGGCGGTGCGCAACAGCACCCTTAGGACGATCTCGCGGGGCGATCGGTGTGCTCTACACTCGGTCAGCATGACATCGGTGGCCCCGCGTGAAGATGAAACTTCGCATTGCCGGGCCTCCGTTGCGGCAAGGCGCGGTGCGACGGCGTAGCGAGGTCCCTGCGGTGGCTCCGTCCAGCATCGAGGCCTGCTACCGCGAATACCCAGGGTGGGCCGCGGCGAGCGCTAAGGAGCGCGAACGGCCGTGAGAGTAGTCAGGCCCAGCGAGCACCACAGGCAGGCGTGGGACGAGCTCTACGCCGCCTACGCCGACTTCTACCGCGTGGCGTAAACGATCGAGATGCGCGACCGCGTTTGGGGTTGGATCCATGGCTCAGGGCACGAGACGGAGTGTTCCCTGGCACTGGACGCCGGCGACGACCCAGTGGGCTTGGCCCATTTCCGGCCCTTCGCCCGTCCGCTGTCCGCCTCGACGGGGTGTTTCCTCGATGACCTGTTCGTGAGGCGTGCAGCGGCCCGGCTCCTTGCCCAGTAAGAGCGGCCAAGAATGGTTCGGGCCTAGCCGGCCGCGGAGCTGGTGTCGGCTAGGGGCACGATCAGCGGCTGTGAGGCCGAGAATGCATAGCGCTTCCCCCTCACCTCCACTTGAGTGAGTGTCTGGTCGGTTCGCGTCATCGGCGTTTCCACCGCCAGCGAGATGGCGTCGCGCGTGACCCTGGCCGTGAGGCGCGCGCCGCGCCAGCGCAGCTTGAACTCCAGCGCCTCCCAACCGGCCGGGAGGCGTGGATCGAAGCGCAGGCGGCCCCCGTCGTCGCGCATGCCGGCGAAGCCACCCACCACCGCCTGCCACGTGCCGCCGGCGGAGGCGATGTGCACGCCGTCGGCCGCGTTGCCGTGCTTGTCGGCCAGGTCGACGTAGAGCATGCGCTCGAAGTAGTCGATCGCCAGGTCGTGGTGCCCTACCTCGGCGGCCATGGTCGACTGCACGGCCGCCGACAGGGTGGAGTCGCCGGTGGTAAGCGGGTCGTAGAAGTCGAAGGCGGCGCGCTTCTCCGCCGGCGTGAACTCGAGAGCGTGGAGGTACATCGCCAGCACCAGGTCGGCCTGTTTCAGTACCTGGTGGCGGTAGATGACCAGCGGGTGGTAGTGAAGCAGCAGCGGCCGTTTCTCGGGTGGGGTGCCGGGAATGTCCCACGGTTCGCGGTCCATGAAGCGCGCATCCTGCAGGTGCACGCCGCGCTCCTCGTCGAAGCCCACGTGCATGGCGTCTGCCGCACGGCGCCAGAACGCCGGCTCGGAATCCTCGACATCGAGGCGCGCGACCAGAGCCGCGTGAGCGCCGGGCGCCGAACGGGCAAGTTCCTCCACCAGGTCGGCCGCGAAACGCAGGTTGAAGCGCGCGGCCACGTTGGTATAGAAGTTGTCGTCCACCACGGCGCTGTACTCGTCGGGCCCGGTCACGCCGTTGATGTGGAACGACTCCGGGGGTCCGGCCTCGAAGTACCCCAAGGAAGCCCACATGCGGGCCGTTTCCACGGCGATGTCCGCCCCGTGGCCCTCGGCGAAGGCACGGTCGTCCGTTGCCGCTACGTACTTGGCAACGGCGTAGGTGATGTCGGCGTCGATGTGATACTGCGCCGTGCCCGCGGGGTAGTAGGCCGAAGCCTCCTCGCCGTTGATGGTGCGCCACGGGAACAGGGCACCCTCCTCGGCCATCACCCGTGCGCGGCGCCTAGCGGCCGGCAGCATGGCGTGCCTGAACGAGAGCGCCGCCTCGGCGACGGCGGGGCGGGTATGCATCAGGTACGGCAGGACGTAGATCTCCGTGTCCCAGAAGTAGTGCCCCGAGTAGCCGCTGCCGGTCACGCCCTTCGCGGCTATCCCGCGACCGTCGGCGCGTGCCGAAGCCTGCACCAGTTGGAACAGGTTCCAGCGCAGCGCCTGCTGAATGGCCGGCTGTCCGGCCACGCGCACGTCGGCGTCGGCCCAGAACTCGGCGAGCCATCGCCGCTGCGTTTCCACCAGCGCGCCGACCCCACCCGCCGCCGCCGAGTCGAGGGTACCGCCGCATGCCGCTACCAGGTCATCGACCCGGTCGGCCGGGCCGTCGTGGTAGGCGGCCAGCTTGTGAAGCGTGGTGCTTGCCCCGCGCCTGCCCTGCAAGCTGAACGTGACCTGCGCCTGCGTGGGGGATACGGTGGTGGTGGTCTCGTAGGGTGCGTCACCCACCAAACGGTGGTCGAGCATGACTGCCAGTCCCAGGCGCGAGTTGCGCGTCGCGTGGGCAAG
>JACDJA010002648.1_pt1 | contig 12491 bp, 10 predicted proteins | sample 7449241 | NCBI WGS metagenome assembly JACDJA01 (sample SAMN14253289, study PRJNA609438) | sludge metagenome | isolation source: initial anaerobic sludge | collected 2018-12-20 | reverse complement strand
GATGAAGGTGCCCAGCAGCGAGAAGGCGAAGGCGAGGATGGCGAGCAGCACCGTCCAGGCCTTCAGCGATTCGCGCTTTTCCACGACAATCGCGGAATGGAGCAATGCGGCCGCCAGCAGCCAGGGCATGAGGCTTGCATTCTCGACCGGGTCCCAGAACCAGAACCCGCCCCAGCCCAGTTCGTAATAGGCCCACCACGACCCCATCGCGATGCCGAGGGTGAGGAACATCCAGGCGCTCAGCGCCCATGGCCGGACCCAGCGCGCCCAGGCGGCATCCACGCGGCCCTCGATCAGCGCGGCGATGGCGAAGGAGAAGGTCACCGACAGGCCGACATAGCCGAGATAGAGAAACGGCGGATGAAAGGCGAGGCCGGGGTCCTGCAGCAGCGGGTTCAGGTCGCGCCCGTTCAGGGGCGGCTCGGCCAGGCGCAGGAACGGGTTCGAGGTGAGCAGGATGAAGGCCAGGAACGCGAACCCGATCATCGCCTGCACCGACAGCACCCGCGCCAGCAGGCGCGACGGAAGCGCCTCACCCCACAGGGCCACGGCCGCGCCGAACAGCGCCAGGATCAGGACCCAGAGCACCATCGAGCCTTCGTGGTTCCCCCAGACTCCGGTGATGCGATAGAGCAGCGGCTTGGCGCTGTGCGAATTGGCATAGACCAGGCGCAGCGAGAAATCCGAGGTGACGAAAGCATGGATCAGCGTCGCGAAGGCAAAGCCGACAAGCAGGAACTGCAGCACCGCCGCCGGCCGCGCCATGGCCATCCAGCCCGCCCAGCCACGTTGCGCCCCGACCATCGGCACCACCGCCTGCACGAGCGCGACCACCGTCGCAAGGATCAGGGTGAAATGTCCAAGCTCGGTGATCATAATGGCTCCGTTCTAGCCCCCCGCCCCGGCTGGGCCAAGGCGGGGCGGACAGGTCCTGCTCACGTTTTCGGGGGCGTCACGCCCCCGCCTTCACCCTGGCGCGCCAGCCATGCAGCAGGGGTTCGGTATAGCCCGAAGGCTGCTTGCGCCCCTTGAAGACCAGATCGCAGGCCGCGTTGAAGGCCGCGCCGTCATACCCGGGCGCCATCGGCCGATAGTTCGGATCACCGGCATTCTGGCGGTCTACCACCTCGGCCATGCGCTTCATCGCGGCCATGACCTGTTCCTTGTCCACCACGCCCTGATGCAGCCAGTTGGCGATTCCCTGCGAGGAAATCCGGCAGGTCGCGCGGTCTTCCATCAGGCCCACATCGTTGATGTCGGGCACTTTCGAGACCCCGATCCCCTGATCGACCCAGCGGACGACATAGCCGAGGATACCCTGGGCATTGTTCTCGATCTCGCGGGTGATCTCGTCCTCGGTGAAATTGCGGCCCGTCGCTACCGGGATGGTGAGAAGGTCGTCCAGCATCGCGCCGGGCGGGTTGGCGGCCATGTCTGCCTGCACCCTGGCCACGTCAATGAGGTGGTAATGCGTCGCATGCAGCGTGGCGGCGGTGGGCGAGGGCACCCAGGCAGTGTTGGCGCCCGCCTCGGGATGGGCGATCTTTTCCGCGAGCATCGCCCCCATCAGATCGGGCGCCGCCCACATCCCCTTGCCGATCTGGGCCCGGCCGCGCAGGCCGCAGGCAAGGCCGATGGCCACGTTTCGGGCCTCATAGGCTTCGATCCAGGGCTGGCTCTTCATCTCGCCCTTGGGCAGCATCGGTCCGGCTTCCATGCCGGTGTGGATTTCATCGCCTGTGCGATCAAGAAAGCCGGTGTTGATGAAGGCGACCCGGCCGCTGGCCGCGCGGATACATTCGCGCAGGTTGGCCGAGGTGCGGCGCTCCTCGTCCATGATCCCGAGCTTGACCGTGTTGCGGGGCAGGCCGAGCATGTCCTCGACCCGGTCCATGGTCCGCACTGCGAAGGCGACTTCTTCGGGGCCGTGCATCTTGGGCTTTACCACATAGATCGAGGTCGCGCTGTTGGCCTGCGCGCCCTTCAGGTCATGCATGCCGCAAAGCGTGGTCACCGCCGCATCCAGCAATCCCTCGGGGATCTCCTGGCCGTCGGAACCGAGAATGGCGGGCGTGGTCATCAGATGCCCGACATTGCGCACGAGCATCAGCGCGCGGCGCTTGACCGCGAACTCGCCGCCGCCGGGCGCGTGATAGGTGGCGAGATTCGGCACGAGGCGGCGGGTCATGCTGCGGCCGCCCTTCTCGAAGGTATCCTCGAGCGTGCCTTTCATGAGACCAAGCCAGTTGTGATAGGCCAGCGCCTTGTCGGGCCCGTCAACGCAGGCGACCGAATCCTCGCAATCCATGATCGAGGTCAGCGCCGATTCGATCCGCACCTCGCCGATCCCGGCGGGGTCGCTTGCGCCGACCTTGCTGCGCCGATCAATGCGGATCTCGATCAGCAGGCCGTGGATGCGCAGCAGGACCTGCAATTCGCATTCCGCATCCGACCAGCCAGCGAATTGCACCGGATCGGCAAGCATGGTCGGCCCTGCCGATGTCGTCACCGCAAGCTGGCCGTCCCTTACCGCCAGCGCGGTGACATCACCCCAGGAGCCCGAGGCGAGCGGCGCCACCCGGTCGAGATGCGCGCGCACCCAACTGGCCACCTGCGCCGCGCGGGCGGGGTCAAACGGGCCGGGGGCCGGGGCGGCGCCCAAGGCATCGGTGCCATAAAGGGCGTCATAGAGCGAACCCCAGCGGGCATTCGCGGCGTTCAGCGCAAAGCGGGCATTGGTGATCGGCACGACCAGCTGCGGCCCGGCAATGCGGGCAATCTCGGGGTCAGCGCCCTCGGTGGTGATGGTGAAATCCGGACCCTCCGGCACCAGATATCCGATCTCGCGGAGAAAGGCTTCGTATTCCCCCGCCGCACCTGCGCCGTTTCGGGCCAGATGCCAGCCGTCGATCTGCCGCTGCAGGTCGGCCCTTCGCGCAAGCAGCGCCGCATTCTCGGGCGCAAGGTCGCGGATGAGCGCGGCAAGGCCCGTCCAGAAGGCATCGGCACTGACGCCGCTGCCGGGGAGTGCCTCGTCATCAATGAAGGCGGCCAGTTCCGCCGAGACCTGCAACCCCTGCTTCAAGACCCGCGTATCCATTCGTACCCCCGTGAAATCTGTTCGGAGTGCTAGAACTTTCACGGGCAAAGCTCAACTGCGCCCGCCAGGGGCGGGTATCGCATGTCATGAGGCAACTGCCGGGCGTGCCGCGCCGGTCGGGGCGGGCCGTGGTCAGGCAGGCGCCATCTGCGCGCATTGATCGCGACCGCGCGGGTCCATGGCGAGCAATGTCTCGAGCCCGCAATTGCCCTTCATGAGATCGGCCAGCGTCACCATGTCGAGTTCGTGATAGAATGCCTCGAGCGCGCGCTGCAGATAGTTCGCGAGACGGCAGCTGCCCTGCAATGGGCAGGTGCCCGCGCCGCCTTCGAAACAGTCGGTGAAGGGCACGCCGCCCTCGAGTTCGCGGAACATGGCGCCGATCGAGATGCGCTCGGGTGCCCGCGCGAGCCGCACCCCGCCCGAGCGACCGCGGATGGTTTCGATGAACCCTTGCTCCTGCAGCACGTTCACCACCTGGAACATGTGGTTCACCGAGGCGTTGCAGCGCTCGGCAATATCCTGGGTGCGCAACACGCTGCCGGGATTGGCCGCGCAGGCCATGAGTGCTCGGGCGGCAAGATTGGTGCGGACGGTCAGACGCATTGGCTCCCTCCGGGGTGCGGGGTGGCTGGCGCGGGTCACCGTCGCGCTGGATCGGCAACGGCACCCTGATCTGCATCAATTGCGGCCAAAGTCTCGTCGACAATAGCCGCATTGGTTATGCGGCATAAGGCCGCAGCAGGACAAGCCCCGGAGAAACGCCCGGCCGGCACCGATTCTGCCGCGCCCTTTCGCGCCCCCCGGGGCCCGTGCTACTGCGTCCCGCAGCGACTGCCAGCCCGGGGAAACATCATGTCCGACGCGCCACAGACGATTCACCTTGCCGACTGGCGCCCCTTCGGCTGGCTGGTCACCGATGTACGGCTGACCTTCACCCTTTCTCCCGACGCGACCCGCGTGCGCTCGGCGATCCGGTTCGAACCGAACCCCGATCCGCAGGCCGACCGGACGCGGTTTTTCCTTCATGGCGAGGGTCTGCGCCTGATCTCGGCCAGGATCGACGGCGTGGCGGTCGCGCCCGCGATCACCGCGCATGGCCTGACGGTCGCGGTGCCCGACGGCGGATTCCTGTGGGAATCCGAGGTCGAGATCGCGCCAGCGGAAAATACCGCGCTCGAGGGCCTGTATATGTCGCGCGGCATGTATTGCAGCCAGTGCGAGGCCGAGGGCTTTCGCCACATCACCTTCTATCCTGACCGGCCCGATGTGATGGCACAGTTCCATGTCCGCATCGAATCCGATCTGCCGGTGCTTTTGTCGAATGGCAATCTGGCCGGGCAGGGGCCGGGCTGGGCGGAATGGCACGATCCCTGGCCCAAGCCGGCCTATCTGTTCGCGCTGGTCGCAGGTGATCTGGTCGCGACACGCGACACATTCACCACCCGTTCGGGCCGCGAGGTCGCGCTGGCCATCCTGGTGCGCCCCGGCGACGAGACCCGCACCGCCTATGCGATGGATTCGCTGAAACGCGCCATGCGCTGGGACGAGGAGGAATATGGCCGCGAATACGATCTGGACATGTTCAATATCGTTGCGGTCGATGATTTCAACATGGGCGCGATGGAGAACAAGGGGCTGAACATATTCAACGCCCGCCTCGTGCTGGCCAGCCCCGAAACCGCCACCGATGCCGATTACGAACGGATCGAGAGTGTTATCGCGCATGAATATTTCCACAACTGGACCGGCAACCGCATCACCTGCCGCGACTGGTTCCAGCTGTGCCTGAAAGAGGGGCTGACCGTCTTTCGCGACCAGCAGTTCTCGGGCGACATGCGCTCGGCTGCGGTCAAGCGGATCGAGGATGCCATCGTCCTGCGCAACCGCCAGTTCCGTGAGGATGCAGGGCCGCTGGCGCATCCGGTGCGGCCCGAGAGCTTTGTCGAGATCAACAATTTCTATACCGCGACCGTATACGAGAAGGGCGCGGAGGTCGTGGGGATGCTGAAAACCCTTGTCGGTGAAGATAGTTACCGCGCATCTCTCGACCTTTACTTCAAGCGCCATGACGGTCAGGCCGTGACGATCGAGGACTGGCTGCGCGTCTTCGAGGATACGACCGGCCGCGACCTGTCGCAGTTTGCGCGCTGGTATTCACAGGCAGGCACCCCGCGCGTCACGGTGACCGAGGACTGGGAAAACGGCACTTTCAACCTGACCCTGCGCCAGCACACCCCTCCCACCCCCGGCCAGCCGAAAAAGGCGCCGCAGGTGATCCCGGTCGCCGTGGGACTGCTGGGCCCCAATGGCGACGAGGTTGTCCCCACGCAGGTGCTGGAACTGGCAGAGGACGAGCAGACCTTCACCTTCGAGGGGCTGGCATCTCGGCCTGTGCCATCGGTTCTGCGCGGGTTCTCGGCGCCCGTGATCCTCGAGGGTGATGCCTCGCTCGAACGGATGGCGTTTCTGCTGGCCCATGACACCGACCCCTTCAACCGATGGCAGGCGGGACGCGATCTGGCCCGCCATGTCCTGCGCGCGATGCTGACCCGCGATGCCACGCCCGACCCGGCTTACGGGCAGGCGCTGGCCGGGTTTCTGCGCGATGACAGGCTCGACCCCGCCCTGCGCGCGCTGGCGCTGGCCCTGCCGGGCGAAGAGGACACCGCACGCGATCTGTATAATACCGGCGTGCCCCCCGACCCGGATGCAATCCACCGCGCGCATGAGGCGCTGCGCGATGTGCTGGCGCAGGACCTGGGCGCGCTGCTGCTGCAGATTCGCGCGGCGATGACGCCCGCAGGCCCCTATGCGCCCGATGCCGCGGGGGCGGGACGGCGCGCGCTGGCCAATGCCTGTCTTGCGCTCATCACCCGTGTCGATGGCGGGAAGGCGGCTTCGGTGGCTTTCGCATCAGCCAGCAACATGACCGACAAGGTGGCGGCGCTTGCCGCGCTGCTGGCCACGGGGCGGGGCGAGGCCGAGCTGTCCGCCTTCGAACGCGACTGGGCGCATGACCGGCTGGTGATGGACAAGTGGTTCACCCTGCAGGTGCACCATGCCGCGCCGGTGGCTGCGGCGGCCACGGTCGAGCGTCTGGTTTCCCGGGCGGATTTCGACATGCGCAACCCCAATCGCTTCCGCGCGGTCTTCGGGGCGCTGCCGGGCAATCCGGCGGGGTTCCATCATGCTTCGGGCGCTGGCTACCGGCTGCTGGCCGACTGGCTCATCCGCCTCGATCCGCTGAATCCGCAGACCGCGGCGCGGTTGTCGCAGGCATTCGACGGCTGGCGACGGCTTGATGCCGGGCGGCAGGGGCTGATGCGGGCGGAACTGGCGCGTATCAGTGCCACGCCGGGCCTGTCGCGTGATCTGGGCGAGATGGCGGCCCGGATGCTCGCCTGAACGGCGGGGGCCTGCGCCCCCGGCCCGGCTCAACCCTGGCAGTAATCCTGCTCGCGCACCCATTCGGCCATGGCGGCGCGTTTGGCGCTGCTGGTGAAGGGGCCCCAATCGGCAGCAAACCCGCCACCGCCCGCCGCGACGACACCGTCGCGCGGCACGGTCCGCGCGGCAATCCGCACCGCGCATTCCAGATTGGCCGCCCCGTCCTGCAGTTCGGCGGTCGTATCGGCGGTGCAGCCATAGGCGCGCGCGGTCGCGGGCGCGATCTGGACCAGCCCGATCCACCGCCCACCGCCACCTACGGCGGATTCGTTCCAGGTGCTCTCATATCGGGCCAGCGCTGACAGCAGCCCGGCCCAGAATGCGGCGCGCCCCTCTTCGGGAGCTTCCGCATAGCCCGGGCACCAGGTCGAGATGTCATGGGGGACCTCGGACAGGAGCGCCACGCCATCGGTGCGCAGCGCGTCAAGCGCGGCTTCGGTCCATTCGCTGCTTTGCGGGCGATGATCCCATTGCATTACCGGCAGTGCGCCAGTGATCACGGGTTCTTCGGAGATACGTGCGCAGGCCGTGCCCGCGATCAGGATTGCCGCCATTGCAAGACGGCCGACATTGGGAATGATTGCCAAGAGACCGGCTCCGGATGTTTCATGTTGCCGCCGCTTCTCTATTTCCGCACAGTTTGTCGAGAACACCGCCCGTTCTGCGCGAAAATCGGCGGGAACCTGCCATCCGCTACTCTGCCACAGGCTGATTTCCGCCTTCGCCCGCCTTGATCAATGCCTTGATCGACTCGGGCGTGTGACTTAGAGAGAGCAATCTGGAAAGGGACTCCACCATGCTCGATCTCGTTTCAAACGCGCCCGATGCACGGCGCATTGCCGGAACAACCGGCGACTGGGAGATGGTCATCGGTCTTGAGGTCCACGCGCAGGTCGCGTCGAATGCCAAGCTCTTCTCGGGATCCTCGGCTGCCTTTGGCGCCGAACCCAATGCCAACGTGAGCTTTGGCGACGCCGCGATGCCCGGGACGCTGCCGATGCTGAACCGTGGCTGCGTCGAACAGGCCGTGCGCACCGGGCTGGGGATCAATGCAACGATCAATCTTCAATCGAGCTTTGATCGCAAGCATTACTTCTACCCCGACCTGCCGACCGGCTTTCAGATCAGCCAGTTCTTCCATCCGATCGTCACCGATGGCGAGGTATTGGTCGAGGTTGGCCCCGGCCAGGTCCGCCATGTGCGGATCGAGCGGATCCATATCGAACAGGACGCGGGCAAGCTGGTCCATGACATGGACCCGGCGATGTCCTTCGTCGACCTCAACCGTGGCGGCGTCGCCCTGATGGAAATCGTGTCGCGCCCCGACATCCGCTCGCCCGAGGAGGCGGCGGCCTACCTGGGCAAGCTGCGCCAGATCATGCGCTATCTGGGGACCTGTGACGGCAACATGCAAAATGGCAGCATCCGCGCCGATGTGAACGTGTCCGTCTGCCGCCCCGGCCAATACGAGAAATGGCGCGAGAGCGGCGATTTCTCCCATCTCGGCACCCGTTGCGAGATCAAGAACGTGAACTCGCTGCGCTTCGTGCAACAGGCCGCCGAATACGAGGCGCGCCGCCAGATCGCGCTGATCGAGGACGGCGGCACCCTCGAGCAGGAGACCCGCCTCTTTGACGCCGACCGGGGCGAGACCCGCGCCATGCGCTCGAAGGAGACCGCGCAGGACTATCGCTACTTCCCCGATCCCGACTTGCTGCCGCTGGTGATCGAACAGGCGTGGGTCGACGAACTTGGCGCCGCACTGCCCGAACTGCCCGATGCGCGCAGGGCGCGCTACATGGCGGATTTCGGCCTTACCGATTATGACGCCAGCGTGCTTACCGCCGAGCATGAGAACGCAGAGTATTTCGAGGCAGTCGCAAGTGGCCGCGACGGCAAGCAGGCCGCGAACTGGGTGCTGAACGAGCTCTTCGGTCGCATGAACCGCGACGAGGGCGTGGACATCACCAACTGCCCGGTCGATCCGGCGCAACTGGGGGCGATCATCGACCTTATCGGCGCAGGCACGATTTCGGGCAAGATCGCCAAGGACCTGTTCGAAATCGTCTATACCGAAGGCGGCGATCCAGCGCAGATCGTCGAGACGCGCGGCATGAAGCAGGTGACCGATACCGCGGCGATCGAGGCGGCGGTCGATGCGGCAATCGCCGCCAATCCGGCGCAGGTCGAGAAGGCGAAAGTGAACCCGAAGCTCGCGGGCTGGTTCGTGGGCCAGGTGATGAAGGCCACCGGCGGCAAGGCGAGCCCGGCTGCGGTGAACGAGATCATCGCGGCGAAGCTCGGCCTTTGACGTGGTGGCGGCGAAATACGAGTATCGGGTCATCCCCGCGCCGCGTAGGGGCATACGCGCAAAGGGCCTGAAGGCACCCGAGGACCGCTTTGCCGCCGCCGTGGCCGAAAGCATGAACGAGGCCGCGCGCGATGGCTGGGAATACCTGCGCTCGGACACATTGCCGCTGGACGAGCGACAGGGGCTCACTGGCCATGCGACCTCCTGGCAGGTGCTGCTGGTGTTTCGCCGCGCGCTGGACCTGGCGGTGATGGACCCGCCGACCGCCCAGGTGGCGCCCCCTGTGGCATCCCCTGTGGCGCCTATTGTGGAACCGCCGGCGCCGCAGCCGGCCGCTGCGCCGGCGCCGCCGCCTTTGCGCGCAACGCACGAGCCGCCCGACGTTCCGCTGCCGCCGCTGCGGCTGGAGAGGGACTGACCCGCAGGCTCGGGGCCCGAAGGATCGGGGGCAGGGCGCAGGCGCGCCCCGCAGGTTCATCTGGTCATGAGCGTATCACGATTCCCGCCGCCGGTCCCGCCACGGGGCGGGCGCGGCGGCGGCATCCGTGCCATCGGCCGGGACCGACCCCGCCCGCTCAGCCCGCCAGTGCGCGGCCGAGATATTCGTCGACCTTCTCGAGATAGCCCATGGTCGTGAGCCATTTCTGATCCGGCCCGACCAGCAGCGCGAGGTCCTTGGTCATGTGGCCATCCTCGACCGCCTGCACGGTGACCTTCTCCAGGGTCCGGGCGAATTCCAGCAGCCTGGCGTTGTCATCAAGCTTGGCGCGATGCTTCAGCCCGCCGGTCCAGGCATAGATCGAGGCGATCGAGTTGGTCGAGGTCTCCTTGCCCGCCTGATGCTGGCGATAATGGCGGGTGACGGTGCCATGGGCAGCCTCGGATTCCACGATCTTGCCATCGGGCGTCATCAGGACGCTGGTCATCAGGCCAAGGCTGCCGAAACCCTGCGCGACGATATCGGACTGCACGTCACCGTCATAGTTCTTGCAGGCCCAGACATAACCGCCCGACCACTTCAGCGCGCTGGCAACCATGTCGTCGATCAGGCGATGTTCGTAATGAATGCCCGCCTTGCTGAACTGGTCGGCGAATTCGGCGTCGAAAATCTCCTGAAACAGGTCCTTGAAGCGACCATCATAGACCTTGAGGATCGTGTTCTTGGTGCTCAGATAGACCGGATAGCCGCGCTGCAGTCCGTAGTTGAACGACGCGCGCGCAAAATCGCGGATTGAATCGTCCAGGTTGTACATCGCCATCGCGATACCCGGACCCGGCGACTGGAACACTTCGTGTTCGATGGTCTCGCCATCCTCGCCCACGAATTTGATCGTCAGCTTGCCCTTGCCGGGAAAGCGGAAATCGGTGGCGCGGTATTGGTCGCCATAGGCGTGACGGCCAACGACGATGGGCTGGGTCCAGCCCGGCACCAGGCGCGGCACGTTCTTGCAGATGATCGGCTCGCGGAAGATCACGCCGCCCAGGATGTTGCGGATGGTGCCGTTGGGGCTGCGCCACATCTGCTTGAGGCCGAATTCCTCGACCCGCGCCTCATCGGGGGTGATGGTCGCACATTTCACCCCGACACCGTATTTCTTGATCGCCTCGGCGGCGTCCACGGTGACCTGGTCACTGGTGCGGTCACGTTCCTCGATGCCGAGATCGTAGTATTTCAGGTCGATATCGAGATAGGGCAGGACCAGCTTCTGCTTGATGAAGTCCCAGATGATCCGCGTCATCTCGTCGCCGTCGAGTTCGACGACAGGATTGGCGACCTTGATCTTCGACATGAGCTGTTCCCTGCAATGACCCTTGGTTCAGGCGCCCCGATATCCGAAAGCGCGCCTGGGGGAAAGCCGGTATGCCGCCGCATACCGCGCAGCCGCTCAGCCCGGCGGCCGTTCCACGCCTGCCTCACCGTCCCCTGTGGCGCGCGCGCGGCGCCCGGCCATGAACGCGCGCGCCCTTGCCTCGGCGGTGCGGATGCGCACGGCGGTCAGGAAGGCTTCCTGCGTGGTGGCCGAGCCCGCCCCGATCACCTGCGCGATCTCGCTGACGATGTCCTCGTCCTCGAGTTCTGCCGCCAGTTCCAGCGCCTCGCGCGCCAGATCGTCGGCGATGCGGGCGATGATGTCGCTCATCTCGTGGTCTCGGTCAGTCGGCGGCGGACATAGGTCTTCACGCTGTCGATCATCACGTCCATATGCGGGTCCTCGAAGAAATGGCCCGCACCTTCCAGCACCTCATGCGTGATGGTGATGCCTTTCTGTTCGTGCAGCTTGTTGACCAGCGCGAGCGTGTCGGCGGGTGGTGCCACCCTGTCAGCCGAGCCGTTGATGACCAGGCCCGAGGACGGGCAGGGCGCAAGGAACGAGAAGTCATACATGTTCGCGGGCGGCGCGACCGAGATGAACCCCGTCACCTCGGGTCGGCGCATGAGAAGCTGCATCCCGATCCACGCCCCGAACGAGAAGCCCGCGATCCAGCAATGCTTGGAATTCGTGTTCATCGACTGCAGGTAATCCAGCGCCGAGGCTGCATCCGACAGCTCGCCGATCCCCTGGTCATATTCGCCCTGGCTGCGCCCGACGCCGCGGAAGTTGAACCGCAGCACGGTGAAACCCATCTCGTAGAAGGCATAGTGCAGGTTATAGACGACGCGATTGTTCATCGTGCCGCCAAACTGGGGATGCGGGTGCAGGATAATGGCGAGCGGCGCGTCACGCCCCTTCTGCGGGTGATAACGGCCCTCGAGCCGGCCCTCGGGGCCGGGAAAGATCACCTCGGGCATGAAACGTCCCCCTTGCCTTGGCGTGGTATCCTTGACAAAATCACTACCAATTCCTGAATCCTGTTCTTTCTGCCTGTCGCGGGGCCAAATGCCGGTGCGACGGCCTAGCCGAGTTAATGGTGGTGCGCATGCGGGTCAATGGAGGCGCCGACGTGATCGGCATGGGGGCGATGAGATGAAGCTCTCGACACGGGGGCGCTACGCGGTTGTGGCGATGACGGAACTGGCACTCGAACCGGCGGGCGCGCGCGTCAATCTTGCCGAACTGGCCCGGCGCGAGGATATCTCGCCCGCTTATCTCGAGCAACTGTTCGTCAAGCTGCGCCGCGCGGGCCTGGTCCTGTCGGTGCGCGGCCCGGGCGGCGGCTATGCGCTGGCGCGCCCGGCCGACGAAATCAGCATTGCCGAAATCCTTCTGGCCGTGGAAGAGACCATCTCGGCGCTGGTGCGCGGCGGTGGTGCCGAAGGCGCGAGTTCGGGCACAAGGGCGCAATCCCTGGCGAACCGCCTGTGGGAGGGGTTCTCGGCGCAGGTCTATGTCTATCTCCAGCGCACCACCCTCGGGGATGTGGTGCGCAACCGCCTTGCGCCCTGTCCGGCGGTGCCGCAGTTGTTCCAGGTGACGGAGTGACCATCTAACCGGGCGGGGATGCGGTACACCCAGGAGCATCCGTGTCGTCCCGTCGAGGATTCTTGCAGGAATGAAGAAGGACTGCCGCGATGGCTGAGCGCGTCTATCTTGACCACAACGCGACCATGCCGCTGCGCCAGGAGGCGCGCGCGGCGATGATCGCGGCCATGGATGTCACGGGCAACCCGTCCTCGGTCCATGGCGAGGG
>JACDJA010002645.1_pt1 | contig 12497 bp, 13 predicted proteins | sample 7449241 | NCBI WGS metagenome assembly JACDJA01 (sample SAMN14253289, study PRJNA609438) | sludge metagenome | isolation source: initial anaerobic sludge | collected 2018-12-20 | reverse complement strand
GCGACCCAAAGCCCACTGCATCAGATCCGCCTTTCGCACAACACTGCCCGCATGGGCCAGCAGCACCTGCAGAATCTCGTATTCGGTGGCGGTCAGCTCCAGTGGTTCGTCATTCTGGTAAATGCGACGGTGGTCCAGCTCGATTCGCAGATCACCATAGTGCCTGGCTTCCACCGCTGTTGCCTTCTGATCCCACGCCACCCGGCGCAATATGGCCTGAAGCCGCGCTGCCAGTTCACGGGGGTTACAGGGTTTGGGAATGTAGTCATCCGCACCGACTTCAAGCCCCACAATGCGATCTGTTTCATCACCCCGGGCGGTCAGCAACACCACGGGCAGATGCGTCGCCGAGCGCAGTTCACGCAACACCTCAAGGCCGTTGATATCAGGCAGCATGATATCCAGCACAACAATATCGCAATGCTGCCCGAGCGCCAGTGCCAGGCCATCTTTGCCGTTAGCCGCTTCCCGCACCGTAAATCCCTGGCCACTCAAGTAGCGCGCCAGCAGCTCACGGAGCTCGTCATCATCTTCTATCAGAAGGACTCTGTTCTGCATGGTTAGTCTCAACCCGGATTGACTCAATCGATGCCCGAAGTCTAACACGGGCCCCGGAACCTGCTGAGCCGGGCCTGCATTCCTTTGCAGAACCTTTACATACCCTTGACGCTCGTTTACCAGGACGCCAGCTACCATAGCGGTGAATCATGCTTCTGGCACAAACAGCCAGACAACACCGTCACTGAACGAGGAAATACCATGAGCAAACATAAATCATCCATTCTCACCGCCGGCCTTCTGGCTTCCGCCCTGTTCGCAGCCAGCCCTGCCCTGATGGCAGCTGACTCTTTTGGGAACTACGGCGAGGGACCGCGCGGTAATCAGCGCGATATGACAGAAATGTGCGACAACATGCGCGACGGTAAAGGGCCTTTCAACAGAGAAGAGCGGCGGGCGCAGATGGCCGAAAGGCATGAAGCCATGGCGGAGCGACTGAAACTGAACGATGAACAGCGCGAAATCTGGAACGAGATTCGCGAGGAAAGGCGCCAGCAACATGACAAACGTATGGAACAAATGCAGAAAAAGATGAAAAAGCGATGCGATAAGTGGAAATAATGATTATTGGCCGGGTTCTGACTAACGACTGGAAGTATGCACGGCTCGCCATCTTCTTCAATCCGTATTACCCGGCCTTGTTTCCCCGCACCCATTAACTGATACTGGAGATAGCCCCATAATGTTGCCAACGACGGCATCCGGCATTGCATGCCGCCTTTGCAATACCTTCACTCGCCACAGACTGCCGTTCACTTTGTGTTTGTAGCCGGAAAGATGATGGCACCAAATTACGAAACTGCGCTCGAAACGTGGTTTCACCACAAACGGACTTATTAGAGGTATTATCATGGACTCACGTAAACCAGCCATTGTAGCCGCCAGCATTCTTGCTTCCGCCCTGTTGCTATCCAGCCCGCTAACTATGGCCCAGAGCCAGAAAAATGAAGGCCGGAATAACGAGGCTCAGCTTCAGCAAATGCAGGACGAACGCCAGCAAATGCAGGAACAACGCCAGCTAATGCGGGAACAACGTCAGCAAATGACCAACAAGCAGATGGCAGAACGCCAGTCTCAGCGCCAGGCAGAGCGACAGCTTGAGAAACTCGAGCTCCAGCAGGAAATGGCAGAGCGCTACGAAGACGTCGCCAATCGCATGAACCTGACCAGCGAGCAACGCAAGGTGTGGGATGAATTCGTAAGAGAAAGGGCGATTGAAAGGCAACAGCGCCTGATAGACAGGCAGGTAGAAATGCAGGAGCGCAGACAGCAGAGACAGCAATAATCCTGCTGGCGTGATCGCACGGCTACCATGTCCGAACCCCGCTTTCACAAGCCCCTGGAGATGACTCATGGCCCGGCAGACTGCCGGGTCACTGTGTGTTATTCGGTTAACAACATTGCCCGATCCGACTGGCAGCGGCTAGCGGACACCGGCAACCCTTTTCTGCGATACGAGTTTTTCCAGGCCCTGGAGCAAACCGGCTGCACCAGCGCCACCACCGGTTGGCAACCCAGCCATCTGATGATCCGTCAGCACGGCCAGATAACCGGCATTATCCCCGCTTTCCTGAAAAATCACTCCCGTGGCGAATACGTGTTCGACTTTGCCTGGGCCGAGGCTTATCGGCGCTATGGCCAGCCCTATTACCCGAAACTTCTGATTGCCATTCCTTTCACACCGTCCCAGGGGCCGAGATTACTGCTGGATCCGCAACTGCGTGATGAGCTGGACGCCAAAGGACTTCACGATCTTCTGGACCAGGTGATCGCGCGCCTTGGCGCTCACTCATGGCACCTGCTGTTTCCCGGTGCAGAGGATCAGCAACTGCTCCGACATGATGAGCAGCTGCACCGCCTTGGCTGCCAGTTCCACTGGCACAATCGTGGCTACGAATGTTTCGACGACTTTCTGGGTGAACTTACGTCCCGCAAGCGGAAATCCATCCGTAAAGAGCGTCGCCAGGTCGCCGGGCAGGGCATCACCTTCATCCGGTTCGATGGCGCCGACGTTCCCGACCACGTTCTGGCGGCTTTTTATGTGTTCTATCAAGCCACTTATCTGAAACGCGGGCAACGGCCTTACCTGACCCGTCAGTTCTTCCAGCAGATTCGGCAGACCATGCCCGAACATCTGCACCTGATCATGGCGGTAAAGGAAGGGGAAATGATTGCCGGCGCCCTGTTCCTGAGCGGGCGAAATACTCTCTACGGTCGTTACTGGGGCTGCCTTGAGGAGTACAACCACCTGCACTTTGAGACCTGTTACTACCAGGGCATTGAGCTGGCCATCGAACTGGGTCTTCAAACGTTCGATGCGGGTGCCCAGGGCGAGCACAAGCTGGTGCGGGGATTCGAGCCGGTGCTCACCCATTCATGGCACGGGATCGCCCACCCGGGATTTCATGACGCTATTGATGCCTTTACCCGGGAGGAGGCGGAACAGGTGATGAGTTACTTTGAAGACGCCAAAACAGTGCTTCCATTCCGGCAAAACAACGGAGCCTGAGAGGCCAGCCTGCGGGCCCCGTCCGGCTCCATATTCCGGTCAGTTGTCTTTGATACGGAAACCTATTTTCAGGGACACCTGATAATGGCCAACCTTGCCATCCACAATGTGCCCCCGGGTTTCCGTCACCTCGAACCATTCCATATTGCGGATGCTCTTGGCCGATTCGGCGAGGGCATTTTCAATCGCACCCTCAATGCTTGTTTCAGACGAACCTACAATCTCGACCTTTTTGTACACGTGGTTATCGGACATACCAAAGTTCCTTGTGCTCGGTGGGTTTCACCAAAAGCCTAGGAGAGAAGCCGGTGCCCGGCAAATTACGGTAATTTAGTCTTGAGCGCCTAGCCGGGCGGGGTGGGCAAGTATACTCAGGGCCTCAAGACGCGGCAAACTCCAGGTACCGGCTGGCCGCCTGCTTTTTTTCATCCTGGCTGTTCAGTAGCTCAAGACGTAGCCGGTCAATAATGCGCATGTATTCATCCAGGGGCGAGTCTGATTTGCCGAGATCTCTGGTCTCTTCAATAAACGCCTTTTGCTTTTCCCGGATCTCATTGAGCTTTTCCAATGCACCACGAATGGCCTCTATACGCGCACCCAGCAATCCGCCAACGTTGCCGCTCTGCCCGCCCCCATCACCAGCCGGACGGTTGAGACGCTGTTCTGCCGGGGGGACTTCCGCAGTCTTCTGCTCAGCCAGGGTGAGTTCTTCGAGTGTGCGAACTTCACCGTCTGTCGTCAGGTAGATGCCTGACGCCTGAATTTGCCCCAGGGGAATGCCCTGACGACTGGTCAGGGTGAAGCTGTCTTCTGTGCTGCCTACATACAAAGCCTGAACACCCACCTCCTCAAGCGACTTCAAGGCCTGGGATCCATCGGCGGTCTGTACCCACACGGAAAGCGCTGAAAACACGTCGTCGTTGGCATCGATCCATTGGTTGCCGTCGTTATCAAACCTGGCCAGTTCGCCGAAGCCGGAACCACTTGCGGGGCCAAACAGTTCGGTGCCGTCATCCACCTTACCGTTGCCGTTGCGGTCAAACACCAGATAGCCACTGCCGCTGCCCAAGGTAGCGAACTGACCGGTTTCGCCGTTTCCATTCAGATCGAACTCGAACAGAGTGTCGGTGAGCCGGGCGGTCGTGCTGCCAAAATTGATGACCAAGGGGTCGGTCATCGGGCGTTCTTCAATGCGCAGGCTTTCGGAGTATTCGTAAGTTCTGGATTGGGATTGGCGCAGCGACAGGGTGAAATCAATGGTTTCGCCATTGTCCAGTGCAATGCTGCCGGTAGAGGCGAAGGAACGGGTTTCGCTCTCGGAATAGAACATGTAGCGACTTGCCTCAATGGCCATATTGCCTTTCGCCTGAGTGCCAGATTCGCCTGCCAGTGCAGCCCGACCTACGCTAAGGGCCTGCTGGCCACGCAGAAACAGCCCGGTGGTTTTCTCCGCCAGTTCGGCACTGGTATATACCGAATTCCGATCGCCACCACTGACGGTGCCGGAACTTGTGTATCCAAGTCGTTCCTGGTTGCTGTAACGATAAGCCGCATCCCGGGATATCGTTAGCTGAGTGCCACCATTCTGACCTTCCGGACGAACACCGGGCAGCGATTGCCCGTTAATCCGGAGCTGGCTCTGACTGAAAGCCGTTTCCTGGCGGGAGTTTCCCTGAAGAAAGGAAATCTGGCTGGACACAATCATGGCGCGGGCTTACCTCTGAGTTCCTTGACTACCTACCCTCTTATCGGCTGAGGCAGGTAGAGCTTGAGCGCTTTTTGTGCACGCTTCCCGCTCGCAAGCTATCCAGGTATGGCCTGGAACAGATACCGGACAAGCGCAGCGGCGAGAATACCTGCTGCAATCGCCGGCAGCGGCTTTCGGAGGACAAGCATGGCAACGGCAGTCACCGAGAGAGCTGCGAGCGCGCCCGCATCACCACCAAAGGCCATGGGAACGATGATGGCGATGAGCACGGAACTGGCCATGGTGTTGATAAAGCTCTCAATACGAGGGCTAATGCGCACAAAAGACATGATAAACACGCCCCCGAACCGGGTTACCAACGTGACCAGTGTCATGATAACGATCAGCGCCAGAACGCCGGTTGTGGTGGTTTCGATGGTCATGCCGGCTCCTCCCCGGCACGTTCATCAACCGGCTTTTTTTCAAGCCAGAAGAAGCCAACCACACCACCGGCAAGGGCGCCGGCGACCACGTGGGTGTTGGCGGGCAACCACTTCCAGGCCGCCAGTGAAGCAACCGCCGCCAGCGCCCAGGCCACCAGGACACGGGGGTTCTTCTTGCCACCCAGTGCCATGGCCAGCAGGAAACAACCCAGCACCATGTCCATCCCGAAGCTTTTCGGGTTCTGTAAAAGCCCACCGAAATACGCACCCAGCCAGGTTCCGACGATCCACGCCAGCCAGAGCACAAGCCCGCCACCGAGAATCACCTCCAGGTTACGTCTGCCGCTTTGATATTCCTGGGCAGACACAGCCCAGTTGGCATCCGTAAGGAGCAGAAGCAGCCCATACCGTTTTGCGGGAGCAACGTCCCTCAGCATGGGGTAAAGCGAGGCCCCCATGAGAAGGTGGCGGGAGTTGATGGCAAACACCACAACCATAACGGGGATGACCGGGACTTCCGCTCCCCACATATCAATCGCAGCAAACTGTGACGCACCGGCAAACACCAGGGTACTCATCAGCAAGGATTCGAGAGGCGCCAGCCCCTCCTGCGCGGCGGCAAGACCAAATGCAGCGCCGAAAGCCACCACGAACAGGGAAATAGGAAACATCCGGACAAGTTCGGAACGAACCTTCGCGGGCTGGAACTGGTAGGGATATGACGTATTTTTCATCTAGGCAAGCTAAGGAAATTTCCCGGGCGCGCGTATAGGTAGTTTCCGCAGTGACACGCTCACGCGTGAGTTATTGATCTCCCGCCAGGTTTTTCAAGCTGCAGCCGATAAACAAAAGCTATTGATTGCAGGCCAAGCTGATTTTGCAATTGACCTCGCAGATTACAACGATTAGTTTACTCCTAGCCCGACTTGGTAAAGGCAATCCCTTTCAGAAGCCAGGGCACCTGAAATCGAAAGACCGGCCACAAGCCGGACGACAAAAACAACAGCGCCACTGCTGCCGAGATCCGGCTAGGTGGAGAGGATTTCAAAATGCTTACTTCAGCACGTCTGCAAGGCGTCTTGTGCAATGCACAGCAGCGCCCGCCCGATAAGATCATCGCCTTTCAATTCCTTATCGCTACGCCCATTCAAGCCAGGGAAGAGAGGTGACTCCCCATGACTGTATTCAGCCATCCCGAATTCGATAACCACGAACATCTGTCTTTTTTCTGTGACCCCGAAACCGGGCTCAGGGCCATTGTTGCCATTCACAACACCTCCCGCGGGCCCGCTCTCGGCGGCTGCCGGATGTTTCCCTATGCCAGCGATGAAGAAGCTCTGCGCGATGTACTGCGCCTGTCACGGGGCATGACCTACAAATCTGCGCTTGCCAACCTGGACCTGGGTGGCGGCAAGTCGGTCATTATCGGCGATCCGCGCAAGCAGAAAACCGAAGCCCTGCTGGAAGCCATGGGGAAGCACCTGGAAGGGCTCGGAGGCCAGTACATTGCCGCAGAAGATTCCGGAACCAGCGTACCCGACCTGAAAGTGATGGGCCGGCATACCCGGCACGTTGCCGGTATTGTGGAACGCACCGCATTCGATGGCCAGACCAGCAATGGGGACCCCTCCCCCACTACAGCTTATGGCACTTTTATTGGCCTGAAAGCTGCCGTCAGGCACAAGCTTGGCCGTGAGGATCTGACCGGACTGAAGGTTGCCATTCAGGGCGTTGGCAACGTGGGTTTCCGGCTGGCGCGCCACCTTAAAGACGCCGGCGCCGAACTCTGGGTCTATGATATTCACCAGGAGAACATGCAGCGGGCTGTAGACGAACTGGGCGCTCATGCAGCATCGGCCGAGGACATTCTGTTCCTGCCGGTAGACGTTGTTGCCCCTTGCGCCATGGGTGCCGTACTCAACGACGACAGCATTCCCCGATTGCAGGCAAAGGTTGTTGCAGGCGCGGCAAACAACCTCCTGCAACAGCCGCATCACGATCAGGCACTGAAAGACCGGGGTATCCTCTACGCACCGGATTTCGCCATTAATGCCGGTGGCATCATTGATGTGTTCTATGAGCGCTCGGGGGCTTCACCGGACGTTGTTCGAGAGCACGTGGAAGGCATAGGCCAGACCCTTGCCGAGATCTTTACGCGTTCCGATAACAGCGGCATTCCAACCGGAGAGATTGCCAACACGCTTGCTGAAGAGCGTTTTCAGGCGCGTTCGGGCAAAGCAAAAAAAGGTCACGATCAGCTCGAGGGCGTGTGACGGTTTTTCGGTACTCACTCTGAGGAGTCGTGACCGGATCACGGCTCCTGCCTCTTCAAACAAAAACAAGTATCTTGCAGGAGACAATCATGTCTGAATCCAATGCGTCCTATTCCGGGATAATGGAAGGCTCAAACGCCAAACGGGGGCTCTGGTCTTCCCGCCTGGCGTTTATTCTTGCGGCCACGGGTTCTGCCGTCGGCCTTGGCAACATCTGGAAGTTCCCCTATGTTACCGGGGAAAACGGCGGTGGCGCCTTTGTGCTCGTTTACCTTCTGTGCATCGCGGCGATTGGCTTGCCTATCATGATGGCCGAAGTGCTGATTGGTCGCCGTGGTGGCCACAGCCCGGTTAACAGCCTGAAAGCCATCGCCAGGCACGACAAACTGAGCCCTGCCTGGTGGATGGTCGGGGCACTCGGTGTTATCGCCGGCTTTCTGATTCTGTCGTTCTATTCAGTCATTGGTGGCTGGGCTGTGTCCTATGTCGGTACAGCGGCAAGCGGACAACTGACGGGCCAGTCAGCCGACGCTATCGGCGCCATTTTTTCCGACCTGCTGGGTGATCCGATCACCTTGTTGGTGTGGCACACCCTGTTCATGGGCCTGGTAATGCTTGTGGTGGCCAAGGGCGTTCGTTCCGGGCTTGAGCGCGCGGTCAGCATCCTGATGCCAGCCCTGTTCCTGCTGCTTCTCACGGTTGTTGGCTACGCCATGACCACCGGCGAGTTTGGTCGCGCTGTCGCCTTCCTGTTCCAGCCCGATTTTTCCAAACTCACCACCGCGGGTGTACTGGTGGCACTGGGGCACGCCTTCTTCACCCTGAGCCTGGGTATGGCGGTAATGATGGCTTACGGCTCCTATCTGCCAAAGAACATATCCATTGCCAAAACCTCCATCGCCGTTTGTATCATTGATACGGCTGTCGCCCTGCTTGCCGGCCTGGCCATTTTCCCGATTGTGTTCGCCAACGGCCTTGAGCCAGGCGCCGGCCCTGGCCTGATTTTCCAGACCCTGCCACTGGCATTCGGCCAGATGCCCATGGGCAGCCTGTTCGGAACCCTGTTCTTTCTGCTGCTGATCTTTGCCGCCTGGACATCAGGCATTTCCCTGCTCGAGCCCATCGTGGAATGGCTGGAAGAACAAAAAGGCATGAACCGCACCGTCAGTACCCTGGGTGCGGGATTCGTGTGCTGGGCGCTGGGTATCGCCTCGATCCTTTCCCTGAACCTGTGGTCGGATTTCGCGCCACTGGGCTGGATCGGCATGCTTGAAGGAAAAACCATCTTCGATCTGCTGGACTTCTTTACCGCCAACATCATGTTGCCCCTGGGCGGCCTGCTGGTTGCAGTGTTTGCCGGCTGGGTGATGTCGCGCAAGGCCATGGAGGATGAACTGGCACTTTCAGCGCCCATGTTCCGCCTCTGGTACATTACCGTGCGCTACATTACGCCGGTAGCCGTAGGAACTGTATTTGTATACAACCTGATCGGAGCCTGAGCAACGCCTGGTATGATGCCAGTCTGCAACTCATCGGGGAGGCTCTCAGGGCCTCCCCGATAAACGTCCTCAGAAAAAAATCTGTCTCCGTTTTCCGCTGGTGTATCCTCTTCTCAGATTCACCCGCCAAGGAGCTCCTTTAACGTGTCAATTCCACCGACAGAAAGCTGGACCCTATTGCAGGGTGGTCTGGTTTTTCTGATGTGTGCGGCCATCATCGCGGTTGCCGGAACCCGTATCACACGGGTTGTCGACCAGTTGGCTGACCGCACCGGAATTGGCGAAGCGGCCGCAGGTGCCGTGCTGCTGGGCGCGTCAACGTCCATAGGCGGCTCGGTTCTCTCGGTCACTGCCGCATGGAATGGCCATGCCGAACTGGCGATCAGCAACGCGTTGGGGGGCATTGCTGTACAGACATTTTTCCTGGCGGTTGCGGACATGGTCTATCGCCGGGCCAACCTGGAACATGCCGCGGCGTCGGTTCCGAATATGATGCAAAACGGGTTGCTGATCTGCCTGCTGGCACTGATCCTGTTCGCCCCCTACCTGCCAGACGTTACTGTCGGTGGGGTTCATCCGGTAACAGCGGTTTTGCTTGCAGTCTATTTCTACGGCATCTATCTGGTGCGCGCGGCATCAGAATCGCCCATGTGGCTACCCTCCATCACCCGGGAAACCCGTGAAGACAGGCCCGACGACGTGACGACAATGCCTCCGTTGCCTCGCCTTTGGGTTGAGTTTCTGGTGTTAATGGCAGCTATGGGTGTCGCAGGCTGGGCACTGGAGCCGGCGGCCACGGTGATTGCCAACAGGACGAATCTGACACAGACCGTGGTTGGTGTGCTGCTAACCGCCGTTAGCACCTCGATTCCCGAGCTGGTGACATCGGTTGCTGCGGTTCGCCGTGGGGCACTCACTCTGGCGGTAGGCGGAATTATTGGCGGTAATGCCTTTGACACTCTGTTCACTGCTGCATCGGACATAGCCTACCGGGACGGGTCTATCTACCATGCGATGCCCGAGGATTCAAAATTCTGGGCAGCCCTTACGCTGCTGATGTCCGGCGTATTGATGATGGGGCTGATCCGTCGGGAACGTCAGGGATTCGGCAAGATCGGCATGGAAAGCACGGTCATTATGGTGCTGTATGTTTTCGGGGTTGTCTTGCTGCTTGGTGATGTCCAGGCTTCAGGTTAGTCGGACCTCCGGGCCGGACGGTCAGGAACCGTCTCGCCCGCTATGAAGTTGGTTCATAACTGATCAAGGGACGCCTCCAGGGTCTCTCCGATTCGTGCATTCAGCTTCAGGTCCGCCAGCGCTTCTGCACGCGTCCGGCCCAGATTAAGGGTGGCAACCGGCTTGCCGAATTCTTTGGCGTAGCGGCAAAAGCGGAATCCCGAGTACACCATCAGTGACGAACCGATCACCAGCAATCCATCGCTGGCTTTTAGAGTATCAATTGCTGAACTCACCCTTTGCTTTGGCACATAATCCCCGAAAAACACCACATCCGGCTTCAGTATGCCACTGCACAGGGGGCAATCTGCCAGCCGGAATCCTGAAAAATCCACTTCCAGATCCGCATCGCCATCCGGCGCGGTGTCAGCCTGGTACTGCCGGTAATCCGGGTTGAGATCGGCACAGCGCGCATGCACTTCATCCCGGGGGCATCGATAGCCACAGCTCATGCACAGCACTTCATCAGCGCGGCCATGCAGGTCGCTCACTGCCCGGGTGTCGGCTTTCTGGTGCAGGCGATCGACATTCTGGGTAACCACCAGGCTTGAGTGGTTGCGCGACTCCAGTTCGGCGATGTAATAGTGGGCGGGATTTGGCGTGGCGTTACGCATGACCGGCCAGCCAATCAGGCTGCGCCCCCAGTAGCGCTGGCGGGTCTGGAAGTTTTCCATGAAGTCCCGGTGCTGAACCGGCTGCTTGCGCTTCCAGGCGCCTTCGCCATCGCGGTAATCGGGAATGCCGGAATCTGTGCTTACGCCAGCTCCGGTGAGGATCATCAGTTTCGGGTAGCGCCGGATAAATTCGGCCAGTAGTTCCCCAGCGTGCTCCGGTTTATGCACAGCAACAGGCTCACTCAGCTCTGGCAAGCGCTGATCCGCGCTGAAGGGACGAGTTCGGTGGGTGGTTACTGACATGCAAACTCCGGCTGATTCAGCCCGGTTTACGGGCAACATAAACGGTATTGAAAGATTCCCGGTTCTGGAACGGGTTGAAGAAGTTCACCAGGTGACACTCGACGTCGGTGAACACTTCCCGTAATACATCCATGAATACGTTATCTTCGGCCTCATTGGACCACATGGCAAAGGTACCACGGGGTTTGAGTTGCCGGGCCATGCGACTGATATTTTCGGTGGTGTAGAAGCTGGCATTGGAAGCGTTCAGCAGGGCGCGGGGCGAATGGTCGATATCCAGCAGGATGGCATCGAACTGTTTGCCTGGGGCTTCGGGATCAAAGCCACCGCTCTCGGGTTCGGCATTGGCCAGATCGAAGAAGCTGCCGTGGATGTAGCGGCTGCGGGGGTCTGCGTTGATGTCTTTGCCAAGGGGCACGTATTCTTGCTGGTGCCAGCGGATAACCGGTTCGAGGTATTCGACAATCAGCAGCTCCGCTACCCGTTGGTGTTTGAGAGCTGCCACGGCGGTGTAGCCGAGTCCCAGGCCGCCCACGACGACGCTGAGGTTGTCGCCTTCGGTTTCGTTTAGCCCAAGATCTGAGAGCGCGACTTCGGCATCCACAAACATGCTGGACATGAGAAACTCTTCACCGAGTTTTACTTCGTAAATATCTCTGTCACCCAGTGCGGGGATGCGCCGGCGCCGGAGTGTGATTTCGCCGATTTCGGAGGGCTGGCTATCAATTTGCTCGAACAGTCTTGCCACTTTGGTGCCTCTTTTTCTTTGCTTTGACCTTTGTCGTGCCTGCATTAGATCGGCACTGTGCAAGCACTGGTGGGGGCCCCTCTCCCAAAAAACGCTGTGAATACGTCCGTGTACGCTTGGCTCCGCCCTTTAGCGCTTATTGCTCCTGCGTCGCGCTAAAGGTCCTGGACAAGCCGTCCATGGCTTGCCCGTGAAGTGCTTCGCACTCCACCCATGGCTCCGCACATTTTTGGGAGAGGGGCCCCCACCAGCGCAACTGTCTACTCCCCTGGATTCTCTGTTGCCTTCATACATCCGGCCAAAATATCCCGCATTTTCTCTGCACCAAGCTTGTTCATCAGCTCAATATTCCTCGGGGGTATCCCATCTACATCCGGATGACTATCAATTGCCGCTTCCAGGCTGGCTTCCCGTAACAGGTGAAGCATGGGGAACGGGGAGCGATTGGTATAGTTCTCGGCGGCATCCGGTGTTGTGCCAGCAAACTGGTAGTCCGGGTGGAAACTGGCGATCTGGTAGATGCCTTCCATATCCAGATAGGTCAACAACCCGTCGGCAGCGCTCAGAAATTCGTTGTAGTCAGTAAAGTTCTGGAGCACGTGAGGATGAATCAAAAGCGTGGTTTCG
>JACDJA010002640.1_pt1 | contig 12511 bp, 9 predicted proteins | sample 7449241 | NCBI WGS metagenome assembly JACDJA01 (sample SAMN14253289, study PRJNA609438) | sludge metagenome | isolation source: initial anaerobic sludge | collected 2018-12-20 | reverse complement strand
TTTCATAAGAGCCAGTCTATCGCAACCATTTAATCTACTTGCATATCTAACAGCAACTGCATCAAACCAACCACATCTTCTCTTTCGCCCCGTTACGGTTCCAAACTCTTTTCCAACTTCGCCTAAAGTTTTACCATCTTCGCCAAAATCTTCACTTGGAAATGGTCCGTTTCCAACTCTTGTACAGTAAGCTTTTACTATCCCTGTTATCTTGCCTATATCTTTTGGATTTAATCCAAGTCCACTGCAAGCTCCTGCACTCACAGTGCTAGAAGATGTTACATATGGGTATGTTCCATGGTCGATATCTAGAAGAGTTCCTTGAGCACCTTCAAGAAGAACTTTTTTATCATCAGCAAGAGCTTTCCAAATCATATTTGTAGTATTTACAATGTAACTGCCTAGTTTTGCTTTGTAGTTCTCTAGCTCTGCTAAAAGTTCATCTTTTTTCGGAGTAGAGATCTCTAAAACATCAAAAATAGCTCTATTTTGCTCAAAATACTCCAAAATACTATCGCAAAGTTTTGATGGATTTAAAAGCTCTCCAGCTCTAAAACCACTTCTACTTGCTTTTTCAGCGTAAGTTGGCCCTATGCCTTTTCCTGTTGTACCTATTGCTTTGTCGCCTTTTAGTCTCTCTTTTGCTTGATCAATCAAAGCATGAAAAGGTAGGTTTAAGTGTGCTTTATCTGAAATATAAAGTCTTCCATCAAGATTATCAAATTGACTCATCTCTTTAATGATATTCTCAGGTGATACAACAACCCCATTTCCAATAATATTTACAGCTTTTTCGTTTAAAATCCCAGATGGAATGAGCTGAAGTGCATATCTTACTCCATTAACCCATATGGTATGTCCAGCATTGTGTCCACCTTGGCTTCTACAAACCATATCATACTCTTGGGCTAACATATCTACTATTTTGCCTTTGCCCTCATCTCCCCACTGTATTCCAACTATTACATCTGCTTGCATTTTAAATCCTATTTTTCATTTGTATAACTGCATCGGTATATATCGCAAACCCGACTGAATCGACCCCTAGATTTGAGTATCTTCCACCACTTGCTAGTAGTTCATTTTTATCTATAACTCTAAAGTATAGCTCCTCATAGTATAGCATATCGGTATAATATAGCGGTGCAAATACACTATGTTTATACTCAATGCTACTAGATAGCTCTCTCATCTTTAAAAGCTCAACTTTTATGGCCTCAGGGGCGATCTCTAAAAGCTCATCCAACTGCTTCACTGTTTGCATATATACAAGTTTTTTTAGCCACAAAACATCAAGTGCTAAAAATTTTTCAATATTTACATGCACAAAATCATCTAAGCTAAGTTCACTATATATGGAGTTTATGATTTGTGGAATCTTTATGTTAGAGATCTGCATAAGTGGAGCAATATCTAGTGCTTTAAATATATCTATCATGATGTTTAAAACACAAGGAAGTTTTGCGTGATTTATGTACTCAACCCCTATTTGGTGCTGTTCTAGTGTTGGGTAGCTATAAATTGGTTGTATATAAAACCACTTTTTATGTTCACTATTTCGCCCTAATCTTTTTTGTATGATTCTAACAACATCCAGTGTTGAATCGGCTCTTAGAGTTATGTGTGCATTTGATTCGTCATTGACTTTTATAAGCTCTTTAGAGTCTGCTATACTGTTGTGTTGATGATATGAAAATATCGGTGTTACGATCTCGCTAAAACCATTTTCGAGCAGAATTTGACTAGCTATATTTTCTATATCTCTTTTTAGTTTGGCACTTTGAGCAAAATATAGCTTTGATCCACTTGGGATTTCATGTTCTAACATAACTAGCTTTTAATCCCAAAATAGATCTCATTAAACACTTTTGAAGCTTTGCCACTATACTCACATCTACCGAGCTTATGAAGTGCTAACTCTACTGCATTTACAACCCAATTCATCTCATAATCTTTTATAAGCCCCATCTGGTTTATCCTAAAAATCTCACCACTTAAATGATCTTGTCCACCCGCTACATTTACATCATAATCATTTTTGAGTATTTTTCTTATGGCATTTGAGTCGCTATCAACTATGGTACTCATTGCTTTTGCTGGGTTTTTTGGGTAGATTTTTAACCCAATAGCTCTCATAGCCTCCTCAACCGCTTTTGCTCTTAGCTCACTAACTCTATAGAGCTCACTAACTCCACCACTAGCTTCAATGCTCTCTAATATCTCGCAAAGTCCTATAATGATGGTTGTTGCAGCAGTATAAGCGGTTGTGTTTTTTCTTTGAGATTTTATCTCACTAGCTAAGTTAAAATAATAACCCTTGCCACTTCCTATCTTAGCAATAGCCGCATCACTTAGCCCAATAATAGCCAAACCAGGTGGCAACATAAGAGCTTTTTGGCTTCCAGCTAAAAGGGCATCTATGTTTGTGACATCAATCTTTTCAACACCAACAGCGGTGATACCATCAGCTATGACCATAATATTAGGGTTAAAACCTTTTACAAAAGCTGCAATCTGCTCAACATTGTGTCTAAGCCCACCTGCTGATTCGCAAACTTGGATCGCTATGGCATCTATGTTTGGGTTGGACTCAAGTGCCTCTTTTACCTGTTCTATGGTTGCTGGAGTATCCCACTCATTTGTTATCTCAACACTTCCTAAATTATTTGCTTTTGCTATCTTGCCAAATCTCTCACCAAATTTTCCTGAGTTAATATTTAATAGTGTGTTGTGGCATAGATTTATAACACTAGCCTCCATCGCTCCTGTTCCGCTTGATGCTAACATAACAACTTCGCTTGTGCCAAAAAGTTTTAGCAGATGTGTTCTTGTTTTTTCAAAAATTGCTTCAAATTCTGGTGTACGATGATGAATACTCTCATGGCTCATAGCATCTCTTACATTTTGCGGTACTGGGGTTGGTCCTGGTGTGAAAAGCAGCATTATTGTTCCTAAATTATTATAGATTTAAACCTCGCATTATATCTAAAATATGTTACAATTGGCTAAAAAATAGTGGGCGATATGGGCATTTTTGAAGCAATAATATTTGGCATAGTTGAAGGCTTTACAGAGTTTTTACCCATCTCATCGACGGGACATTTGATCATTTTATCTCATATGCTTGGCATTGAACAAAGCGATGCACATAAAACTTTTGAAGTTGTCATACAGCTTGGAAGCATTTTAGCAGTTTTGTTTATATATGCTCATAAACTCCTAGTTAGCAAAAATCTTTGGCTAAAAATATTGGTAGCTTTTATACCAACTGCACTATTTGGGTTTTTACTTTATAAGAGCATAAAGTCGCTTTTTGGCATAGAAACAGTCTCTATTATGCTTGTTGTTGGTGGGGTTATATTTTTAATTCTTGAATATTTTAGAAAAGATGTTAATGACTCAAAAGGCAAAAGTGTAGATGAGCTAAGCCTTAAAGATTCTCTCATCATAGGACTCTTTCAAACACTGGCTATGATCCCTGGAACTAGTCGCTCAGGCTCAACTATGATAGGCGGACTTTTTATGAAGCTAAGCCGTAAAAGTGCGGCTGAGTTCTCCTTTTTACTTGCCATTCCAACTATGTTTGCTGCAACTTTTTATGATCTTTTTAAAAATAGAGAAACATTAGTTGTTGATGATTACTCACTTTTAGCGGTTGGTTTTATAACTGCATTTATGGTATCTTATTTTAGTGTTAGAGCACTGCTAAATTTTTTAACAAACCACACATTTGTCATTTTTGGACTCTACCGCATCTTGCTTGGCGGAGTTTTTTTATATATGATCAACTAAGAGTAGAGAGTATAATCTTAGCTAATTTTAGGGCTTTTGCTCTATGTGAAAACTCCTTTTTTACATCGGAACTAAGCTCTGCCAATGTTTTTGTGTAGCCACTTGGGATGAAAATAGGATCATACCCAAACCCGCCATCTCCCCGTGGGGTATCTATAACATCACCATACATCCACCCATGAACACAAAACTCTGCATCTTTATTAACAATGGCAATCGCAGCTGTGTAGTGAGCTTTTGAAGTAGTTTTTCCTCTCTTTTTTAGCTCATTTATGACTCTATTTAGGTTATCAACATCACTAGCATTAACCCCTGCATATCTAGCACTAAATATATTTGGCTCACCGCCTAGCTCATCTACACTTATGCCACTATCATCGGCTATAACTATGGCACTCTCATCAGCTAAAGCCGCATAAACCGCTCTTGCTTTTATAAGAGCATTCTCTTTAAAACTCACTCCATCTTCTACTATCTCGAACTCATCTAAAAGTTCACTATAAGCTAGAACTTCATGGTTAGCACAAAGCTCTTTTATCTCTTTTACTTTGCCCTTGTTTGATGTTGCTAGGACTAATTTCATTTATATTACCTTTATCTTAAAGCTTAACATTGCTATTTTAAAATATTAACACTATGATTTGATTATAATTTCAAAATTATATACTACATAAGGTTGATTATGTTCAAAAAAATCGCTCCGCTCTCTGCAATCTTGTTTCTTCGTTTTTTCGGTCTTTTTATAGTTTTACCTGTTGTATCTATCTATGCACTAGATTTAGATGGTGCAACTCCATTTTTAGTTGGTGTTGTTGTTGGTGGGTACGCACTAACTCAAGCAATTTTTCAAGTTCCATTTGGTGCTATGAGTGATAAAATCGGTAGAAAACCTACTCTTTTAGTTGGGCTTATCATATTTTTAATAGGCTCGATCATTTGTGCCATAAGCGATAATATCTACCTACTTATGGTTGGTCGTTTTTTACAAGGTGCTGGAGCCATTGGTTCTGTTGTAACTGCGATGATAGCGGACTTGGTTCCTGAAGAGAGCCGTGGAAAAGCGATGGCACTCATGGGTGCTTCTATCGCTTTAGCATTTGCTTTTGCTATGGGACTTGGTCCTGTTTTGGGAGCTAAGTTTGGTGTTGATACACTCTTTGCTATAACCGCTGGAGTTTCGATTTTAGCTATGATTTTACTATTTACAAAAGTTCCAACTCCACCTGTTATAAAACATACTTACCATAAAAAAGCCTCATCTAGCGATATCTTAAGCGATCCTAATCTTTTAAATATGATCATTATAAATGCTATGCAAAAAGGTTTAATGACTGTTGCTTTTGTACTAATTCCCATCATTTTAACAAGTGATGCTTTTGGATGGCAAAAATCTGAACTATATATGGCGTATCTCCCTGCTATGATTTTTGGGTTTGCTTCTATGGGTCCTGCTGTTATATTTGGAGAGAAAAAGAACAATCCAAAGCTTATATTTTTAATCTCTATCATCTTTTTTATAGCATCTTTTAGCATTATGGCACTAAGTAGTTCTAGCACTGTTTTTGTAGTTGGTGTTGTGCTATTTTTTATGGCATTTAATATGATGGAGCCACTTGTTCAGTCAATGATCTCAAAATTTGCAAAAGTTCATCAAAAAGGCTTAGCTCTTGGTATGTCAAACTCAGCGGCATATTTTGCAACTTTCATAGGCGGAAGTGCTGCTGGTTTTTTACTTGGCGAGGTAGATATACAAACTTTAGGGCTTAGCGTGGCTGCTGTTGCACTCTTGTGGCTTCTTTGGACTCTAAGACTACAAAACCCAAAAAAGTATTCACATCTATTTTTACCATTAGATAGCACAAATATACAAAAGCTTCAAAATCTAGAGAGTGAGCATATAGCTGAGTGGTACATAAATGAAACTGAAAAAGTTGTAGCTATAAAATACCTAGCAACTGCGATAGATTCAGCGGAGTTAGAGGCAAAGATTAGGAACTAGTCTTTGCTATAGCCATTTAAGTCCCCATCCCCCGAACATCTTATCATCATAGGATTTATTGTTAGTTTTGCACTTGGTTGAGCTATAAAATAACCTTGTGCATACTCTATATCAAGACCTTTTATAACCTCGTAAATATACTCATTTGAGACAAACTCAGCTATAACCTTTATGCCTCTTTTTTTGGCAAAAGATACTATAGTTGAGACTATGTCGTTTGAGCCTTGATCTATATCTATGTTTTTTATAAGTGAGCCATCTATCTTTATAAAATCAACATCCATTTTTAGTAGATACTCGAAGTTTGAGTAGCCAGAACCAAAATCATCTATAGCGATTTTACAATCAAACTCTTTTACTTTTTTTATAAAATCACTCAACTCCTCAAAGTCATCTATGCTCTCAGATTCTACTATCTCTAAAACAACTCCGCCTTTTCTATCATCTTTGAGTAGATCAAAAAGTCTAGTGGTTGTTCGTTTATCTCTTATATCATCTATGCTTAGATTTATAGAAAAATCATATGGATGCTCTTTTGCCATATCAAAGGTTTTCTCTAACATCTCAAGGGTTAGCTCAGGGTAGAGTTTTACTTTTTTTGCAGTATCTAAAAAGAAAAATGGAGTATAAACCTCCCCATTCTCAAGAAGCCTTATTAGTGCTTCAAACTTCTCTATCTTACCTGTTTGCACATTATAGATTGGTTGAAAATATGGAACTATTCCATCATTTGCTATCGCTTTATGCAAAAGATTTATCCAGTGAATGTTTTTCTTGTATTTATCACTCTCATCAATCTCTTTTGAGTAACTAATAAATCTTAGCTTATTTGTTCTAGCAAAACCCATAGCCATATTTGCACTAACTAGTAGTCTCTTAGACTCACATGAGGTAGCTATAGTTACATGTAGAGGCGTATTTGTTATGCTACAAGGCGACTCTAGTAAAAAGTTTTGAAAGCTCTTTAGCCTATCTACAAAACTCTTATAATTGCCCGATTTACAAAGGATGGCAAACTCATCAGCATGTATGTGATAGATCGCTCTATTTTCACCTTCAAGCTCTTGCTTTAGCATATGTGCAAGAGATTTTATTATGGAATCTCCTATGTCATAGCCATAATAGTTGTTTAAAACTTTAAAGCCATCTAGATTTACTATAGCTATCATAAGATCATCACTACTTGATATATCCAAAACAAGTGCATAAAGGTTTGGCAAGTCCGTCATAGCAGATTTATAAGCCATAGCATTTATATACTCTTGCTGTGCAATGAATTCACTCTGATCATACCTTATGGACAAAAACTCCTCGATCTCTCCATTTTCATCTAGTATGGGAGCAACGGTTGATTGGACATAATAAGCTGAGCCATCTTTTTTGCTGTTTTTTAATGCACCTTGCCATATTTGCTTGTTTTGTATGGTTTTCCACATTTGGGCAAATAGCTCTTTTGGGGTATCTGGGTGCCTTATGATACTATGAGGTTTTCCTATTATCTCATCTCGGGTATAACCTGTAAGCTTTAAAAGTGCATCATTTGCATGAATAATCCTACCTTTTAAATCCGAGATGCTAAGCAGGTATGATTTTTCTAGGATGTTATAATAAGATATAGCTTTTTTGTTAATTTTTTTATGTATCTCAATGGCATTTAGCAGCTCTAATTTTTCTAAATAACACTCATCAATATCTACTAAAAATGTAACTATATCTTCGCCATCTTTAACGCTTTTGGCTTTAACCCAAAGAGCATAACCATCTTTGGTTTTTATGCGAAATCTTTTATGTTCTAATGTTTTAAAATCTTTTTGAAGCTCATTTTTAAAGCCCTCAAAATCTTCTACATATACAAGATCTTCTAAGCTTTTAAAATCGCTTGGTTTGTTAGAAGTTAGTTCAAAAATATTATTGCTTATATATTCTACCGCTAAATCTGGGTTGTTTTTATATTTTACTGTAATAGCATTTGAGTTATCTAAGAAAAATAGATTAGAGTGTGTGTTATTCATTTAAAAATCCTTTTTAAAAACAACTTATCAAATTTAGGATTATATCGTAACACTCAAAAATAATTTTTGTTATTTAACAACAAAAAAAATAACCACTACCCCTAATGGCTATTTTTTAGGCAACACTAGCATATTGTAGTACCTGCCCTCAAGTCTTGGCTCTTTGTCCATAGTCGATATATCTTCTACCATTGGCCAAATTTTTAAAAGTACCTCTTTTGCAGATTCTGGGTTAGCCATCTCACGACCTCTTAGAAATACTCTAAATTTCACATGCTTTCCATCTTCTAAAAATTCTCTTGCATGTTTTACCTTGTAGTCAATATCGTTTTGAGCAATTTTTACAGATAGTTTTATCTCTTTTATGTCGATTTTAACTTGGTTTTTTCTCTGCTCTTTGAGTTTTTTCTCCTCTTGATACTTAAACTTACCATAGTTCATGATCTTCACAACAGGTGGTTTAGCATCAGGAGCAATTAGAACTAGATCCAACCCCATATCATTTGCAACCGCTCTAGCTTCTTCTATCGCAATAACCCCTAAAGACTCTCCCCCATCCACATTGCAACGCACCTGAGCTATGCGTATCTCATCATTCATTAAAACTCGATCTTTTTTATTACTCAAAAATTTACCTCACTTATTTTAGTTTGTATCAGTTTTATGAACTCATCTTCACTAAGTTCATATTGCTCTTTAACTCGTCTATCTCTAATAGACACCTTTTTGTTAGCTACCTCATCATCGCCGATGATTATAAGCATCGGAACTCTTGATTTTTCCGCTTGTCTAACCCTTTTGTTTAGCGAATCATTTTTGCTATATATTTGAGTATCTGCATTAATATCTAGCAATTTTAATGCCAACTCATTAGCATACTCATTGTGAGTTGGAGCTATTGGGATGATAGCAACTTGTGTTGGTGCAACAAACATTGGGAACTCACCAGCATAATGCTCTGTTAATATCCCAATAAATCTCTCAAAAGAACCAAGTATGGCTCTGTGGATCATAACAGGTTGAATCTTGTCGTTATTTTCACCATTATACTCAAGCTCAAATCTACTTGGCAAGTTAAAATCAAGCTGTATAGTTCCACACTGCCACTCTCTACCTATGGCATCGGTTATTTTTATATCTATCTTTGGACCATAAAAAGCCCCTCCACCCTCATCTACTTCATAGCTTAGAGAGTTTTTCTGCATCGCACTTGCTAATGCTTTTGTCGATATTTCCCAAACCTCATCACTTCCAACAGCTTTTTGTGGTTTTGTTGAGAGCATCATTTTGTACTCAAAACCAAATGTTGACATTATCTTATCGACAAAATCAACAACTTCAATAACTTGTTCTTCTATCTGATCGGCTCTACAAAATATATGAGCATCATCTTGGGTAAACTCTCTTACACGAAAGAGTCCGTGCAAAGCCCCTGTCATCTCATGTCTATGCACAACACCATACTCAAAAAACTTAAGTGGTAGATCTCTATATGAGTGGAGCTCATCTTCATATACTTTTATATGTCCAACACAGTTCATCGGTTTTACACCAAATTCTATCTCATCTATCTTGGTAAAGTACATATTTTCGCCATAATTTTGGTAATGTCCAGATACCATCCAAAGATCACTTCTTAACATTTCAGGACCACGAACAGGCTCATAACCTCTTTTTCTATGTGCCTTAAAAAGTAGCTGCTCAAGTCTAGATCTAAGCCTTCCGCCAGCAGGAAGCCATATTGGAAAACCAGCCCCAACCTCTTCACGGAAGGTAAAGAGTTTCATCTCTTCACCTATTTTTCTATGATCTCTTTTTTTTGCCTCTTCTAATCTATCTAAGTGTTCTTTTAGTGCCTCTTTTGTTGCAAATGCTATGCCATATATACGAGTTAGCATCTCATTTTTACTATCGCCGCCAAGATAAGCACCAGATACTTTTGTAAGCTTAAAGTGTCTTATAAGTCCACTATTTGGCAAGTGTGGACCACGACATAAATCTTCAAACTCACCCTGTTTATATATAGATACAACTTCACTTGGGATTTTATCGAGCACTGCTTGTTTTAGATGATCGTTTGCAAACTTTACTCTTGCCTCATCCATAGAGATTTCGTATTTTGTTATATCATTTTTTTTCTTAGCGATGTTTAGCATCTCTTTTTCAATGTTTTTTAGATCATCTTCGCTAACTTGTGTAGATGTTTTAAAGTCGTAGTAAAATCCCTCGCTAACATTTGGACCTACATAAAACTTTGCATCTGGATATAGGTTTTTTATGGCTTGTGCCATTAGGTGAGCGGTTGAATGGCGAAGCACATCTAGTGACTCTGCTGAATTATCTAGCTCTATGGCTTCACCGCTACAACCTAACTCGTTAGCAGTTTGTGTATCTATAATAGTATCTTCATATTTAAAAGCAATCGCACTCAATATATATCCTTATAACTCTGTCTTTAGAACTGCTCCATTGGAAGCATTTGAAACTAGAAGTTGGTATCTTTTTAACCATTTTGATGCAACTTCGTTTTTATGTGGTTTATATGCAGCTTTTCTTTTTGCTAAAATATCATCACTTACATTTAGTTTTAATATATGCTTATCAACATCAAGCTCTATCTCATCACCATTTTCAATAAGTGCTATAAGCCCACCCTCAGCAGCCTCTGGAGATATATGCCCTATACAAGCACCTTTTGTTGCACCCGAGAATCTACCATCTGTTATAAGTGCCACGCTCTCACCTAGCCCCATACCTTGAATGAGTGCTGTTGGTGCCAACATCTCTTGCATACCAGGACCACCTTTTGGACCCTCATAGCGGATCACCACAACATCTCCAGCTTTTACTTTATGCCCCATTATACCCGCAATGGCTTCTGGTTGAGAGTTAAAACAAACCGCACTACCTTTAAATTGTCTCATATGCGGCTCTATTCCAGCTGTTTTTACAACCGCTCCCTCAAGTGCTAAGTTACCAAAAAGTATAGACAACCCACCAACCACTGAGTATGGGTTATCGTAAGGATGAATGATGCTCTCATCTAAAATTTTTGCATCTTTTACTCTATCGCCTAGCGTTTCGCCACCAATAGTAGGATTATCAAGATGCAAGATCCCACCTCTTTTTGCAAGTTCTTTTATAACCGCACTAACTCCACCAGCACGGTTAATATCATCCATATGAACAGTTGTTAGTGAAGGTGATATTTTTGCGATATGAGCTACATTATCGGCTACTTCATTGATCTGTTTAACATCATAATTAACTCCAGCTTCTCTAGCAATGGCCAACATATGAAGCACTGTATTTGAGCTTCCACCCATCGCCATATCTACTGCAAAAGCATTGTGAATAGCTTTTTCATTTAGGTAGTTTTTAAGGTTATATGCACCATTGTCATTACCTTTTGCCATCTCAACAATTCTTTTTGCAGCTTTTTTCACAAGCTCTATCCTAGCTGGAGTCATCGCAAGTATGGTTCCATTTCCAGGGTAAGCGATCCCCATAGCTTCACAAAGAGTATTCATAGAGTTAGCAGTAAACATTCCAGAGCAACTCCCGCCACTAGGACATGCGTTACACTCAATGTCATAAAGCTCCTCTTCGCTAATACTCCCCTCATTAAACTGCCCAACAGCCTCAAAAGCAGTAGATAAATCGATCGGGGTTCCATCTTTTTTATGTCCTGCTGGCATTGGACCACCTGAGACAAATATGGTTGGAACATTTACTCTTAATGCACCCATAATCATACCTGGTACGATCTTATCGCAGTTTGGTATGCAGATCATCGCATCTAATTTATGAGCATTCATAACAGTTTCTATGGAATCTGCGATAATTTCGCGAGATGGCAAAGAGTAGAGCATACCATCATGCCCCATCGCTATACCATCATCAACACCTATAGTATTGAAAACAAATGGCACACCTCCTGCCTCTCTTATGGCCTCTTTTACTATCTCGCCATACTCATGCAAGAAAAAATGTCCTGGAATTATGTCTATATAGCTATTTGCTATGCCGATAAATGGTTTATCAAAATCCTCATCTTTTAGTCCTGTTGCTCTAAGCAGTGAGCGGTGGGGTGCTTTGTCAAACCCCTTTTTTATGGTATCACTTCTCATTTTTATTCCTCAAAATTGGCTGTTTTTAGATAAAAGTAGTGTGATTATATCATTTTTTTAAAATTTTCTCATAAAAGCTCTTTACAATTGAAAAATAAATTGCTATAATTCCACCCACTCAAAAAAACGAGTGTGTAAAAGAAGCGGGAATAGCTCAGTGGTAGAGCATAACCTTGCCAAGGTTGGGGTCGCGAGTTCGAACCTCGTTTCCCGCTCCATTTTTATATTTTTTGATTTTTGAATTTTAAACTGTTTAAAAAACACCCCATATATTGCCCGGGTGGCGAAATCGGTAGACGCAGGGGACTTAAAATCCCCCGGTAGCAATACTGTGCCGGTTCAAGTCCGGCCTCGGGCACCATGATGTTTAAATGAAACTGGTGCCATCGCCAAGTGGTAAGGCCGCAGCCTGCAAAGCTGCTATCCCCAGTTCAAATCTGGGTGGCACCTCCAGTTTTAAACATTTAAAAATCACTACTTTTTATTCGTGGATCTTTGGCAGAGTTGGTCGATTGCACTGGTCTTGAAAACCAGCGAGGGTAACACCTCCCAGAGTTCGAATCTCTGAGGGTCCACCA
>JACDJA010002639.1_pt1 | contig 12516 bp, 10 predicted proteins | sample 7449241 | NCBI WGS metagenome assembly JACDJA01 (sample SAMN14253289, study PRJNA609438) | sludge metagenome | isolation source: initial anaerobic sludge | collected 2018-12-20 | reverse complement strand
TTCAAAGATCGACAATCTTCCCTGGATTGAGCACATTGTTCGGGTCAAAGGCCTTCTTTATGCCGCGTATTAGTTCAAGCTGGGATTCATCGATTATCGATGCGAGATACTTCTTTCTCTTGATTCCTATACCATGTTCTCCGCTGATACAGCCCCCCAACTCTGTGGTTTCGTCAAAGAGCTCTTTCTCGGCCAGCGGGAGATTTCTGTCCCATTGGTCTTGAGGAAGGTTCCCCTTTATGAAGGTTACGTGCACATTTCCATCGCCTGCATGACCAAAGGAGATCATCTCAAGACCATACTTCTCGGCTATCTCTTCGGAGGCTTTTATCAGTTTTGGTATACTTGCCATCGGAACGGAGACGTCTTCCATGCTGTGTATTGGGCTTATTGCAGCGAGGGCTTCAGCAATCGATTTTCTTGCCTTCCATAGTTTGTCTCTTGTATTTCTGTTGTCCGCCACGAAGGCCTCAAGACCGCCCGCTTCGATAGCGGCTTCTCCGAGTTTGACGTAATCATCGAATACCGAATCCTTGCTGTTGCCTTCTACTTCAATTATCAGATGGGCTCCGGCATCTGCGTATGGGAACTCCACATTCAGGAATCTGCAGGCTGCTTTGATAGATGAGGCGTCCATGAATTCAAGAGAAGTCGGAACAACTCCGGAGCCGCTCATTAGTTTCGGCACTGCTGATATCGCAGTATCAATATCTGGATAGGGCACGAGCAGTGCCACGGAATACTTCGGCTTCGGAAGGAGCCTTAGGATAATTTTGGTCACTATTCCAAGAGTTCCTTCCGAACCGACCAAGAGGTGGACGAAGTCAAATCCGCTGACATCTTTGAGCCTCTTCCCGCCGAAAGTTGTCACCTCACCGGAAGGTAGAACCACCTCGAGACCGTAAACGTGAAATCCGGTGGGCCCATACTTCATGACCTTATTTCCGCCGGCATTCTCAGCAACGTTACCCCCGATCGATGAGCTTTCGCTGCTGCAGGGATCCCCCCCGTAAACAAGGTTGTGCCTGTCTGCCAGTTTCTGGATCTCTCCGGTGATAACCCCCGGCTCCAAAGTAATCATCATGTTGGCTTCGTCGAATTCAAGGATCTTGTTCATCTTTTCAAAACTCATGACAATTCCCCGGAAAGACGGAACTGCACCTCCGGATAGTCCGGTTCCTGCTCCACGCGGAGTTACTGGAATCAGATGCTCATTTGCAAATCTCATAATCTTCGAAACCTCGGCAGTGCTCACCGGGAAAGTAATTACCTCGGGTCTTATGGCTTTCACTTCTGCCGTCTCATCTCTCGAGTATCGATCCAGAGACTCTTCGTCGTACTTCACAGGGATTTGTAGAAGCCTTTGAAGCTCTTCTATTAGGTTGGCATTAAGCTGTCCGTATTTCACTTCTTCACCTCCGACTCGAGAGCTTCTACGAGATCGTTCAAGATCTCTACGGCATCTCCTACAAGCCCGATGTCTGCAAAGTTGAATATCGCTGCGTTTCTGTCTCTGTTTATTGCAACTATGAATTCAGCAGTCTGCATTCCTGCAATGTGCTGAACGGCTCCGGAAATTCCTGCAGCGATGTAGATCTTCGGCTTGACCGTGTGACCGCTTAGTCCTACCTGGGCTTCATGTCCGACCCACTTCGAATCTACTATCTTTCTGGAAGCACCTACGGTCCCATTAATCAGCTTTGTAAGTCTGTAGATCGGTTCCATGTTCTCAACTTTTCTGAGACCCATCCCTCCCGCGATTATTACCTCTGCGTCTTGAACGCCTTTCTTTCCTTTGCCTATTGGTTTGAACTGGAGAAGCGTTGCGTTTGTCTCGATCATCTCTGGAGTAACCTCGAAGGATTCCACTTCGCCGCTTCCCATGTAGGGTTCCTTCAAGGCCGAGAATGTCTTTGGCCTAACCGTTGCCATCTGGGGCCTGTGGTTAGGGGTCTTGATCGTAGCCATTATATTGCCTCCGATTGCCGGTCTGGTTTGCAGCAGATTTCCTGTGTCCTCCTCAATATCCAGTCCGGTGCAGTCGGCAGTAAGGCCGGTCTTCAACAGCGCGGCCAGTCCGGGCATGTAGGTTCTCCCCGAAGTCGTCGCCGGGGCAAGCACGATTTCCGGCGAGAGTTTCTTGACGATCGCGGCAAGAGTCTTTGTGTAGGGCTCAAAGTTGAATCTTCCAAGACTCTTATCTATAGCCATGATAATTTTGTCGGCCCCACCGGAGAAGAGCGATGCCGTTGCATCTTCATCAAGTCGATTGTCAGAGAGGACCGCTACCGAAACGTTGAAGGGACGCTTGAGTGAAAGCTCGCGAGCCTTCCCCAGTAGTTCATATGTACTCGAATGGATTTCGCTTCCTCTTCTTTCTGCGATTACCAGGAGATCACTCATGATTCACCACCAGATATGGAAGCAGTCTCTTTTTTATCTCATCTATCCCATGTTTTAGATCGCTTCCTTCGTACATCTCGACCTTTCTTGAGAGTTTTGGGGTTCCTATCCTTACTACTCTCGTAGGTGAACCAGTCAGACCGGTCTCCGATGGATCCATTGCAAGAGAATCGTTTCCGATTCTCTCAATGGGCGCATCTTTCGCCAGTTTCTTGCCACTCAGTGTCGGAAGTCTCGGCTCGTTAACGTCTTTTGTCACCGATATTAGTGAAGGCAGAGGGAGATTCCATACCTCTTTGCCGTCCTCTACTTCGCGTTCAACGGTAATCCCGTTATCCTCGAGATCGACTATGCTGGAAACATAGGTCGCTACCGGTATGCCCAGCATGGCTCCCGTCTCGGGTCCGACCTGCCCTGTCTCGCCGTCTGTTGCCTTTTCCCCAGCAAGGATCAGGTCAAACGGACCTTCTCTTTCCGCGAATCTCGCTAGAGCCATGGCTGTGGCCCATGTATCGGCTCCCGCAAATCTTCTGTCTGTAAGGAGAACCGCCCTGTCGGCTCCCATGGCAATCGCCTCTCTTACGGCCTCTTCTGCCACAGGAGGTCCCATAGAGACCACGGTGATCGAATGATCACCTGCTTCCTTCAACCTCAAAGCGGTCTCCAGCGCATGAAGGTCAAGCGGATTAATAACTGTCCCAACTCCTTCTCTTATCATCGTCCCCGTTTCGGGATTGAGCTTAACTTCATCGGTATCCGGAACTTGTTTTAGAAGAACAAGAATCTTCAAAATGAACTCCCCCTCGAACTGTCATCTCTATTCAATATTAATACACAGGTAGATCACTTTCTCGCAGGAGAGCAGCAGGTAAACAAACTCGGCTTGAGAGATTGGTTCTGTCTGATTCGGGAAGAAGAGAATCCGTGAAACCGTTACGGTTCAAAAAACCAAACTAATGACTGAATGAAGAGAATGAAATACCAACACTTTGCCGGAAGTGAACAAATCTATCGAGCACAATTATGATTATATTACTCTTAAGTTAGGTGAGAACTTACGAGATTTGCTACTTGTAATGAATATAGCTATTCCAGACAATACTCAATAGACTGCTTTTCATGAAGACTTTCTTTTTTTGTAATGATCGTGATATGATATTTTGGACCGGGGTGAATCGAAAATGAATAAAATCGTTCTAACATTGCTTGTCTCGACTCTGTTGTTTACATCAGGAATTGCAGAAAAGCTCGTTTTTGGCGGAGATAATGCTTATCCCCCGTATGAGTTTGTTGATAAAAACGGCGAGCCCACCGGTTTCAATGTCGATTTGATGCGTGCGGTTGCAGACTCGGCCGAACTGGATATTGAGATTGAGCTTGGTGAGTGGAACAGTGTTGTCGAAAAGCTTCAGTCGGGAGAACTTAACGGTCTATTAGGGATGGCCGTTACTCCCGAGAGACAGAAGATATATAGCTTCTCGATTCCCCACAATACCCTCCATATGGGGATATTCTATAGAAAGGGTCAAAAGGAAACGACGGTTGAAGACTTGTTCGGTAAAGAAATAGTAGTTCAGCGCAACGGAGTTATGTATGATTATCTGCTCGAGAATTCAATTACAGACAAAATCATTGCCGTTGAATCTCCGATAGAGGGACTGAAGCTTCTATCCTCAGGAAGTGGCGACTTTGGTCTTTTCGAGAAGTACCAATGTCTCTACTTTGTCAAGGAGAACAAGATCGATAATCTTGAAGTTTCGAGTACCGCGGTCTTCGACAGAGACTACGCTTTCGCAACGGCAAAAGACGACTTCGTTCTTCTCAATAAACTGAATAAGGGCCTCCTGCTTGTAAGAGAGAGCGGGGAATACGGCATGATTTTCGAGAAGTGGTTTGGCTCTGCAAACTGGTTCGAACAGAATAAGAAGCATCTGTTGGTGGCCGCAGGAATTCTCGTTTTCTTTGCCATTGGTCTGTTTTTCCTCTGGATCTGGAATCACACTCTTAAAAGACGTGTCAAGGCAAGAACCGAGGAGCTTGAGAAGAAGGCAACTGAAAACGAGCGCCTGAGGGCCAAGATAAGAAGTCTCCACGATATTGCCTTCAAGATGGAGAGCTGCACAGAAGAAGAGGAAGTTTTTGATCTAATAGTGAAAGCGGCCACCGATATTCTGAGTTTCGACTATTACAGTCTGGATGTTGTTGAAGGAGACTATCTAGTTGCCAAGAGACATTCTGGTAACATTGAGGTCAACTCTCGCGTTCCGAAGTATGAGGGGATTGCTGGAAAGACTTTGAAGACGGGGAAAACAATAATAATCGATGACGTTTCGAAGGAAATCGATGCAAGACCTTCAAGCAGTAAGATCAAGGCAGTACTTAGTGTTCCTATTGGAGATTACGGTGTTTTTCAAACGGTCACCATTGAATCGGGAAGCTTCAAACAAGAAGATGCCGAGCTTGCCGAGTTGTTGATGCTTCACGCTCTTGGAGCCTTTGAAAAGATCAAGAAAACTAAAGAAATACGTTTCCTTGCTTTCCACGATTCGCTGACTGGCCTCTACAACAGGACCTTCTTCGATGAAGAAGTGTCCAGGGTTGACACTTCGAGAAATCTTCCGATTTCAGTCATTTTTGCGGATGTCAACGGGCTGAAGGCACTAAACGATTCCTTCGGCCATTTCTACGGCGACGATTATCTGAAGACGATATCTCGCACAATTAAGGAATCCTGCAGGCACGAGGATCTCGTCGTTCGATGGGGTGGAGATGAGTTTGTTGTCCTTCTTCTGAGAACAGACACCGAAAAGGCAGAGGAAATCGTCTCAAGGATAGAGGAAAACCTGAGCAAGGTGGGATGTTTCTCTGTGGAAGCTAGCGCCTCTTTTGGAGTTGCCACTAAGAAAGATCTTGTAACTGATTTTTATGACGTACTTAGGAATGCAGAACTTGCAATGTATTCGAAGAAAAGAGAACTGAACAGTAAGACTGATTCCAGAGGGCTAAACTTCCCAGAAGCAATCCGCGATGATCAAGAGTGATTAAAGACGATTATGTCTTCTTTCTGACTCCAAACTTCTAATTACGAAAATTTTCTCTGTTTTTCAAATTTGTTGCGAGTTCGTTCGCTTGCTATAATTATTTTGTTTGTACGTACATGTGTACGTGCGTATGTACAGAACAACCATATAAGGAGGGTTTTGCTTATGCGTAAAGTACTTATGTTACTCGTTATGGCTTCTATCCTTTTCGGAGCCACTCTAGGTTTTGCAGTTTACGAAATTGCCTTTATAGTCAAGGCAACGGATTCTGACTTCTGGCAGTACACAATTGTGGGTGGCAAGAATGCCGAACACGATCTCCAGGGACTAGTTAACGTCACGGTCTACGGACCTCCGTCCGAAGCCGATATCGATCTTCAGATATCCATACTCGAAGATGTTGTTAACAAGAAGCCTGATGCAATAGTCATCTCTTCTACAAGTTCAGAAGCTCCTTCTCTGATTCTGGACGAAGCATACAAACAGGGAATTAAGATAATTCTCATCGACAACTTCGTCTATGATACTGGTTTCAATTCATTCCTCGCAACGAACAACGCTGTTGGTGGAGCGGCGGCAGCCGACAAGCTCGTTGAGGCTCTAAAGGCTAACAACAAGCCTCTCGACGGAAAAGTTGGTTTGATTAGCGCCATGGCTGGTGTCCAGGTTCTTACCGACAGAGACACTGGTTTCATCAACAGACTGAAGGAGATCGCACCCAATCTGACAGTTCTTCCGACGATCTATGTTGACAATGACATTTCTAGAGCAGCCAACGCAGCAGAAGACCTTTTGATAGCCCATTCCGACCTGGTTGGTTTCTTCGCTGACAACAACCACACTGGTATCGGTGTTGCGAGAGTTATCGAACAGAGAGGTCTAGAGAACCAGATAATGGCCGTTGCTTACGACTCGGATCCTCTGGAAATCGAGGCACTTGACAGCGGAGCACTTAAAGCCCTTATCGTTCAGGACCCCCATGGTATGGGATATAAGGGTGTTATGTACGCCTTCATGGCAATTCACGGCGAGCCTCTTCCCGAATACTATGACACTGGTGTCTATATCATCACCAAGGACATTCTTGAAGAGTCTATGGAGATACTTGATCCATTTTCTAGAAAGAGGTATTGATTCTTAAGTTGTTTTAAATGAACACGATGGGCAGCGAAAGCTGCCCATTTTCAGAATTTTTGGCCACATGGAGGTAATTACTAGATGAAAAACGAGCTGGCTTTCAATAGAAGATTTGATAATACCTTGCTTAATCCCGAGGCTAGGTGGGAAGATATCGAGAAGTTCGTTGATGAAACGCTGAAGTACAACTTCAGAAATGTCGTTGTACCTTGGTATGCTATCCCCACGTATGTAATAGACAAAGTGCAGGGAACGGAAGTTGGGATTAACGTAGGGCCGGGGGGCTTCCCGCTCGGGATGGTTCCCACAGATATGAAGATGAGGGAAGTAGAGTACTACCTTTCCCTGGGAGAAACAGTTACTGATTTCGATATTGTGATCAATGTTTCCGCTGTGAAGTCGAATAAATGGGATCTCGTTGAGAGAGAGTTTGTAGTTCTTTCTGAGAGAGTGAAGAAAGGAAACAGAATCTGCAAGTTTATAATAGAGACCAGCAGACTCACAGAAGATGAAATTGTGAAAGTCTGTGAACTTATAGTTGATGTGCCAACAATAGATTTCGTTAAGACCGGGACTGGTTTTGGCCCAAGAGCAACGTCTTATCGCGATGTTGAACTAATAAACTCTGTCGTTGCCGGCAAGAAGAAGATCAAGGTTTCCGGTGGTGTTAGAACCCTTGAGCATGTTGAGAAGTTCATGGAGCTGGGAGCGACCGTTTTCGGCTCAAGTGCCAGTGTTTCAATTCTCAAAGAGTATGAGAAGAAATACGGGAGCTAAAGGAGTGCGATGGCATGCCTGATGAAAAGACTGTAATCGAGCTTGAAGGGATAAATAAGAGTTTCCCTGCTGTTAAGGCTCTTGACGACGTCTCCCTCTCCGTCAAGAGTGGTGAAGTAAGGGGTCTTGTAGGAGAGAACGGAGCAGGTAAATCAACTCTGATAAAGATAATTACAGGAGCTTACACGAAAGATTCGGGGACCATGATCTTCGAGGGAAGCGAAGTGACCAGGAACTCTCCTCTGATTTCCAAGGCACTCGGGATATATGCTGTCTACCAGGACGTTATGGTAACGCCCGATCTTACCGTTGCGGAGAATTTCTTTCTTGGACAGCAGCCCATGATCGGTCCATTTGTCAACTGGAGAAAGATGTACAAAGAATCCAAGGACTTTCTTGATGAAATAGGGTTGGATATAAACGTTCACAGAAACATCAGAGAGCTAAGTATAGCCGAGAGCGAAATGATAACTATTGCCAAGGCGCTATGGCAGAAATCGAAACTGGTCATTTTCGACGAACCCACTGCCGTTTTGACAAGGAACGAAACGAAAATTCTGTTCAGGATCATTAGAGATCTAAAAAAGAAGGGGACTGCGATTATCTACATTTCCCATAACCTTGAAGAGGTCTTCGACATCTGCGATACGGTGACGGTTTTGAAGGACGGAGCTACAGTTGGAACATATACCACAGAGGAACTTGAAGATGTTGAGAAACTAATCCCCCTAATGGTTGGAAGATCGATAGAAGAAATGTACTATAAGAAAGATACGGAACCCGGCGAAGAGCTTTTGAGAGTAGAGAATCTCTCCGGCGACAGATTTGAGAATATCTCTTTCAATGTAAGGGCCGGCGAAGTGGTCGGACTTTTCGGTCTTGTCGGTGCAGGAAGAACGGAAATAGCGAGAGCTATTTTCGGAGTCGACAACCGAAGTGAAGGACGTATCCATGTAAGGGGTTCAGATGTTCCAATCAAGAATCCTAAAGATGCATTGGTACACGGAATCGGTTATCTGCCGGAAGACAGAAGAAAACAGGGGATATTCTTGCAGCAGGATGTTGATTTCAATATAAACATAATCAATTTTGACAACACTATGACGGGTCCTCTAATCAACTATCGGAAAGCACACATGCAAGCAAGAGATTATGTCGACAAACTCTCCATAAAGATCGGGAGCATATTCCAGAAAGTCTCTGAGCTGAGCGGTGGAAACCAACAAAAGGTTATTATCGCGAGATGGCTCTGCAAGAACACTGATGTACTGATATTCGATGAACCGACTGTCGGAATCGACGTTGGAACTAAGTCTGAAATCTACAAGTTGTTCGGAGAGATTCTGGCATCCGGAAAGGGAATTATTCTAATCTCTTCCTATCTTCCCGAACTAATGGGAATGTCTGACAGAATCTACGTAATTTCGAACGGAAAGATGGCAGCCGAGGTAGAAAAGAAAGACTTCTCAGAGGAGCATCTCTTGACACTGGCAATGAAGAACCTTGTTTCGAAAGAAAAGATAAAGGAGGCAGTCTGAAATGGCTGGAAAGAGGGATAGAAAGGCTTTTACCGAAAGAAACCTTCTGATAATCTTAGTTGTGATGTGGGTCTTTCTGGCCATCGCAACAAAAGGAAACTTCTCGTCATGGGCTAACATTACTAATTTGATCAGGCAGTCCTCGATAAACGGTGTTGTTGCGATAGGAATGACTTTGATTATCATCACTGGAGGTATAGATCTATCTGTTGGTTCTATAGTAGGTCTCAGCGGAATGGTATTCGCGATATTCACTTCCACAAGAGGAGAGTTCCAGTTTCCGACCTTTGTAGGAATACTTATCGCTCTTGGAATAAGTGCGTTGGTAGGGCTGATAAATGCCGTGGCGGTTCATGACGGAAAAGTGCCTGCCTTCATAGCAACGCTTGGTATGATGACGCTTGTAAGAGGCGTTGTTATGTACATCTCAAGCGGGAGAATGGTTACCGGTGTTCCTACTGAGTACAGGCAGTTTGCAGTTGCCGAATTTCTCGGGATACCGGCCCTGGCATGGACGTGGATCGTTCTTGCAGCTTTTATGATGTTTGTGTTGAAGTATACGAAATTCGGAAGGAATCTGTATGCCATAGGAAGTAACGAGGAGGCAGCCAGACTATCCGGTATCAATATCCGACTTAATATGTATTCCTTCTACATCGTTGCTGCGATTTTCAGTGCTATAGCCGGTTTGATGCTCGGAACGAGAATGGCTGCAGGAGTACCGACTGGAGGAAACGGCTACGAGCTGGACGCTATAGCCTCGGTCGTCATCGGCGGAGCCAGTCTTAGTGGTGGAGTCGGTACTGTTCTTGGTACGGCCATGGGTGCCCTGATAATCCAGACGATCAGAAATGGCGGTAATCTGCTAGGAGTAGATCCCTTCATAATGCAGATTGTCATCGGAGCGATTATCATACTAGCAGTATTCTTCGACCAGTTTGTGAAGAGTAGAAAGAAGGGCGAAGGTCTGAAGAAACTCTTAAAAAAGGCGTGATAGATAATGAAGATAAACAAGTTCTTTCATGTGGCAGTAGAAGTTCCAAATCTCGATGATGCGTTAGAGTTCTATATAGGTCTTCTCGGACTGAGACTTGTTAACAGAGAGAAGCTTCCTGAAAAGAAACTCGAAGTCGCATTTGTTGCCGGCGAGGGTTGTGAAATCGAGCTTATGTGTTATGAAGATAGCAAAGAGAGGGAATTTGCTCCCGAATCACAGTCTCACTTTCAGCACCTCTCTTTTGTTGTGGATGACATTGAAAAGGCAATGGATTACCTGAAGAGCAACGGCATTGAACTCGAATCGCCCGATCCCATCCCGGTTTTTGACGGAAAAATCTTCTACAACACGTTCAAGGGTCTGGGCGGTGAATTGCTGGAGATCGCTGAAGAGAAGAGACCCAGATAGAATCATTAGATTGCTTGGAGGTATCAAATGAATAAAGTGACGGTATTCGGTAGCTATGTCATGGATCTCACTACCCTTTCTCCCCACATTCCCGTTGTAGGAGAGACTGTCTTTTCCGGTCCCTTCAAGATGGGCCCCGGAGGCAAAGGATTCAACCAGGCTGTGGCTGCCAGAAAGGCTGGATCTGATGTCAAGTTCATGACGAAGATCGGCAAAGACTTGTTTGCTCCATTTGTCAAGAATGCATTTGACAGATTTGGAATTACTAAGGAGTATCTTCTCGAGTCGGATACTGCCGGAACCGGTGTCGCTCTGATAATAGTAGATGAGAACAACGGAAACAACGCTATTGCAGTTGCACCGGAGGCATGCAATGAGTTGACTATTGATGATGTAAAAAGGAATAGAGATATCTTCACTTCTTCCGATGTCTTTCTTACACAGTTTGAAGCAAATCTCGACGCAACTTATGAGGCGATAAAACTCGCCAGGGACTCCGGGGCAAGAGTCTTGTTAAATCCCGCACCCGTAAAGGAATTTGATCATTCGATCCTCAAATATGTCGACGTTATTATGCCAAACGAGATAGAGGCCAGCCTCATGACAGGGATTCCCCTCGACGGCATGGATTCGATAGAGGAAATAGCATCTGAATTGAAGAAGTCGGTGGACACTGTGCTCATAACTCTCGGAGGCAAGGGGGTCTACTGTCCATCGGTCAATGGAGGGCTTGTCCCCGCCTGCAAGGTGAAGACTATCGATACAACCGGAGCTGGAGATGCATTTGCCGGCGTTTTTGCGGCATATCTCTCGAGGGGAGAGGAATTGGAGAGAGCTATAGACTACGCCCGTGCCGGGGCGGCCATTTCCACTACTAGATTCGGTACTTCCCCTTCAATGCCTGAAAGGGAAGAAATCGAAGCTCTGGTGATGGAGATAACTGGGGGCGATAGGAAATGAAATACGTCATCGCATACGATCTGGGAACTACCGGGAACAAGGCGACACTCTATGGAGTGGACGGAAAACTCCTGGCGAGTTCCTTCTCAGGTTACAAGACCTATCATCCCGGTCCGAATCAGGTAGAGCAAGATCCTCTGGAGTGGTGGGAGTCCGTCAAAAAAACCACCTCGGAGCTCATCGCCAGGGCTGCTGTCAATCCCGAAGAGATAGTCTCTATAAGCTTCAGCGGACAGATGATGGGAGCCATCCCCGTGGACAAGGACGGAAAGCTTCTTAGAAGAGCCATCATATGGGCCGATCAGAGAAGCGTCGAACAGTCGGCAAGGCTCGAAGAAGTGGGCAATGATTTCGTCTACAGGCTTACCGGATCGAGGATAACACCAACGTACTCCGGTCCGAAGATTGCCTGGATAAAAGACAACGAACCTGAAATATACAACAAGGCACATAAATTCCTGAATGCGAAGGATTACATCGTCTCCAGATTCACCGGAGAGTTCGGGACTGACCATTCAGATGCGTCGATGACGCTTCTCTTCGATATCGAGAATCTGAAGTGGTCGGAAAAACTCGTTGAGGTTCTCGGACTTGATATGGAGAAACTTCCTGCCGTGACCTCCTCAACGAATGTCGTCTCAAAGATTCTTCCGAAAGTGGCTGAGGAACTTGGACTGTCGAAGAAGACTCTAATAGTCCGCGGCGGCGGAGACGGCGCCTGCGCCTGCCTGGGAGCAGGGATTGTCAGTCCAGACGAGGCTTATCTCTATCTCGGTTCGTCGAGCTGGGTCAGCACATGCTCCACGGAACCTCTCTTCGACGAGAAGTCGAGGACATTTAACTTCGCATATCCCATTGAGGGTTTCTATTGCCCGACTGGAACAATGCAGGCCGGGGGAGCTTCGTATCACTGGGCTAAGGACGCTCTCTGTCAGCACGAAGAAGAGAAGGCAAAGGCACTTGGGCTGAGCGCCTTCACTATTATGGACGATCTTGTTGACCAGACCAGACCCGGAGCGGGAAACCTAGTCTTCCTGCCTTATTTGCTTGGGGAGAGAAGCCCGAGGTGGAACATAAATGCTAGAGGCGCCTTTATAGGACTGTCCTCGACACATAGAAAGGCCGACATGTTGAGAGCGGTACTTGAAGGAGTTGCCTTCAACCTGAAAATAGTCCTCGATATTCTCGAGACTAAGGGGAAATTCGACAAGATTCGTCTTATCGGCGGAGGAGCAAAAGGAAGGAACTGGAAACA